>Ga0123355_10013257_pt1 | contig 12814 bp, 9 predicted proteins | sample TergutEmb28metaG_3_FD_89872 | JGI IMG/M metagenome (GOLD analysis project Ga0123355, IMG submission 89872) | Embiratermes neotenicus P1 segment gut microbial communities from Petit-Saut dam, French Guiana - Emb289 P1 | ecosystem: Host-associated > Arthropoda: Insects > Digestive system > Gut ...
CGTGCGCCGGTTCTAAATGCAGCGCGGACTTGGCTTACCAGCGGCGCTACGCCGGATATAGAGCGGTGGCCCGCGCTGGTTTCGTAGGCGGCTATGTAGATTTTGTCAACCGCCCCGGCCGGGCGATCAAAAGCCGGATGCAGCGCAAAACCCTCTGCCCGTTGGTCGCAAACAAAGTAACGGTATCTCGACGCGGCGGTATCGTTTTCCACACGGTAGTAAAACGCGGGAATCTCAACCATAACGTCAATACCGGCGGCGGGGGTGAATGTAAAGCCCGATTCGCCCTGATAGGCCGCCACCGTGCCGTCGGCGCGCAGATTACACCGGCGGATGTTCTCATAAATCGGCATTTGGTTAAAATCAGACCGCCCGGCAACCGCGCCTACTCCGGCGGTGGCGGTAAGTCCGGCGGCGTCTTCAAGCCGCACCAGCGCCGGGGAAGAATTGGCGAAGTTCCACTCAAAGCCCATTATTGTGCATGGCACTATGGCTTCGACCACTGTCACGCTAGCCGTACCAAATCTGGTCGGCCTTTCTACCGACGTAGCCTGCACGCTAAGTATAGTATCCTCCGGGATAGTTGCCGGCACGGTCAAAAGCCCGGTTGTGGATATGCTTGCGTCTGCGTGGCCGGTGACGCTCCAAGTAACCGCCGTCGAATATTGGCCCGAACCATGCACAGTAGCGGTAAACTGCCTAGTTCTGCCCTGCGCTACCTCGTAGACAGAGGGTGAAACGGCAACGCTTATAACGCCGTTGCGTCCGCCGCTGCGCCTTGTGTTTGTTGACCCTACCATTCTAATTCGCCCCCCTAAACACAACGTATGTACCTGTCAGGTCGTATTCCGGCGGGGTTTCAGCGTAAAGAATCACGCCGCCCATGACCGCCACCGTCACCCCTGATTCCCCCGCGTCCGACGCTTCAATTGCAGAATTCAGGTCAAATGCGATATCAACGCGGTCATCAGTGGTTACGCCTGATATCGGCAGCGTGGCCTGATACCCAAAATATTCCGAAGCGGTGGAGGATACCCACAAATGCGCGTGGATTGTAAATGGGGTGGGGCGGGAAATTTCGTTTGCGTTCGCCTTGTTCCCCAACGCCGAATCAACCTTAAGATTATCGCTGTTAAAATCCACCCTTTCCGGTTTGTCGGTACTCTGCCATTGATTAAGCCCAATATTAGGGGTTGGTGTTCCTGTGCTTGCCATTTTTTGGCCTCCTTTATATTTTAGTTATTGATTTTATATTGCCGGATGAGACAGAAGATAAGAGCTATATCAAACTGCACCAACCTCCTAACTGGTCTCTTATTTATCTGTTCGTGCGGTTGATATACATGACGTTTTTGAGATGTTGGGCGGGTAGTATACCTTGCGGGGTTGCTAATCAATCAGGAATAAGATGAGGGTTACTAAGATCCAGCCTAGCCAAACGTTCGTCAATGCTTACAAAGACCCAATCCTTTAAATGTTCGCCTATTGTCTGATCGCCTACCGGTATGATTAGCACCCCGTCAATAATAAGCCCTACAATGGCTCCTTTAGGCCCAAACTTAGCGCCAAGTGTTAGACCTGTAAGGGATAGCGCAGAATCCACAACTGCGTCAGAGGCAATCCTTTCGGTTGGAACGCCCGCTTGCACGTTGTTACGTATGTTCATACCAACATTAACTATTGCGCCCATCAACGATGAGTTTGGAAGATCCAGTAGTGAAATAGTTAAATCGGTAATGTTGCCTGGCGTGAAAAATACCTTATTAAACAACGGGCCAAGAACCGGATCAGTAATTTGCTTTCTTAGCGCTTCTATATCTCCCGTAAAATCATCGCTACCGGTATAACTTTCAGACGCGGGGGTTCCTGTCAAGTAATCCAGCGCGTCTTTAGTTCTGGTATCTATCGCGCGTTGCAATCTACGTTGCAATCTTTCCCTTGCAATTTCTCTCCTTAAGGCTGCTAATTCCGGCGTGAAGCATTCCAGCCCCATCGGGTCAATGAATCGAATGGGGTTATTGTCCGCGTACACATACCAGTTCAACCCTGAATGAATCGGGTCTTCCCGCGTGAAACGGCCGGTTCTTGGCGCGTAACAACGATTTCTCAAGTAATACGTCTGCGCGCTGCAATCCCACATCTCGCCGCAATAGCGGAACAGGTTGGCGTCGTTCAGATCAGGTGCCTTCTCGTTGCCAAAGGCGTCATAATCATACAATTTTATCGGATTTCCCGCCGCATCTGTCAGCCCGACAACATCCCCATGCCCATTGAACAAATAGTATTGCAGTTGATTATCCTGATCCCCGGCAATCAGATTTATGCCGCGCAGATATCTGCTGTGTATCGCGCCGTTAGCGCCATATTCCGCGACAACTTCAGCGCCGTCCCAAATATGAGATTGGCTGGCGCCGTCAGCAAAAATATTCTTATGACGAAGCCCGCTCGGCGCATATGCGTACCGCGTTTCTTTCGTGTCCCGATAATGGCTGACAAGTTCGCCGAAAACGCTATAAGCTCTTTTCTCAAGAACAACGGCGCCTTCATTGAATTTGTCGGAGTAGAACCCAACCCTGCCCGGCTCTTGCCTTTGGTTCGGGTCGCGCGGCGTAAACTTCTCCCATTGCCGCTTGGTTTGATTGCCGTTGTAATCATGGATATAATCGAATATCTCCTCCGAGCCGTCGCCATTAAGCCTGATTTCTTTGTCAAGCCGGTTGCGCGGGTCGTATGTATAAACGGTCACGGCTTGTTGGTTGTTTGCATCCGTCACCGTCATACTTGAGCGGTTGGAAAAACGGTCATATTCATACTGGATACGCCGGCCGTTTTGCTCATGTTCCTCTGTCAGGCGGCCAAGACGGTCGTAAAGGTAGTCAGTGGTCTTGTCAGGTTGCCCTGCCACTCTGCATATCTTTTGTGATTGATTGCCGTCGTTGAAATATCTGTAATGATACGACGAGCGGCGGGAGCCACTTCTCCTGTTATGCAAATCGGTCAGTAAATTCCCGTCATTGTAGGAATATTCGGTAGCAATCCCGCTTTGAGGATAATTGAGCGTACTGCGGTTGCCGTTCGCATCATATGTATACGACGCGATAATGGCTCCGTTGCGCCTCACATGCTTTATCCGGTTGAGCCTGCCGTACTCATAAGCAAGCGAAATCTGCTGCACGCCGTCTTTCGCCATGACAAAGGACGTGCGGTTTCCAACTGCGTCATAGCCATAGCTTTTCACAACAGTATTGGGCGCGCCGGTCAGGCAAGTCTCCGTCTGCATCACAAGCCTGCCCATGTCGTCATATACAAAAACGACGCGGAGTTCTGCATTCTGTTCACTTGCTTTTTGTCCGGTTTTAGTGTAAGCATAGCTTCGCGCCACGTCAGGATGTTTGCTTGCGCTGTCAATCCCCCGCACGGAAAGCACCCTGCCAAGCCCATCGTATGTATACGTTATCCTGTCGCCGTTTCTGTCCCTCTTTGAACGCAAGCGCCCGAAGTTGTCGTAAGTGTAAGTCTCTGTCCGCCTTGCCGGATTATCAGGATCCGGAAGATTGCCGATGGGGTCGGTCATCGTCCGCATGTTGCCGAAACGATCGTAGGTATATGTGGTTCTCTGCGCCCCGTCAGCGGAACCGCCGAGCATACCCGTAAACATGGCGGTTTTATTGCCGACGCCGTCGTATTCAATGCGTGTGCGGGTCTCAGTTCTGCCGTCGTTCATAATGGTGTCGGATACACGGTTGCGGTTGTCGTAGGTATACCTTGTATTCCGCCAAGTGTTGCCGGTTAGCAGTACCCGCTGGCTGGTGACATTGCCCGCAGGGTCATAATCATACCGGGTGATCATCTTTTCCGCGCCCTGCAAATCTGCCCGCTGCTCCAGCAGCCTGCCGGCGACATCGTATGCCAATTCTGTGATTTTGCCGCGAAAATCGGTAAAGCTCCGCTTGTTGCCGATATTATCATACTCGGTTCTGGCGGTAACGTTGCCGGTTTCGTCCAGACGCGTTTCTGTCAGCGCCCGCCCGGCATGGTCGTATGTCCATGTTGCGGTATTGTTGTTTGGGTCGCGTTGTGATATTAAGTTGCCTATGTTGTCGTATGTGTTAATCGTAATCGCGCCGCCCATCGTTTCTTCACGCACACGGCCGAGGATATCCTTTAAAACATGGGTTGTGACAGTCGGGGCAGAGGCGTCGCCGATAACCTCCTTTGCTTTCCTGACAAATTGCCGCGCGGGATCAAAAGCGTCGTCATACGAAAATCTTTCTTCATATGTCGTGAAATTGGAACCGGTTACCGTTTTGTTCAGAACACGGTCAAACGCGTCATAAGTATATGCGGTGGTGGTTGTCCCCTCGGTACTATAGGTATATTCATGCAACAGCCTGTTCATGGGATCGTATCTATTAGAGGATAAGCAGGTATCGGGCTCAAGGGCGAATACCTGCGACAGATTGCCGAGCGAATCATATTCCATGCGCTGGCGGTTGCCGTTTTCATCGGTTACGGTAATTGTATTGAGCGGTGGCGGGCTATATTCAGTGGTTTTGCTTTTGTTGTCTGCGTATGTCGCGCGGACAACGCGCCCAAGCCTGTCATATTCAAACCTTGTAATTCGGTTGTTGGCGTCGGTTTGTCTGCGAACCCTGCCGAATGCGTCGTGTTCATCGTACCGCTCCACAATATCGGGCAACGCTGCGCCGTCTATATTTCTAACGCCGGCGATTCTCTTTTCAGAAAGATAGACGCGGTTGGCATAAGCGTAGGAAATAACCCTGTCGTCAGCGGAATTGGAAAAGTTTAGATTGACATGATGCCGCTCCGATGAAAGGTTGTCGTCGCCGTCATAAGAAAAGCGTATGGCCGCCCTTAGTGCGTCCCTTTCAAATACCCTGTAAGATTCCGCAACTTTTTTGTCGGCTCTCAGCGTATATTCCTCGCGGATTTGTGTGCCGGGATCTTTGTTGTAGATTTTTCTGAGCGGCAAGTTGTAAGCGGCGTCATAAGTCATTGTTGTCCTGCCTGCAATGGGGCGTGTTTCGCTCAGCATATTACCTCTGACGTCGTATGTCCATTCTGATTGAAAGGTCAGCGTCCTGCCGGACTGCATCTGCCGGACAGTTTCACTTGTTGGCAAAATGTCGTGGAAGTGAGAGGGTATGTTGCGTTCGCGCACGACAGCATTGCCTACCCTGGTGACATGCCTGCTCAAAGGCCGCTGATAGGCGAAAGTGTAATCGTCCCTTTTTGTCTCAATCCTTGTCTCAGCGTCAATGTACATGACACGGGCAAAGCTTATGAATAACCGCTGGTCGTAATCGCTCAAAAGCCTGTGCCACGTTGTGGTAAACTCATAGTCGCGCTGATTTCTGACAGCGCCGGTACTCTCATGGTCTGCGCGCCGCACAATCAGCGGCATCCCCTGTGAACTCCCAAGCAAGGAGCTGATACTTTGGCGGAATTCGTAATTATATCTGCTGCTTGCGCCGGTGGGATAGGTTATTCTGTTTAGCGGCCAGTGCATGATGTTTACGCCGGCGTCGCCATGCTGCCAGCTGCTTCTGTAGCTTTTGCGGATATTCCCGCTTGTGTAGCCGTAGCTGGTAACGCGGCCTTCTTGATCCATAACGCTGGTCAGCAGGTTGTTTTGCACGGTATACGTGACTGCGCTGTTATCCGGCAGCGTCCATCTCAATATATGACCGCCGGAGATATTCGTCCGGCTGAGGTGGATTGTTCTGCCAAGGGTATCGGTGATTGAACCGCCGTTGGCATTCAGGTTAAAAGATATGGTGTTGCCAAACCGGTCGGTCATCGCTATAAGCTGGAAAGAAGTTCGGTTGCTTCCGTTGAAATATGCCTTTCTGCCATCCTTGTAGTTTAAGATACGGGTATACTGCCTGCCGCCGATGGAGCCCCATACGCTTGAAAACGTGATATCCTGCAGCTTGTAGTCTACGAATCTGTTATCATCATCAATCCTGAAGACCCGCCCATCGCCTACATGCAGATGGCTGAAATAACGGACGAAGTCTCTCCTAGACTGTTCCCCAACGGTTTCAATGGACGGTATGTTGAATCCCCAGCCAATCCCGAGGCCGTATTGGTTTTGCATATGGTTGTTGGGCCTTGCGCCGGAAACGACAACATCGCCGGTATAATGAGACGTAGTTATCCTATGAGAAAGAATATTTAAAATCTCCATTTCGCGCCAATCCCAAAACCTCTGTTGTTCAAACATCCAGACTATACTATCACGATAATAATAGTTCTGACTCAAATTGTGCCAATACGCTTGGGCGCCATCCCGCGCCTCTTGCGCAGAAGAATACCCCGCCCCGTGGTTATTGCCGGAATACCAATTATATCCGATGACCGTCGTATTTGAGACTCTATCCCTGCCTCTGACTCTAACCTCCAGATTCCATATATATCTTCTCTGCCTTTCAAACGCCGGCGTCAATTCTTCCGTGTTGGACATAGCGGAACTATACCGGCGTGTCAGCGCCAAATCAAAGCCGTTTTTGCCCGGCAGCACAAAATCGGTTATGGCAAGCTGCAAACTGCCGCTGTTTAGTCCTATATTCTCTATTTCATCGTTATTAACGCTGAACGGGGCGATAGGAAATTCCTTGGGGTCATCCAATCGCGGCGGTAGAGGGGAATTGAGAGCGGATATTGCCGAAGGGGAAATTTGCATCTCTGAATCCGAAGTTGAAGGCATTTCCCCCTCCGGGGTTGAGTCAATCGGTTCATTTTTGTCTTTATCGTAATCCATATTCAAACCCCTCCCTTAAGATAGCGTAATGTCGGTACTTCCTGTCCGTAGCGCCTTGAACAGGATGGACACAACCATGCCGTTCCAGTCGTTGCCCGGCCTCATCTGCTTTATGCCTTGAAAATCAAGGCGTCCTGACGTCCGGAATGCTTCGCGGTGGTTGGGCGCATATGTTTTACCAAACATATCGTCTTTCGCGCCGGGCCTTTCAAGAGCAAGCCGCTCAAGCTGCAGCGCGGCGGAGGCATATCTAAGCCTCATGATAATCTCTCTGAAATCCCCAATTCCTCTGGCATGAAGCTGCACGGGGTAATGGGATCCGCGCCGGACTTCCAGATTCAAGACGTCATCCCTGTGGAACACGGGTATGATGGGAATGAGGGGGGAAGTCAGATAGGGCGAATAGGTTGTCCCATTAAATGCGCGCACACGGAAACTTGCGGTTCTCTTGTAAAGCGGGATAATCGTGGTAAAGGTCATATGCGTCCTGTTGTCGGGCGTCAGGTTTTCAAATTCATCCCAAGTCAAGCCCTTCGCCTCGATATCATCCCACGAAAGAAATCGCCCTTCCAGACCTGCCCAGCTAATGCCACGCGCTGACGGGTCTGATAAAAGTTCAAACTCCTGCCAGGTCAAACCATCCGCGTCGATCTGGGCCCATGTTTTTCCCTGTGAATCAATGAAGGCCCAGGTTAATCCCTGATCGGGGCCGCGGACAGGTTCGCCGAGACCGTCAAAAATAATGAACCTCACAGCAAACGTTTCAATATCGCTCCAGGTAAGGTTTTTTGCTTCAATTTGTTCCCAAGTCAAATCTTCAAATTCGATATTCTGCCATGTGACGCCTCGCGCGGAAAGCGCCTCAAGTTCTTCCCAGCTTAAATTTTCGGCTTCAAACTGCGCCCATGTTTTCCTGGCGGCCTCCAAAGCCGTCCATGAACGGCCTGTAGACGCTTGCTCAAATGTCATGTCAAACACAACTTCAAGCTGGTAGCTTATTGCGCCGTCGACAGAGCCCCATGAAATTATGGCAGGTTCGCCTTCATAAAGCGTGGGGATGTGTAAACAAGCTGGTCTGTTAAGCACGTTCCGTAGCCCCCTTTTTTCTGCGCTGTTTACAATACATGCACTTGTTTTTATAATTTCAACTTGTTCAATCGCCCCAGAAAATCGTTGATGTTATAGAGTTTCTTGCGTGAGAGAGAAAATTGCGGGTGCGCAAATTTGCAACTTTCGCGCAGCAGACATATGCATACAATTATAACATATTTATCCAACATTTCAACAACAATCTCCCAATAATGCAAAAGCATTCATTGCGTTATTCGATAATTTTTGCCATAATTTTTACGGATAGGACCTTTACGCAAAAGTACACTTTTTCGTATAAAGTTGCAACCCTCGGCGTTCACGTCAAAATAGCGCAGAACATCCAAAAGGAATACTGCGCACGTACCGATTTAGTATAAATACGCTTGCTCGGCTGCCTCTAAAACCCTATCATTATGCGTGTTTTCGAGTTGTTCTTTAGCAACATTCGCACGATGTCGAAAGAACAGAAAAACCGTCAACTTTGAAAATTGACAGTTTTTCTGTTTTTTGATTAAATACCCTTATAATTCACCTTGTATCACTAAATTAGACATAAGCTGCTGTTTGTGGTAAAATACATTTGGCTATGTGCATATATACAGAAAAGTTGTATGCAATTCGCACTCCCTCAGGGTCAAAACAAAACTTGTGTTAATGAAAGGAACTAAATAATGAAGCTATTTCTAACTTCCGACCAAAAAAACGACAATACTCATCGTGGCATCGTCAGCTTGATTTTGAGCGTACTTCTTGTGTTATCTTTGCTGAGCGGCTGCGCGCAAAGCCCTGTCGATGTAACACCCGATGCGGACGACACAAGCGTAACGGATATCACAGAGGCAACGGATGTTGAAGACGTCGAAGATGACATGCCGCTTGGAGTGCCGCTTATGTGGCGTGTTACCTCTCCAGATGGGCAGACAATGTATTTATTCGGCTCAATCCACGTGGCCGACGATGAGATTTATCCTCTGCCCGACTTCATTATGAATGCTTTTAACGCCAGCGACTATCTGGCAGTGGAAGTGGATCTTCTCGCATTTGAAAACGATGAATTAGCGCAGCAGGCCTTGGCTCTGAGTTTGATGTATTCAGACGGAAGAACGATTGTGGATGAAATTGGCGAGGAGCTCCACGAGAGAGCGAAGGCTGTCATGGCGGAACTGGATTTAGATTTGGAAGGGATGCCTCTTGAAATTCTAGACTTATTCAAGCCCTCCTTTTGGGTGACGATGCTAACGGCTGAGGCTGTCGAAAGAGCCGGAATGTCAGAGGAGTTCGGTTTGGATAAGTTTTTTCTGATAGAGGCAGCCGAGCGCGGCATGGAAATATTGGAGATAGAGTCCGTAGAAGCTCAGATAGAGATGTTTGTTGGGTTTTCCGCGCCACTGCAGATATTCTTGCTTGAAGGAGCCCTGAATGTGGATGAAGTCGCGGCATACCTGAGGGAACTTTATAGCATGTGGAAACAAGGGGACAGGCAAGGGATTGAAGCACTTGCCAACTCCGAATCTGAGGAAATGGACGAGCTTGCGGAGGAATACTGGGATGCCTTGTTAACGCAGCGTGATCTGATAATGGTAGAAGTGGCAAGGCGCTACATGGCTGAAGGTAAAAACGTATTTTATGTTGTGGGGCTTTTACATATGATAGGAGAAAACGGAATCGTCGAGCAACTTATACAACATGGATATATTGTAGAATTGGTAAGGCCAAACTGAGGCGGTTATCAGCTGTATCTAAAACGATCTAATGGCACCAACAAACCGGCTTGTTTAAGCCGGTTTTTCTTCTTTTAGGCCAGCATATGAAGCGACGGCGCGCCGCCTCAAACTTTTCTCCCGCCGTGGATATGTAAACAACGCATTCTTTTTATGGCATAACTTGCAAGAGGGCGGTCAAGGCTGTCATAGCTGTGGGCGGCTACAAGTATCGTTTCCAGCGTGGGATTCTGCCCGGCCGAAACCACCACCAGCGTGTGATGAAAAATCGGCTGCCAGGTTGCTATTTGAATTATATCGCCGGGTTTTACCGCGCTCAAGTCCGTTTCGATAGCGTAGGGGCCAGCGCCGTCTGTGTTCCCCGTAAGGAATTTGTAGAGATATTCCACCGACGTCCAAGAGGGGGCGCGGTCGTTAGCCGATCGGTAATACCACCCATACAACGGCTTAAAATTCATCACGCCTATACCTTCGTATATACACTGGGACGCAAAGTTGGCGCAATCTCCCCCTATCCCCGAAAAATTATAAAAGCGCGGGTTGCGTGCCAGCGCCCACCGGCGCGCATAGTCCACGGCTTTTTCACGGTCATACGCTATTTCTGTCATCTTTATCCCGCCTTTAGATGTTTTGCAGGGCACAATGCGGGTCACGGCACAACACACAACTGTCATTCTGAGCGCAGCGAAGAATCTTTAAGACCCTTCGCTGCGCTCAGGGTGACAACCATCGCACCCTGCACACTTTTGCTTTATGTAATATATCCCATTCTATACAATCAGGCGGGAATCGGTGCGCGCCGGCAACCAACAGTTATAAAACTGTAAAACGTTAAAACCACCCCGTCAAGCTGCGCTTGCCACCCCTCCGCGGGAGGGGAATTTTACCGCCGTTAACACCATTCCCCTCCTTGGAGGGGTGGCGCGTAGCGCCGGGGTGGTTAAGAGGTCATAAATAACCGCCCCCCGCTGCGTGAGCAGCGGGGGGCGGTTATTTGGAGTTTGTGTGGCGCTCTCCGTCGGAGGAAGAACCGGGGGCGGATTTGGCGCGGCTGCTTTCGTCCTGTGGATTGTGCTTGATGTTTTTGGATGGAAAGGACTTCTTGGCTTTTTTGGAATCGCCTTTGTTTTTCGGCATGAGAAAGCCTCCCTGATTATTTATCGCCTTGTGTGACGTTGTCGGCATAGTTGTGGAGATCGTCTTCCGATTTGATGCTTTCCCTGCGCTGCAAAATCATTTCCTGCACATACTGCGGCAGAGAGTTGAAGTACTGCTGTGCCGACGGGCTTGTGCCAAGCAGGCCGCCAAGCCCTTGGCGGGGATCGTTGGGGTTCTTAGCCATATTTTGAAAATACCTCCGTTTCGTGGTTGGATTGCCTTTGGAGATATTATTGGCAAAATAAGGCTGATTATACATCGAGCCCTTCGTCTGTCATCCTGAGCGAAGCGAAGGATCTTTATTGCTCAGGGTAAACTCCGGGAAAGATCTTAAAGATTCTTCGCTTCGCTCAGAATGACATTCGCCTGTGGCTCAGAATGACAACCGGGCCACGCAAAGTTCTGTTTGACATTTCCGGCCGCGCTGATATAATAAAAAGCTACACCAACCATGCGAATTGTACGCCTCCGGCGGACAAACGATTGCGCCGATGAACAAGGAAAAGAGGTTGCCGCCATGCCCATAAAGGTTCCGAACGAGCTGCCCGCACGAGAGATTCTAAACCGCGAAAATATATTCATAATGCATCAAACACGGGCGGAAACGCAGGATATCCGGCCGTTGCGCATATTAATCCTTAATCTTATGCCCAAAAAAATAGACACCGAAACGCAGCTTCTGCGCCTTTTGGGCAACACGCCGCTGCAAGTGGAAGTAGAGCTTATGCAAACGGACAGCTATACATCCAAAAACACTTCGCAGGAACATCTGCTTAAATTCTACAAAGTGTTTGACGAGATAAAAGACCAAAAGTTTGACGGAATGGTCATCACCGGCGCTCCTGTCGAGCAAAAGGAGTTCGAGGACGTTGACTATTGGCCGGAACTTTGCAAAATTATGGATTGGGCAAAAACGAACGTCTTCTGCTCCTACTGGATATGCTGGGGCGCGCAGGCGGCGCTCTATCATTATTACGGGGTGCCCAAACATGATCTTAAAGAAAAGCTGTTCGGCGTATACGAACACAACATAACCGATAAAAGCCACTACTTGTTCTATGGGTTCGACGACGTATTTTTCGCGCCGCATTCCCGCCATACGGAAATCCGCGCGGAAGACATAAACCGCTGCCCTGATCTGCGCATTTTAAGCAGTTCCCAAAAGGCGGGGGTATATATCGTGTCGGATACCGCTAACAGAAATTTCTTTATCATGGGCCATTCCGAGTATGACAGAGAAACGCTGGCGCAGGAATATCACCGGGATCTGGCGGCAAACCTGCCCATACAAATACCGTTGAACTATTATCCCGGCGATGACGCCAAAGCTGACCCGTTGTTCCGCTGGAAGGCGCACGCCAACCTGCTTTACGGGAACTGGCTCAACTACTTTGTATACCAGCTCACGCCCTATGCTTTTGTTTGCAGGAAAGAGTAGAAATGACAACCCGCCCTGTCATTCTGGGCCCTTCTCTTGTCATTCTGAGCGCAGCGAAGAATCTTTAAGACCTTTCGCGGAGTTTACCCTGAGCGCGTAAAGATTCTTCGCTTCGCTCAGAATGACAGGGCGAAGGGCTCAGGGTGACAACACCACCCCGTCAGGCTTCGCCTGCCACCCCTCCAAGGAGGGGAATGGCTATCCCGGCTACTTCGCATTGTCAAATTCCCCTCCTTGGAGGGGTGCCCCGAAGGGGCGGGGTGGTCGTATTTTTAGCAAGCCCACCCCCACCTGTCACCCTGAGCGTAGCGAAGGGTCTTAAAGATTCTTCGCTACGCTCAGAATGACAGAAATTCCCCTCCCTTGGAGGGGTGCCCCGAAGGGGCGGGGTGGTCAAAACGCATAATTTTCGTTACCACTTGCAAAACAACAAAAACACTGCTACAATAACAGTAACAAACAAAAAAGCAAGGCAGGAACAAGGTGGTTGCACACCTTGCCCCCTGACAGGGAAGTCAACGCTTCCATGCCAACGGCTTTTACAGCCGCGCGCTTGCAAACATTATTATACCCTTTGGTTTGCTTATTGGCAAGTCAGCTTGGGGAATTTCTGTGTTGCGA
>Ga0123355_10013258_pt1 | contig 12814 bp, 5 predicted proteins | sample TergutEmb28metaG_3_FD_89872 | JGI IMG/M metagenome (GOLD analysis project Ga0123355, IMG submission 89872) | Embiratermes neotenicus P1 segment gut microbial communities from Petit-Saut dam, French Guiana - Emb289 P1 | ecosystem: Host-associated > Arthropoda: Insects > Digestive system > Gut ...
GGTGGGCAGAGGCGTTGGTGTTATTGGCGGCGGAGGTGCCGGGGCAGTTGAGGGCAAAGGCGTTGGGGTGGCAGGCGAAGATGTGCCCGGGGGTGGCGTAGAAGGTAAAGGTGTGGCAGTAGGTTGAGGTGTTGGAATGACTGGAAGGGGTGTCGGGGTGACGGGTACAGGCGTTGGGGTAACAGGCAAAGGCGTAGGTGTTGGAGTAACAGGTGGAGATGTAGGTGTAGGTGTCGGGGTTGCGGCGGGCCTAACAGTGAAAGTTACCGTGAACGATTCGGAGAAATCTTCCCCAGATACAACAACTATGGCGGAGTATGCCCCTGCACCAAGGCCGGGAATTGGCCTGACAGTAAAGATAGCACTTCCTTCAACAGCAATACTACCAAGGGATGTAATGCTAAGTTCAAAGCTACCTGCATTTGCACCCGATAGGGTAATCGTAAGGGGTCCGGTAGGCAAAGTACCAATGTTTGATATCGTTACAGTATGTGCCCCTTGTGGCCCATAGCCAACATATGCCGCCGGGAATATATGATTGCCAGGGATTAACACAATACCACGGGTATCTTCTACAGGCACTACAACAACCGCCACATTAGAGGTAACAGCTTCTGCACCGGCAGCACTTACCACTACATAGAAATAGAATGTCCCAACTGCAAGATTTTCAGGTATTGGGAATGTAGCCCCTGTTGCACCGGCAATTGGTGTACCTCCTGTATTGCTGTTTGATGTATTCATAAACCACTGATAGCTAAGTGCTGCACCCTGGGTAACGTTGGCCGTAACAGATAAATTGAAATTAAGCGCGGCCCCGGTGACTACCGTAACCGCCGCAGGGTGGGTGATAATTGTAATTACAGGGGCATCAGGTGCAAAGCTCCAGCTGCCTGTAAACGCCACATCATTGCTTGGCATAGTGAATGTTTGGTTTGGTACAGTGCCTTGCAGTACCACTCCGTTAGAGTTTGTCTCCCAGCCGCTAAAAGTCCATGTGCCGGTAAGCCCTTCTCCATTGGTTGTGGAGGTTGTGGTTGGCCATGGGGCTACTGGCGTGTTTGCTGTATCTGCCGCCACTGCTTGGGGGGTTGCGGGCATGTTGTTTATTATTGCCGGTTCATTCCCCGTAAGGGCGTAGGTTATGTCAAATAATGATTGCTCTGCTGTAGTCAGTACAACTTGCACATCGATATTTCCAAAATTCTGTGTATCAAACCTTATAATGATAGTTTCGGTGCTGGGGTGCGTTTTATTTTCGTAGGTGGTAATAACTAGATTTTCTCCCGTTAATGTTGCGGCTGTGCTTATTGACCCTGGGGTGTAATTATGCAAATCCATGGAGCTTTCCGGGCCGAGGGTCCTTGGCGCAACGGGTACAGGGGTCAGCTCGCTTAATGGGATGGTAATTGTTCTTACTGCGCCTGTTATTGCCGTACGCTGGATTGGCGGAATAGCTGGGAAGGATGCCGGTGTGATATGGGCCGGGATTTCAGTTAGTATTGCGATACCCAAGTCATAGTTAAGATGCCAATCGTCATCATTTATACTCACCAAACTGAGGCCAAACAAGGTGACATCGTATGTGCCAACATCTGCGCCGCTATAATCGCTTATATCCGTCCATTCGGCCCTTACGCGGAGGGAATCGTTTGGCACAAGGTTTGCCAGTGCCAAGGCCCCTGAGTGGTTAGCACCGGCTGAATAAACTGTGCCGTCATATACCTTTGTAATACTAAAGCTGCCACGGGTCAAGGTAACGGGCCTGCGCCTTATAGTGAAAGCCCCGGTTGCTGTGCTGCCTGGTGTGTCAAAGCTCCCTAGGCCTCGTATTGTTACCGATGGCGGATTTACATCACTATAATTTCTCGCATTTATATTATTTACCCACGAGCCTGGTACAATTTCAAAGTCTATGTCAATTGTCAAAACCTCGCCCTCCAATGTAACTGTAAAGGCGGGCTGCTGGGGGTTGCCGTTAAACACAGCATCGGCAAAGGTAATAACCGCGTTTTCTATGGAGTCGGGAAGGACAGTAAAGCTGACAGTAAAAGTTTCTGTATTAATACCCACACCGCTTACTGTTACATCCGCAGTGTACGTGCCGGGGGGAAGCCCGCAAATAGGCACGATGCTAAAGGCATCAGCCCAGGAGCTGCCTATTGGTATCACACCGCCAGGCGGCAGGTTATCTGTGTTGATGACTAAACTAAAGGGCAGCACATCGGAGCCTAAAACCGTAACATAATCACCTGTAATTGTTACATCAAGAGGGACATTTATAACGGTCTCACCTGCATTTGCCACCGCCACATATAGCGGGTCAATGGGGGAATACCCCACCGCAACCGTGGGGAACCTATATACCCCATCTACAGACAAAAGAACAATGCCTATATGCCGCTGCCATACCCATATGCCTGGTGCGGTGGGCCCTCCCCCGGCAGTAGGCAGCAATGTATTAGATGCTATAGCGGGCATCCCCCCTGGAGGGGTTATATTAAGCCACAGCCCCGTAAACTCGGCATTTGATGTTCTGGTAGGCAGGTTGGGATTTGTCGCTGTTGCATTAACAAAACCGTCTCCGAATGTAATCCGTCTAAGGGCAGCGGTGCCGCGAAACATGTCATTCATAGTTGTTACACTCTGTGTATCCCAGCCTGACAGATTTAAGCTTGTAAGGCTGCTGGTGTCTCTAAACGTACTGCTCATAGTTGTAACATTGCTAACATCCCAGCGGGATAAATCAAGAGCGGTTAAACTGCTGGCTCCCAGGAACATGTTGTTCATATTGGTCAGGTTACTGGTATCCCAGCCGGATACATCTAAATAACTTACCCCGCTCATACCCTGAAACGTACTAAGCATAGTAGTTACATTTCCGGTGTCCCATCCAGACACATCCAAGGCTGTTAGCCCGCTTGTGCCAAAGAACATGCCATTCATGTTCGCCACCCTGCCGGTGTCCCAGCCGGATACATCCAATGTATTAACCCCACTGACACCCCTAAACAAGCTGTTCATATTAATTACATTACCGGTATACCAGCCGGATACATCCAAAGCGGTTATCCCGCTGGCCCCACTGAACATTCTGTCCATGGTTGTTACACTGCGGGTAACCCAGCCGGATACATCCAAAGTAGTTAGCGAACTGGCACCTTCAAACATAGTGTGCATACTGGTTACACGGGCGGTATCCCAGCCGGATACATCCAGTACTGTTAACGCACTGGCATCTCTAAACATGCCCAGCATATTAGTTACGCGGCTCGTGTCCCAATTGGATACATCCAAAGCCGTTAGCCCGCTTGCACCAAAAAACATGCTTCCCATATTGGTTACATTGCTTGTATCCCAGCCGGATACATCTATGTTAGTTAGTGAAGCCGTATCCCGGAACATGCTTTCCATGTTTGTTACACTGGAAGTATCCCAGGCCGATACGTCTATGCTGGTTACCAGGCCAACACCATGAAACATTCCGCCCATTGTTACTACATTGCCTGTATCCCAGCCAGATACATCTATTTGAGTTAAAGAGCTTGCGCCTTGGAACATTCTTACCATGTCAGTCACATTGGATGTATCCCAGCCGGACACATCCAGCGCAGTAAGCCCGCTGGTATTGGAGAACATCCTGTTCATTGAAGTTACGCGGCTTGTATCCCAGTCAGACACGTTTAAGTAAGATAAAGCACTGGCACCGTAAAACATGGTTAGCATACTTGTTACATTGCTTGTATCCCAGCCAGCCACATCTATAAAGGTAAGCCCGCTTGCATTCCTAAACATATGGGTCATGCTTGTTACGCTGCTTGTATCCCAGCCAGACACATCCAGACTGGTTAACCCTCTTGCCCCATAGAACATACTGCTCATATTTGTTACATTGCTGGTATCCCAGCCGGATAAATCCAAAGCTGTTAAATCATCGGTGCCCCTAAACATGTGGCTTGTACTCGTTAGTCTGCTGGTATCCCAGCCGGAGATATCTAAAGCCGTAACCGAGCTGGCATCCATAAACATGTTGCTCATACTCGTTACACGGGATGTATCCCAGCCGGATATATTTAAATCTGTCACCAGGCCAACGCCTGAGAATAAACTGTGCATATTAGATACGCTGCTTGTATCAAAAAGCTCCAGCCCATCTATGGTTTCTACATAAGATAAGTTGAGGAAGAGTGCCCGCAGGGAATTTCCGGCAGTAATGGGCCCTTCAAAGATAATATGATTAATGCTTCCCCTGTAAGCATCCCAAGGGCTTACATTATCTGTGGTGTGTATACTGCCTTCACTTACAACCAGGTTGCCATTGTCATACAGCCGCCATGCCGCGCCATCCACGCCTACATTCCCGCTTTCTACAACTACGGGAGCTGCCAGCACAGGCAGTGCAGGCATCAGCGCGAAAATAAGTATCAGCGCAATTAGTTTCTTGATTTTTTTTCTCATACTCTCATCTCCATTACGTACCCCTTTTATTAGTGTGTTAAAAAATTTACGATACATACTACATACGTAAAGAGAGTTTAACATATAAATCACAAATACTGAAGTGTTTTTATCGGAATTTAATGAATTTGACATATTGTTGTAATAATTGATAACTCCGCTTTGGGTATATGACATTGGAATCAGTATAAGTTGATTCCTCTTTTGGATTTTGAAAATTAGACTTCTCCGGAAACCCCGAATGAGCGGCCATAAAAGCACGTAAATGCCCGTACGTTTTATGGCCGCAAATGAAGTTTCCGGAGAAGTCTATTGATTTCCATGTATTCCTGCTTATTTGCTTGACACCCGACAAACTTCACCATATAATCCCATCAAAGTAGCCAATAAGTTGTTGATTAGAAAGGATGATTAGTATGAAGCGAGTTCTATCGATTGTTCTTACGTTTGTAATGGTTTTCTCAATGGTAATGTCCGTCTTCGCTGTGCCACAGTACGATGCTGGCCCGTCAACTCCAATCACAAGAGAGCAGTACAACGATTTTGGCGGTACACGGCATACTGCCAACAATGCCACCAGACCAATTGTAGATGGGATAACATTTGTAGCTGACAATAATGATCTGCTCAAATGGTATATCCATGTAACAGCCGATTTGACCGGCACAATAGATGTCGCATATCAAATCGGTAGTCGTCATTATATGCGAACTATTGAAATTAGCGGCCCTGGTAGATATATTATCGGTGACTCTAGGGGACGCGATGGGTTGAATGAAATCAGATTAGGGGAGTTCGTATCTATTCAAGCCCCTACTCCAACGCCCGAAGCAACACCGCCAGAGCAAACGCCACCACCCGAACAAACGCCAGTACCTACTCCTGACCCTGATCTGCTGCCTACTGATGAGCCTTCACTGTTTATTGTGACAAACGACAGGGGCAGCGTTTTTACAGATAAGACAATCTTTGCACCAGGAGAAGAGGTTGTAATAACCGTAATTCCTGATAGGGGTTATTACCTAACAAGCGCAGTGGCTTCGGTTGGCTCGTTGCGCACCGATGGCAGAGTTACTTATTATTACACCATGCCAAATACTGATGTAACATTGACATTTACATTTACCCCAGCGCAATTTGACCCGCCGCATTTTATGTATTCGTCAAATGAACACCGTGTGCCGGAGCATACTATACGTGACTTTACTATTGACGATATTATGGCATCCAACAGATATCCTGATTTTAGATTTGTGCGCGGTGAGGTAATTGTCATAGCACATGATTTTGTAAGCTATAACCAGATGGCCGAATTGACACGCAATCATGGTGGCGAAATAGTAGGCTACTTGGAAGTGGCGAATGTATTTCAACTGTATTTTTCTAATGCTGTAACGGAAGCTGAATTACTTGCTTTAACTGAGTTTTTCACAAATCATTCATTTGTGATTATTGCGTCGCTCAATGGTGTGGATGAACACGATGTGTATATTCCTTCATATTATTGGGATGTTGGCGATGAAGTCATTCTTCACGATGAGTATTCGCTTTTTATGCCATTTGTAGAAGCCGCAACATCACTCAATGACTTTGATGCTTTTCAAAGCTACATGCGCGCCCAAGGCATGGTAATACCTAACGATGAAAGGTGGAGAAATGAGTGGTTCATAGATGGCCGCGTTGGCGGCCCTAACTGGGGCATGGAGGTAATTGGTGCACCAAGGGCGTGGTATTACCTTATTGATGAAAATATGAATCTCCGTGATAACATTGAAGCAATAAATGTCGGAGTCATTGATGCATTATTTGCCGCACATGAAGATTTGGAAATTCGTAGGTTCGAGAATAGGCTTCCTTTGAATGAGACACCTTCAGAGACAAACCGATATCCAACGGCTCGTTTCGTAAGACATGGGGTGCATGTTGCAGGAACAATTGGTGCTGGATTTAATAATGGGCGCGGTGTAGCAGGTGTTGCCCCAAACAGTATTTTGTTTGGCTATGCACTTAATGGAACACAGGCTCCTAACAATACAAGTCAGTTTGCGATTAAACATTCGTTAGCAACTCTATTTGCGCACGACGTACGCCTAATCAATATTAGCATGGGTTTTGGTGTCCCAGAGGGTGCCAGTCATACATTCGATATTTACAGCAATAGTACACGCCTGAATGCAAGGGATATGTTAACTGCATTTTTAACTAAATATATAACTCGTGGGTTTGATTTTCTAATTATTGAGAGTGCAGGAAATGCTTCAAATCAACAAGGGCGGTCATGGGTTCATACGGGACACACTACTATCTTTGGCAATATTGTAGACCCGCTTATAAGGTCAAGAATTATTATCGTTGGTAATATGGACTACTATACCGCAATAGACCAATTCTTCGACGAAACTTTGGGTGAGTATGTCGATATATTGGTCACGCAGTACAGCGCTAATTCTTCAACACAAATAGGCCGAAATGTAGCTGGAGGGCTTGCTGTTGACATTTTTGCACCCGGATCCAGAATCGAGAGTACATCTACTCCACAGGTGCCGCTTGCTGAAATAAGTCTTTCTGCTCTAAGCACCACATATCATAGTCTTTCAGGAACCTCCATGGCAGCCCCGCATGTAACTGGCGTTGCATCAATGGTTTGGGGAGTAAGACCACAGTTATCTGGTGATCAAGTCAGAACAATAATCTTGCAAAATACCCATAGTGACATTGAGATTGCAATTGATGTAACAACAATGGACACGCAGGTTTTCCCTGTGCTGTGTGCGGCTTCGGCTGTAAATGCAGCGACGCATTCAGATCTTCATGGAGACATACCCCATAGTAGGGATGTAAACACTGTGTTTGGCACAGTAAGATTTCATGAAGAGAGGAACGATGACACTAACACCTCACTGCCTGCGGAAATTGAGATTTTCCGTAGAGTTGATGGAAATGGTACACCAATATGGGTTGAGCGTGCTGTTGTAGGTAGTGTCCCTGGCGAGCAATGGGAAAATGCAGCTACACTAACACCTGTACCAACACGCTATGAACAGAGACGGAATATATTTGAAATTACGCTTGAGCGTGGTATGTATATGTTCCAAGTTTCAAATGTTGACGGCCGACAGATTGCCCGTACCAGTTGGTTAGACTTAAATAGTAATATTCCCTATCAACACATTAACTTACACGATGATATGGGAATTGTTATAACTGTTAACGGAGCTAAGGTTGCCACAGCTCCATACCCATATTTACGGCCTAACGCCTTCATGGAAAGCAATAGATTGCTGGCACCGGTAAGACCTTTAGCCGAGTATATGGGATTTGATGTGTTTTGGAGATCGGGAACAAGAGAGGCTGCGCTGTACTATGGGGAAAGTTTACGAATTGTTATGCCCATAGATGGTAGTGAATACAGGGTATATGACTTGGAGGAAAACTCGGTTGAGGTTTACCAATTCTACGATAATATTCCTCCAAAGATAATTGGCGATAGGACATTCTTACCCGTAGCTTCAACAGCAAGAGCATCCGGTATGTTTGATGTAGAGTGGATTTCAGCAACGAATACCGCGGCCTTAACATCACGGGCAAGTTTTGCTATGTTTGGAATATCGTTGTTCGATGATCCCCTTCTAGGTGAGTACCAAGCAGGAACTGTGACATGGAGATGAGTAATGTTAGTGACACAGTAATCACAAACAAAGTACAAAAACCGACTTATCCTGGCATACATGCGCAAGATAAAGGGGTTTATCATCTAAAAAGGAAGGTAAGCTTGTAATGGTTTTCTCAATTGAAGCTATGACTATAGACCCTTATGTTCCTTTTTTCAATAAAGCCCTGGATAACAATCATATTATGCACTGTAAAACCTATGGTCAGCTAGGCTTGTAAGCGAACATCCTCGTGAAACCCATAACTTTGAAGGGCAAAATGTTATTAGGGCTGTGGTTTTGCCCGGACAGGATAGACATCTGCATCATTACAGAGATTTTCGTGGTGATAGATACAATGTTGTGTATCGTATCGAAATAATAGTGTTTATGCAAACCCTGTTATGCCTTAAATGCAGGGATAGAATAGACTTCTCTGGAAACTTCATTTGCGGCCATAAAACGTACGGGCATTAACGTGCTTTTATGGCCGCTCATTCGGGGTTTCCTGGGAAGTCTAATGTCTGTTACAATCACTCTAAAATTATAATCAAGCAGGGACGCACATAACTACTTTTATACTATGGGAGTTGTCGCATTTTATTTATTTGCGGATAATGATAAAAATTCCCGGGAAAAATGGACTTTGAGCAGTGAATTATATGAGGTTGCGAAAAAGGCCATAAGCGAACAGCGTAGCGGGTGGCAGCAGACAATTAAAGAGTTTATAAGGGGTTGGAAAGTGGCGATATATTGATGGAATGACAGGGCAACCGCATACGAAAGGACTGACTAGCAACTATATGATAAGTGAAATGGGAATAGTCTTCATAATTTTACTCGCCACAACGGTATGTTTTGCAATACCTAAGTTCCGCTCCGATTTGGTGGCCTTATGCTCGCTGCTTGCGTTATTTTTAACAGGGGTAATAAATGTATCGGAGGCATTGGCCGGGTTTTCCAGTACGGTTGTAGTCATGCTGGCGGTATTATTTATAGTAGGGGAGGGGATTTCCCAAACGGGCCTAGCCGGAAAAGCGGGTAACTTACTTGTTAAATTAACGGGCAATAGCGAGTTTAAGCTGCTGCTTTTTGTACAGCTATTAGTAGCGATACTAGGCAGTTTTATCAGCAACACAGGGACAGTAGCAATTTTAATGCCCGTGGTTGTAAGCCTAAGCATGAAGCTAAATGTCCACCCTGGTAAACTACTAATGCCTCTTGCCTTTGGTGCCAGTATGGGCGGTACCCTTACTCTTATTGGCACTGCGCCAAATCTGCTTGCAAGGGATGCTTTAATAAACCACGGGTTCCCTGGCCTGTCATTTTTTGATTTTACACCTGTCGGCCTTATCATCCTTTTAACAGGCATCCTTTATATGTGGTTTATTGGCCGGAAACTGCTGGATAAGCCCTACGAGAAAAAGTCAAAAGCCGCCGATACGATTAGCGTATCTGAGTTGCTGTATCAATATAAAATTGATGAAAACTTACATTACATGCAGGTACCAACCGGCCATGAAATGATAGGTAAAACCCTAAAAGAGCTAAAATGGCCAAGCACGTATAATGTCACGGTACTAAAAGTGCGTAAAAAAGCAGCGGCAAAGGCATTATCTTTTTTGCCCAGCCCAGGCTTCACGCAAATGCTGGCAGAGCCTGCCTATGCATTAGAGGCCGGTGACATTCTATTACTCTACGCCGACACATCTTCTTTGCAGAGGCTTTTAGAGGACACGAAGCTGGCAATAATCTCCCGTGACCTAGTAGAAGACCTCCATATCCAAGATGAAAATATCGCCGAGGTTATCCTAACCCCCCAGTCAAATCTAGTTAATCAATCATTAAAAGACATTCACTTTAGAGACAAATACGGCCTTACCGTTTTATCAATCAAAGGCCGTAATCAAAACGCAAAGCTTCCATCTGTGCAAGATGAACTCCATTATGGTGATGCCATGCTGGTTTACGGCCAGTGGAAAGACCTTGACCTTTTAGCAAGGGAAAAAAGCGACCTGGTAGTTATCCGCCGCGATATCACCGAGCCGGAAAGTGCCTTTAAGCCCATGCGCGCAATTTTATCTGGTGCTGTCCTTTTGGGGATGATTGTAATGCTGGTTTTTGAATGGATTCCTGCGGTTATAACAATCCTTATTGCGGGGCTTTTAATGATTTTAACCCGCAGTGTAAGAAGTACAGACCAAGCCTACCGTGCAGTTAATTGGAATATCGTCATACTAATTGCCTGTATGCTGCCCATGGCCACGGCCTTGGAAAATACCGGCGGTGTGGCTTTTATTGCCGATGGTATTACTTCCGCGCTGGGCGGGGCTGGGCCTATTATGGTAATGGTTGGGCTTTATGTCATGACTTCTGTTTTTGGTGTGTTTATCAGTAATACGGCAACGGCTGTTTTGTTCCTTCCCGTAGCTATTTTGGCGGCTGGGGAGGTTGGTGTTAGCCCGGTGCCTTTTGTTATGGCGGTTACTTATGCTGCCAGTATGTCTTTTTCTACCCCTGTGTCCACGCCGCCTAATGCTATGGTTATGGTTGCGGGCAAGTATCGCTTTCTTGATTATATTAAGGTTGGATTGCCGCTTCAGCTTATTGTTGGGGTGGTGATAATTTTGGTGCTGCCGCTGGTTTTTCCGTTTTAACGGGGCTTCGTGTTTTTTTGGGCTATAAATAACGAGTCCTGCCAAAGAAGGCATTGCCCTTGGCTGGATAATGACAACAAAAAACGAGAGCGGGCGTTTTCATGCGCCGCTCTCGTTTTTTTTCCGGGGCCTTGGCCCCTTCACGTAATCTGTTACTTGTTGTTCTGCTTGTTCTTGTTGTTGGTTGTCGCATCCATGTTGAGTTCGTCAGCAAAAGCTGTCCTGTCGGACTTTTTAGTATTGGTATTCATGTCTGCGCTGTGCTTTTTTGTGTTATCCATACCTACTAACCTCCCTTCGCAACCGCACTGGGGCGGTGTTAAGTATTTACAGGCATAGTATGTATCATAAATGTGATATTTATACATTATTGCAAAAAAAATCTTTCGTGACCCTCCATATGGCGGAGTAGGGGGTATGGATTAATCCAAAACCGCCCCCGTGCAAAGTCCACTTCCGGTGAAATACCTATATGCAAATGTACCGGAAAAGAGCGTCCGCCCCGCCCGCCGCCGGTGTTTCCCATATATCCTAGCGGGTGACCTGCGATGATATTTTGACCGGCACTAAGCCCTTGGGCGATACTGTCAAGATGAGCATACAAGTAGTATGTGCCGCTTGTGGTGATTATACCCACGAAATATCCCAGTTGGTTATTCCACCCGGCCTCTTGAACCTCGCCATGGGTCATGCTAACGATAGGTACCCGCCCACGGATGTTTTCTCTATCAATGATGGCCGTACCCATATGCATCCTGTTGCCTTGGAAATTATGCTCTACCCCCCAAGAGTCCCCAAACATGATTGAAGGCTCCTCTTCGTACCATCCGGGGGGTATGGGGAAGGCTATAATCTCGTTAAATAAATTTTCAAACATAGTTACATAGGGTGCCAGGCTACGGGCATTGTATCTGCGTATGATGCGGTAAAAATCTGTTACATACAGTTGCTCCAGGACGCTTAAATCGTATACTGCGGATTTTTCTGGAAAGAAATCATTTTCGGCGTTAAACACTGCAAACAATTGGGGAAACGATATATTGTGCTTAACAGCATAGTCCTCTAACATGCCAATAGACCTATGGGGCACACGAAAAGCCGCAACTACATCCGGGCTAACCCTCACCCGTATCCCAGGCCGCAGTAGCCGGAAGGCCCCGAATATAAAAAGTGCGATTACCAAAAATACCGATAGCCGGAAGAGCCGCTCTTTTATCCGTCTAATGCTAATACCTCGCCCTATAGAAATGGAACCACGACGGCGTTTTTTTGAAGCCTGGGGGGTAAGCCTAATAGGCCGTAAAAATTTCCGCATAATCACAGGCAGGCGAAAGCGCGGCAGGTTAAGGGCGGTTATATCAAAACCGCTTGTCCGCTGTAAACTACCGGCCCGCCGCTTTTTGCCGCGCCCTGTATGCCCTGCTACCCTTATCCCAAGCCTACGCTTAATATCTCGGCTGCGTATAGACATAAAAACACCCCCAGGTATGCAATATCTTATGCTTTGGCTGGGGGTGTTTATGCGTTGTTGCCACGTTTTAGTTACTGGGTAAACAAGCATCTACGGCGTTCTTGGGAGTGACAACAGGCTTACCAGTTGTAGACTCTATCTCTTTTCGAGCATTACCCGCAATTTTACCGCCGCTTTTTGCAACTTTTAGGTTTTCCTCAAAAGTTTCGGGCTTTTGGTCTTTTGAAATTTCTGTTGTGGTGGCTTCTGCCAACATATTAAGCACCAGTTCAAGCGTTGACATATTATCTCGTAAGTTTTCCTTTTTTAAGCCTTTGAGATTTTTATATTGCTTTGTACTCATACCCGACCATGCTCTTGTAATTTCATTGGTTAAGATGGCGTACTCTTTGCCTTGCTCAACGCCACGGTCTTGCCATTCGTCCGTCAATTCCTTACGGACTTGAATTGTTTGTAGGCGTTGGTTAATCCATTCGCGGGAATAGCCTTTTTTTGCATATGTTTCAAGCGCACGGTCAATTGTTATTTCGGGGTCAATGGTTTCGTCTATGCGCTCCTTGCCAACCATAGCAAGCCAC
>Ga0123355_10013259_pt1 | contig 12813 bp, 6 predicted proteins | sample TergutEmb28metaG_3_FD_89872 | JGI IMG/M metagenome (GOLD analysis project Ga0123355, IMG submission 89872) | Embiratermes neotenicus P1 segment gut microbial communities from Petit-Saut dam, French Guiana - Emb289 P1 | ecosystem: Host-associated > Arthropoda: Insects > Digestive system > Gut ...
TTTGGATCAACCTCCGAAGCTTATTCAGCGTTTCACAATAAACCTCCCACGTCATTGTGGTCCCTGGTGCCGTGAATTCTGTCAACAAAATTCCTTTACGGTCCCAGAATACGTACCTCACAGCTGGCGGGAGCGACGATGATAGTGTCCATGTTTCATCAGTAATTACTCCTACACTACGCAGCGAAAATGTTTGAGGGTTCAGCGATAACAAGCGTTACTTGTTAGTACTGATCGTGCGCTTTGGCGCTGTGGCAACGTGTTTCTTTTTACCATCCAATCGGAGGTTGATTTTGGAATTGCCCTCGTACTTACTGTAGGGAGATGAAATTTACGGCGCTTAGGTATATTTCTATGATATAATGGTCATTGCACGTGTCTTGAAAATCGGTTCAGAAGTTCAAATGGTTCGCGCCCACCGACACACACACACACACACACACGCACGGAGCATGCTGTTCTCACGAGCCTACGTATATCCATTTTACGAACGAAGGTGGGCTAAAAATTGAGACTTGTTGCATTACTCCCACGTCAGCAACATTCGTAAATAGAATGTAGCACTTACGCAGTTTCTGCTGTGTTCCCGCATTCGTATGCATTCTAACAAGTATGTCGAATTTTTAAGTGTGCGGTACGTACAGCTGTGTTATGTTCCGTCTTTCCTTTCGTCGTCTTATACTATCGTAGCCGATTTAAAGTCTTGAATCGACTGTGCAAGTGACACAGTGCCCGTTTATCAGTTAACTGCACGTTCTTCGGTTTGACAGTGCCAGAACCTGCATTCCGTGTTGTGAATTGGATGTTGCCACAGAGGAACTAGTTCCACTTGAAACGTTACTCCGTAAATGCTCTGGATTTTAAAAATAGCGTTTTGTATTTGCACTGGAGTTGTGTAAACTGTAGTTTGAGATAAGGACCTGAATACTTGCGAAGGATTATTTTACTTTAGTGATGATTATGGTGGTTGTGGTAATGGTGGTGATGGTGATACCGTGAGAATACTTGTTAATAACACGGGTTGAAAATGTTCCTCTTCTGCTTTTCTTTCTAAAGTTGGTAGTGGTGGTGGTCGTCATGGTAGTAGTACAGTACTAATAGTTGTAAATATTATTCCGGGTTCAATTAACGCCGCTCTGAATTGGTGTATAGTGCCGTATGGTGATGTGACTGATGAATGATGCAGAGCAGATTCTGTTGAATGAGGCGGTCGTGGTGTGATTTGAAGTAGCATTTGCTTGGAAAGACTAAAGAAACCCTTGACTTCTCGATTCCGGATAGCCTGTCTCCAGGACGGGACTTGAACCCGGATCCTCCCGAATGCGCAACACGACTGCTATTTGGCCGCAACGTTCGGTTTATCATCATAATCACCACCACCACCACCACCACCAACAACAACAACAACAACAACAGCAGCAGCAGCAGCAACAACAACAACAACAACAACAACAACAACAACAACAGCCGCAGCAGTCCAGTAGACTTTCACTATGTGACTTGAGACGCACAGTTGCAGCATACCAAATACGAATCCAAGAGGATGGCATATTTATTTGCTCTGTCTGTGTTTGCTTGTATAATGCGCGTCCGTATTGAGCATCTCAGCACCTACTGATGATTGCCAAATTAGGAGTAACGAAGTCCTTATTCAGAGTCGATTTTTTTAAATCATTTACTCACCCCCATACAAAAGATGTTGCCTTCGCCTTATTTATATATCGGAGACCAGCGCAAGGTTGGTCTACTCGTATTTTACCATAAAAGTACATGCGCCGTTCTGCATTGTGGTACAGTCTACGCAGCGTTTTAACGCTCCGACGGACTTCCCGTCTTGTTCGCCGTCTTTCTGGTAACCATTGGGTACCAGTATCTGTGTGAGGGTCGAGAACTAACTGTTTGGTTTCGCAAGGGGCTTGTGCTAGATTTCACTGCCGATTTTTAGCCTGCTTTGCGTTCTTAAGGAAAGTACGTTGCAGTTTGTAATCACCTGGATGTTTGTCCGTCTGTGTCTTAATGTATCCCCAATTCGACGTTTTTAATCAGTTGACCGATTTTCACGAAATTTAGTATGAACGTTTTGCAGTTGGCCGCTGCTCATTTAATTCTTTGAAGACGAAACGTGTTTGTTTTGTATAAGGACTCAGTGCGTTCCACGCAGTAAGCGCTCCCCAATTCGGTTATACAAAACCGAGTTGTTGATACCGTGTAAGACGGCAGTCGGTGTTAGTTCTGAGATTCATACACAACACACAAACCTCATGTGAGCGCCATGTAGAATTTTTGAATGTTAAACCCCGTGGTAAGTAAAGTAACCGCTAGGCTTTAATAAGTAAATTCGCTTTAGTTAGTCGTAACAGAATGGCTAATGCTCGAGTTTGTGAGGTGGGGGTGACACTCGAAAAATATACAGCTTAATTTCGCAAAAATACAAAATTACATTATGGCGGCCGTGCGAGAACGTATTTTAGCTTTCAATTGTATGTCCGTAACTAATAAACCACTGGGTCTAAACACATGAAAATTTGTACGGAGATCGAATATAGACATGCTTGCACACCATGTACGCAATATTTTTCATCAGCCAAAAATTGCTAACATGACGCGTTGCGATATTTTAGTACTATATGTTGCAAGTTTATGTGGATACAATCTGTCCTTAAGTAATGATGTCTTCATAAGTATCGTATGATAGTAACACTCGCGTTAACGGATGTGTGGTACGAGAAATCTGAACAGTGGGAAGGCAGTCTTCATGAATTACGCCCAGAAACTTGTTATGTTGTGTGTGGAATGAAGTGACGGGCCCTGTGGCACTCCGTGCTAATTGCATTCGACATCTGTATACGGGAGTTGTAATCTTAGGTTTCAATTGTTTGTATTGTTATTCAAGACAGCGACGAAACATGTAGAGGCGCGGGCGACCGACCATCGCTGTGGCATAAAGTTTCTGGTTAACTACCGACGGTTGCAATACTGAAGTTTCTTGAGGTTGACAACAGTTGTGGACATGGGCTGTTTTTAAATCGTATGAAGTAATCCACTCTTCAGACAAGAAAGAACAGGGAATAATCAGATTCTAGTAAACATAAAATATGGATATTCAAATAATTTTAATTAATGAAAGTAATGCTGACCAATAAGTTGACGAAATTGCCCTGTAGCCAAAATGAATGAAGTGCAAATCGAACATTATAAGACAATTCAGACGCAGGGATCGTAAAGAAAAGTAAACAACTTTTATGGTCCTAGGTTACGAGCCCTCTACTTACAAGGGAAAGGAGTCGGTCTAATGACTCGGCTGTGGGCTGGACGACCGAGGAGTCATTTTTCGATTCCGGGAGGGGGGTCGAGTATTTAAAAGGGCCGAGACCGGCTTTGGAGTACGGCCAAACTCGTATTCAGTGGTTACAGAGGGCTCTTTATCTGGGGTGTGAAGCTGACCATTCGCCTAGTATCGAAGTTAGGAATGGATGGAGCTATACCTTCACTCCTCCGTATGCTTTCGTGCTGTGTACAGGGCCAGCCTTACCTGTCCCCTTCTGTGTTTCCGTGGGGAACAGTCTGTTCAGTATTATTGCATAAATATTACAAATTACACTTATTTTTATACCGAAAAATTGGCCAATGTAACGCTCATGAAAACGTATGAAGTTTCTAATCTGTTGCCTTTTAGTCTAGCAGGAGCGGCTCGTCCACTACTGCACTACTTCCAGAAATTTTGGAGAAAATTAAATATCTGGGTAAAGGTTCTCATTAGGAGGTATGTACGTTTTTAAAAAGCGTGTGAATGAAATGATGCTAAATTCAAATACTTGCGATGGGCTCTACACGTATGCTGTGAGGTAATTGAACGGGCTGTGCCCTGCTCGGACGTTGCGTGTTGGATCTGCACATCTAGACCGAGTGGTGGGAAGATAGCGGCAGCCAGCTCGTGGGCCGATGTGCAGTTACCGCAGCCCACAGAGGGTTTACAGGAGGACTGCGTACATTTGTTCACCTTTTCTGTCGTTTCAAACGTTGGCATTTTGATAACCGTTTTTATTTTACCTAGCTTTTTTCAAAGCTTTACTTTTCGTTGCTTAATAGTAATGTTGCAGTTGTAAGGTAACATGCACAAGACCAGTGTGAAGTATTTAGGGGGCACCAATTTATTCCCGATTGACTGTCGCTGAGAAAACTGAGATTAAGCATATAAGTCGTACAACACCTGACTAATTATTTTTTAATTATCGTCAAGTAGAACACAAACTTATGTAAAAAATTTTAACCCTGCCACATATGTGAAACTTAAGTGGTTGAGTGGCTGTGCTGAAAAAACGCTCTCTTAGGCGTTCTCTTTAATCATGTGATTATCATGGCCTCACCTTGCCATAAGAAAGTCCCACCAGCAGCTGCTGCTGTGTATTGTGAAACTGAGTGTTCAGGAGCATTCCCTCATCCCTGTTTCTTACCAGCACCCTGTTTAAACATTTCGCTGGAAGTATGTGCTTGGTACAGTATACTTAGTTGAGCAGAGAACAAGCTAGATCCGAGTAAAAGGCTGAGCTGAACACGAGCGGAAAAAAATTGTGCTACGATCGAAATTCTTTTCACGCAACGTCTACTCATGCCGCACGAAACCCCAGTGTTCCTCGGAACGCCGTTTGGGAGACGCTAGTATGAGGGTAAATGTAAGTGCAATCGGTATTACTGTGCATTCCTTGTGACTGAAGTATAGTAGCAAATACCATTTGGAAAAAATCTTTTGTGAACATGCGCACCAATTCGGAACGTAAGTGCAATATTTCAGTGTTCTGGGTAAACACTATATAGGGCCTGCGTCATCAAGGACCCACCTTCTAGGATAGAGCCATGTGACACTCGATATTCATATGTCTAGCCCAGATCTAGACATCTTACCACAACGCGAAGTGACCACCTCCTCTCTCCGCGAACGTTTCATTGGTCATTGGATATCCATAAAGGTGTAGTGTGGATAATTATTGCCCTATATTTGAGAACCATCCTTGTTTACCCAGTACATCACAGAGAACACCCTCTCCTCCTCCCACCCGAAACATTACACTTCTGCTTCGAATTGACGTGTGTGTTTATCAGATAAGGTGTTGTCACTTTTAGGTAAAGTTTACCCTATAACAGGCCATGAGGACACATAGGTGGGGCTACCCTTTCTCGACCCTGGCTGTACGTAGAAGTGGATGGGTGGTCAAAACCATGCCCCGGCCTCTTTACCCACGGGGAACATACCCGTTACCCATTGTGCAGGTGACTGGGTGGATCTAGGGGTCGGTCTGGACTGGTATTTATAATGTCGCCTACACTCGGGTTCGAACCCCGGATGTTTCAGCCCGTAGCGAGTCGCTATGCTGTAAACACCGTTCCGACCGCCCTTGTCACTTCTAGTCGGCATTAAAACGTAAGAATTACAAGCTGACTGTACATTATGACACATTTTGGATGTTTATGCAGCGTTGCTATTTCTAGCCGCTACGTATGTTTGAAAAATATCCGGTATTCCTTCTTTTACAAATAAAGGACAAAAGGTATTGACACTGTCATACACTCGAGACCAGTCATTGGGACGGGCTGCTGAATTAGTTTTCAGTCAGTTGATTTTAGTTGCGGGTGAGGAGGGTAAATCCCATGTCTTATGGGAGAGTCGAAGCCTGCGTGGGCGTGCGCGGTTGTGCAGTTGGATGAGGCAGTGCGCTGCAAGCCGGGGGGTCGCGTGTTCGATTTATGATGGGTTCATTGGGAATTTTCATTGTCTTAAACGTATGGCCCGGGGGTCGACTCAGTCTATATCAGAAATGAGTACCAGGGGTATCTTTTGGGAGTAAAGGCGGCCAGTGCATAGGGCTGACAACCTTGCCACCTTCATATGCCGATTTTCTAGGAACTGTGGGAGCCTCAACCTCCTGGAGACTCCTTGGGCCTGTGCAGATCTGTAGAGGGATAACTTTACCTTACGAAGCCCTCTTAGGTCGGAAGTAACACCGTATAGGACTGTGACATTCCGCTACTATACACGTAATGTCTGCAGTAAACACTGTCTCACACAAACAATGGCAGCTCGGTACTCGGAAGTTTCTTGGCACTCCGTGGGGGTGATGTCGGCGCCCGAACCATTAGAACTCGGCATATTAAATTAGGTATGAAGGTTTAGAAACATACTTACGGATTACATTTGGCAGACTGTTTGGAAGTCAACACTTAGAAACATGGTGACAGTGCGAAAGTTTGAAAGTATATCTGGTGTATTTTATGCATACGAGATTAGTGCGGAAGCAACAAGTTCTTCACAGAAATTAAATCAATGTTTATGCTAATAGTGACGTATGCTCTATTCGATCTGTTCGCATCTGCTTGTTAATATTGGTCTCCAGTGTAGCCAGGTCTGTCTAGTTGCACTACTCATCACATTTTTCGGCAAGTTTGGAATGTGCTCGCTGCCGAAAGATACCGGTATGAGCACAACATTGCCATACGAGCCATGTTTTAGGCATGTTCGCATAGTCGCGAAACGCGGCCATCGCTTCGTCATGGCCGCCTGCCCGGCTGTATCAGCACGGAGCCGTTTAGACGGCTTTCATGAAATGTCATGGAAGTTGGTATTGAGGACTATTATGGCAGTCTGTTGAGAAAATCCAGATTCGGTTGAAATCTGGCAAACATATCTGGCACTTTATGAAGACGTCGGTAGGTTGTATTGTCGTCGGCGACATTATATCGCCATCAGAGTTCTCTCTTCGACTTGAAAGGTGTTAGGATGTTAGGTTAGCCGAGGACTTAGAAACGTTACGCGAACGCGCCACAGTGTTACGTTATACATCCATTCCCTGTCTTGTTTGTTAATTGAACGTTGTTCTTTTGGGTCGCCTTACTAAGCTTCCTGTCATTTGTATTGAAATGCTTGAAACGCGTGCATTCTGCTTTTTGTATTTTATGTAAGTAGTCCAACATTATCATCAAATGCGACATTTATCAGCGAAAGTTCTACCAGCACATTGGTGTCGGCCGAATGTTGTTTGTGCGGCACTGGACATTCTGAAGCAGCAGTCGCCACAGCTGGTCTTGCATGCGAAGGACGTCTGAGCAGCCCGCTGAGGTGAGATGTGCAGTTCTGAGGGGAAGGAATAACAGAGGACGGAGAATATTGCACGGCGGGGTGTTAACGTGATTCTTTACTCTGTACGTGGCAATAGAGCCAGGAAGGATGAATGGGCGAGGTGCGTAGCACAGTGATAGGGACAAGTGATTAACACGAGATGGTTTTACAAAGAAATGAGAATGGAAGATACCTGTTGAGGGACGTTGGTGTAGGTGACAGGATGCATTGAATTGTGTCTTGTAGAGGGTTTAAGTTGTGGACTGGTATTGTTTGGCTCAGAACAGGAACCATTCCCGGGTCCTCTGAATAAATTGCGAACTTACAGGTCCAATAAAGGGCGGGGAATTTGTTGATGATTCTAACGAATGTTTCCAAAGAAGCCTTTTATTTTTTAAACTTAATAAGTGTTTCGTTTTGGATGTGATTATATCGGTCTTTTTTTAGCACACCCGTTGAGGGAAGTGGGTCAGGAATCAAAACAGTACAGTCCCAGTTGTCTGTGACAGTCGCCGGAGCTGTACAGTCCAGAGTTTTAAGATGAGAATTCTTAACCCGTGTGTTGTGGACCTTTCCCTTACAGCTCGCTGCGTGGCAGGAGTCCGTTCTTCTGCATCACCTCCGTAATGCGTGTTTTGGGGAGTGAGGGGAACTCGTAACACAGCCACGCAGCCGTTTGTCCGGTTTCCGACTGTCGTCAGTTGAATCTTGGCATACATCGTACGGTTCATTCACATACACGCTCGGTATCATTGTCATTCGCGCTCGTCAGTACACACCCTGAACTCAAGGGACGGCATGAAAGCCATTATGGCTTTGTAAAAGTGAAGCTACTTTTCTTGGTACGCAGCAAAGTCCGCCTGTATCGTGCATTTTATTGGACAGTATCCAAATCTGCCGGATGTATCTTGGCTTTGGCACTTTACATGCATAAGAGTGGTGGTTACGAACTTACACTACACGAGACTCCCACTGGTGCCGGTCTGTGGTTAGACAGCTATGATGGGGCACGTGTTCTAAAGGTCCTGCCGTTGCATTGCCGCAAATTTGTCGTTCTCCTGATCGTCAATCCATCACGTATAGGCTTGTATGTGCCGCTGAATATTAAGCGTTTGATGCACTTTTCGGAAGTATACCGTGAAACATTTGGTAACTATATGTACCACCTTCTGTAACATTAAGAGATTAAGCATCATTCCCGCGTATTGTATGTATGGGTTTAATGTAATTCTGACAACTAACAGCGTGCGTTTCCCCATAAAGCATTGTAATCGCTTCTTGTTGTCAGTAGATACAATGTGCAGTGGATATAGCATGTCTTCCGTGAGACAGGAACTGAATTTCTGAACGTTATTGAGATTAACTGTATGGTTCTTATGACTATATTGACACAGAGAATAAGCACCATATTCATAGACAAAGTGCCAACCTGTAATGTTTTCAGAAAAAAATGTGTCATCAAATTTTTCGACAGGTTACCACTTAATTACATTAGTGTGGGGAATGAAAAGGGACAATTTAAAGTAGCATTAAGAGGATACTTATATACTCCATATACTCTGTTGATTAGTATATGTATGTATGTATATGTGGGTAGGTAGTGGGTATGTATGTACAGCCCATTTCCCGACTCGGAACTTGCGGTTGCGGAAGTGGGGAAACGCGAAGGAAATGGGAGACGCAGGGTATGAGTCTAGTACTGTACCTCTTTTGTGGCACGAGATATCAGTGAAAAATACCATTCCCAAATACATCGGCCACTAGGACGCTTCGAGATATCTGCAGCGTGTAATGTGATAAGTGTTCGTGCGCAGATGGCCCTCGCTAGGTATATACCTCGCCAGGCGAATAATCACCCCAACCTGCCCTAATTCCTTAAATACTTTCCTAGTCTCTAGTTACCATATAGTATATATGGCACGGAAAATCCCCGGACCATCCATCCCGTAGTGAGTCCCTTACCGACTACGATATCCCTGCCGCCATGTATGTTTGTATGCGAATATTGTAGTTCTTATAACATTTATACAACACACTGAAATGTTGCGTAGTTTTCCCCACCCTCGTTCAAAAGTTGCATTTGCCTACAGCTGTTACAGCACGCACAACGATAGAGAGGCTTGTTCGAGATTGTGGTTTTTGAGGTTGTGACAACGTGTAGTCCGATTGGTGGTTAGCAATCTGTCGGAGGAACCTCGTGCCTCAGTGTGATGATCATCAGTTGGTATCCATCTGACAGACTACGCGGTCTGATAACCCAGAAGACTGCATCCAATTCTTATCGCCTTGCAAATCTGTAATCATGTGTAAGACTAGTTTCTCACTGTCTGAGTAGAGCTTGGGTTTTGTGCTGGCTGTAGTTCTCCTTGTGAATTTTATTTCAAAGATAGAGTACAGTCGCTTTTACCGAAACATCAGTCGGTTTATTCCATACTATTTTGTTACAGATTTTTAATACTGATTGTCGGATTGTCCGTTGATTATCCTTTCGAACATTTGAATTTGTGTTGCTGCAACACTTCGTCTGCCCTGCAGCCAATACGATGATTTGTTATTTTCTAAGGTTACTTCTGTTCGGTTTACGAGTAGGCTGTGGGCTAGGGAACTGAGGAATCGTGCTTTTCACTTCTGTGTATCGCCCATACTGGCCTTGGGGCCCACTGATTCTCCTATCCAGTGGGCACCGGCTGCGCCCTTACTGGAGGTAGAGCAGTTGGGGCGTGAATCTAAAAATGCACTTCCGTGCATTGTCGAAATTAAGAATATATGGAGCTGTACCTCCACTTTCCATATGCCTACACGGCCTACACAGGTGCAGTTTCAGTATCCTGTATATACATTATATCTCTTTGGTTTATGTAACGGCGGTCTCAGTAGGTTCACACGTGTATTATGCACATGGGTCATGCTCCAAGTTGTTCCCTACCCTAGACGTCATCTCCAGTAACTGCACATATGAATTGTAAAATAATAATAATAATAATAATAATAATAATAATAATAGTTTTGTCAGTTTTGTGAAGTGCAGTCGTCGCCGCCAAAGTTCTTTATTCGTGTTCCTAACTATCCATCCCCGAATTGTTGCTCTGTGCGTGATTTCAGGCTTCCGCCGAGAACTAGATGGGAACTGCGCTATTCTGGGTCATTACGCAGCGAGTAGTGGTAATGTCTTACCGACGTTTCGGGAGAACCCTGAAGATGGGGCCGATGTTGTCCCGAAGCGTCGGTAAGAAATTATCACTACTCGCTGCATAATATCCCAGAATAGCGCAGTTCTCATTTGCTGCCCTAGTTTGCGTAGTGGGTTGAGCCGGCCGTGTATACGCGTAGAGTCGAATAGTGAGATTAGTGACTAGTTAATTAGAAAGGTGTGGAAGGTAACGTCCGTTGCCTAAGTTAAGGTACTGTGTCCGCATTAGGAGACATAGGAGAAAGAAAAAGCTCGAAAATCCTGTGGATGGTTTGTGTCAGGTCAGAGAGTGGAATCCGTCGTCTTCTGAATACGGAGTCGCATTGCTAACCACTCAGCCACGACGGTCGGTTTTGATTTGTTCTGCCATAACACTGACAGATGAGATTTTACTGAGTCATGTCTTTACTTATTACAGTTGTAGGAACAGCAAATCAGAGACGCCTCCGTCTGGCTGGTGCTGTTTGAGGGGGGATTGTTTCGTTTTTGGTAAAGAAACTGAGATGAACTTATTATAAGATGGGTTACTTACACTCCCAGAGGATTTCTTAATAGCAAAGTAGACTAAGAAACAACTGGTGTAGTCTGCTAAGGGACAAATGCCCATTTAAAGTGCAATCGATCTAAAAGATGCTACAAACATAGTTACTGCCAGTCCTTCCTCACTTACTTACTTTCTTACTTTCTTACTCACGCCACTGAGCGCAGTCCTTCTTCAGAAGCTAACCGGTTCTCAGCTAGTCAAGAAATTCTCCGCATTTTGTGGAACCTGAAGGTTCATTACCGCGTTTAAAAGTTCCCGCCTCCTGTCCCTATCCTGAGCCAGATCAATCCAGTCCATGCCTCCTCATCCCACTTCTTGAAGATTCGTTTGAATATTATCTTCCATCTAGGCATAGGTCTTCCATGCGGCCTGCTTCCCTTAGGTTTCCCCACCAAAACCGTGTAGGCACTTCTCCTGTCTCCCATACGTGCTACATATGACCCGCCTTTCATATTCTTCTCGATTTGATCACCCAAATAATATAAATCGTACACTCATTATATAATCTTCGCCACTCCCCCGTTAGCTCGTCCCTCTTAAGCCCAAATATCCTTCTCAAAACCATATTCTCAGACACCCTCAGTCTACGTTCCTCCCTCCATGTGAGCGACCAAGTTTCACACCCATACAAAACACCAGGCAAAATTATAGTTCTGTATATCTTAATCTTTATATTTTTGGATAAAAAACTGGAATACAAAAGATTCTGCAGCGAATGATAGCAAGCATTCCCTGACTCCAATCTGCTCCTAACTTCTTCCTGAATGGAATTTTGATTCGTTAGGATTGTTTCCAAATATTTGAACTGTTCCATCCTTTCAAAGGAACTGTTATCAATCTTTGTACTACGATTTTTGTCCTGCGTTCTGATCTCGAGACATGACCATGTACTTATGCGTGATTTCAGGCTTCCGCCGCGAAGTAGCTGAGAACTGCGCTTTTCTGGGTTATTACGCAGCGAGTAGTGGTAAATTCTTACCCCAGCAATTACCATTACTCTCGGTGTAATAACTCGGAGGAGCTCTGTTCTCGACTTGTACAGTACATAATTTTCGCAGCGTTTACTTCTAGACCAGTCTCCTTACTAGCAACTACTGAAGTTGTTGTGTTTTTCTTTATAGTACTGTACGTAGGCTTCCGCCCAGTATTTTAGCACCATCCGCATAAACTACAGCCTGATGTGTACCATTTAATTTAAAGCTATTCTGGTTTACCTTAACCCTCCTAACGGCATACTCTAAATCAAACTTGAAAAGCAACGGCGATAAAGCATCTCCATGTTTCAAAAAGGTAAAGGTCATATTCACCCTAGAACAGGCCATGAAGACCCCTAGGGGGAGTAGAGGTATAGCTCTAATCTTTCTTGAACCTCGGCGCTATATGGGGTTGGGTGGACACGCCACGCCCCGACCGCTTTACCCCCGGGAAAGACTCGGTACCCATTGTATAAGAGGCTTGGTAGGCCCCAGGGCCGGTCGGGACGGGTGCGGAAAATCTCGCTTCCACCGGGATTCGATCTTCGGATCTTCCAGCCTGTAGCGAGTCGCTATCCAGACCATAAATTGGAAACATGCCTACCCGGACTCTGCTACAGGTTTCCTTCAGACACGTTTTTTTTTAGCCTTACCGGTTTCATGGGAATATCCAACTCATTGAGAATAGTATACAAGACCTGCTTCCTAACTGAATCATAGGCTTTCTTGAAGTCTATAAATAGTTGATGCACTGCTTCACTGCATTCCCAAACTTACGAAGGAAAACTGACCTTCTAGGATACTGTATGTGCGTGTGTGTTACGCCGCTGTAAGCACGTAGGATTAGGGCTTGCCAACATGTGGCCCTCGAGGAAAGTATTTACGACCAGTGGCGTACGGAGGGGTTTTCAAAACCCCCTCCCCCCCCCAACCCCCCCCGCCCCACCATCCACTCCCCCACACCCACCCCCCCACAAAACACAATAATAAAAAA
>Ga0123355_10013260_pt1 | contig 12812 bp, 7 predicted proteins | sample TergutEmb28metaG_3_FD_89872 | JGI IMG/M metagenome (GOLD analysis project Ga0123355, IMG submission 89872) | Embiratermes neotenicus P1 segment gut microbial communities from Petit-Saut dam, French Guiana - Emb289 P1 | ecosystem: Host-associated > Arthropoda: Insects > Digestive system > Gut ...
ACGAGAACAACCGTCTATCTGTGCGTATTCAAGTACGTCTGAAGGTATACTTTGCAATCCTGCAAAGTATATGAGCAGGTTAAATCCGGATATCCATGGGAATCCGACGAAGACAAGCGATGGTATGACAAGTGCACTTTCACCTAGCCAGTTTCTGGCAAGCGCATCCAATCCTACACCACGCAGCAAGGTGTTTAGTATTCCGATATTTGGTTCGTATATAAATGTCCATATTTGTATAATGACAACTGTTGAAACAACCATTGGCATAACAAAAAGCACACGATACATATACTGCACTCGCTTACTTTTCAAATGGAATATCAACATTGCGCCTATCAGTGGTGCAGTAAGCGCGACGAGAATGCTTCCGCCCGCCCAATAGAGAACATTTCTCAGAGAGGTAATAAATATAGGGTCACGAAACAGCCTTTGAAAGTTGTCGAATCCTACCCAAACAGGATCATTGAAACCATCCCACCTGTAAAAAGATCCCATAATAGCTCTGAACGAAGGGTAGTAGGAAAAACCTACAAGAAAAACCATCGTAGGTAACAGAAACAGGATAGCGGTAACAACTTCACGCTTGTTGTAACGTACATTCAATTTAGTGGGTATCTTTGATGTGGTCAACGCTATAATCCTCCTAGCAACTCGAATGTGGGGACGCCGTCAATTATTATGACGGCGACCACACACAGTATTATTGGTTGTATTGCTCTTTTACCTTATATAAGCGGTAATGTCAAAGTCAAGTTCTGCAATTGCAAGTTCCAGCTCATCCATCTGCATTTGACGCATAGACTCTCTCGCTTCATCCAAAGTCATATCTCCACGCAAGAACATTTGGAATGTACGGAAGTACAGACTTGTGAATGCCGGACTAATCATGTGGAAGTCTTCGCCGAGTACATAACTGTCCAGCTCGAGAAGTTGTATGAGACCTGCATTGGCTTCCAGCGGCACTGCACCAACCATGGTTGGAATAAATATGCCCAACTCATTGACAATTCTTGAATTATTTTCCGGGGTTGATATGAACATCAGCCAGTCGATAACAGATTCCAGTTTTTCGTCAGTCATACTCGAGTTGGCTCTTTGTGTTGAAACAGCATATTGGAAAGCTGCGTTAGGACCACCAACAGCGGCAGATGAGTTATAAGCGGTTGCAAATGGAGAAGATGCCGGATCCGGGTACGGGAATGGGAAGCTCCCGTAATCAAAGGATATGTTGGCATCGCGGAATGTGTTTGGTTGCCAGCTTCCGCTCCACATCATTGCGATTTCTTGGTTAAGGAACTGACTTAGTATGGTGTCGCTTGTGGAGGCAGCGGATACGACGCCGTCCGGCATGAAATTATCTACTTGATATTTCATAAGTTCCCACCATGCAATCCATTGAGGATTATCCACACCAAAATCGCCATTCACAAATCCAAGCAATGACTCAGCTCTGTTAATATGTCTGACTCCCTCTTCGCCCAGTATAGCCAGCGAATAGAAATCATCAAAATAGAAGTTAGTGTTAAACAACCTCGTGAACCAACCAACAAATACCTCTTCGTCATTGCCGAAGGAGAAGCCCCAAGGAGTAATGCCTGCCTCCGAGAGCTGTCTGTTGATTTCATTATATTCACTCCATGTTACAAAACCCGTAGGTGAATGTACGCCGGCTTGAGCAAACAGCTCTCTGTTGTAGAACACAGCTGTGCCAACATAGTCTCCTGTTACAGTATAAAAGTCGCCGTTGACGTCTGTTTTTGGTCTTATAACCGAATCCGGGAACAAGTCTCTCCAGCGTTCATTGCCTTCTACATAATGATTAGGACGCTCCATAAATGGGTTTAAGACCACTGCGGATCCGCTCGGCACAGCTGCGGTAATGATATGGTTTGCATGAATCCAGAAAATGTCAGGCGCATCGCCACCTGCCATCCTGGTAGCCAGCCATGTGAGGTATTCCGGTGTATCCAGGTCTGTAAGAAATTCAATTGTCACGCCGGGATTAAGGGCTTCCCATTCTGCCGCTACGTCCCAAAACACTGTGGGAGGGTTGGGGTTAGCTGCCGATGGCTCTTCAGGTGTATAGTGATATGCCCAAAAGGTGATTGTTCCTTGGAAATTACCCGCTTCATCTGCTGTGTCTGTCGCATCGTTGCCGCATGCTACTAACAATACAAGCAACATGGCAAGAGCTACCGCAAAACGTAAAGTGTGTTTTGTCGAGAATGATTTCATTATTTTTCCTCCATCAATTTTGATGTATACAAATAATACATCTGCAGACTGTATTATTTGTTTTGACAAACAGTAAGTTATACTATATCATACACAAAAGTCAATGCTTATTTCCTTGTTAATGTAAATTTTCACAAAAATGACGGAGGCAAAACAATATGTATGGAATGCGAAAAAAGGGGGGGCAAAACCATCGACCAATACAGTATTTGTGTTTTGGGTTCCGAGTTTATATATTGAGGTGAAATAATATGTCATGGTTACTTGAAGTAGATATAGGCGATGTAGAGCAGATGAGCCTTGTTGCAAAATCGCTATCAATGCCGGCGCGGATAAAAATTGTCAGCCTCCTATATTACAACCCGCTTTCAGTTCAGGATATAGCTAAAACATTGGATATGCCTATGTCCTCAGCCGGTTTTCATGTCAGGATACTGGAGGAGGCAGGGATTATCCGAAGCGAAAAACATGTTGCAGACGGGGCAAGCTACAAAATTTGCTATATTCAAAACTATTTTGTACACTTTCATTTACGTCCGTCACGCAAGGATATAAATAAGGTTAATTCTACAAACATTCCAATAGGCAGCTATATGGATTGCTTTGTAGAATCTCATTGCGGACTTATATCTGATTCCGCATATATTGGCAACGAAGACGACGTACGCGCATTTTATATGCCCGAACGAATTGATGCTCAATTAATATGGATGAAAAAGGGTTTTTTAGAATATAAAGTACCTAACAATCTTCCCGCACATACAAAATGCAAAAGACTTACACTCTCAATGGAATTATGCTCGGAGGCGCCGGGATACGACGAGACTTATAAGTCCGATATTTATTTAACTATCAATAGGAAGAGCTGCGGCTTTTTCAGGTCTGAAGGTGATTATGGGGCACGACGAGGTATACTAAACCCTCCGTTCTACAAGGACGGCATGACGCAATATGGAAAACTTGTGGTTTGGAGTGTGGATGAGGAAGGGTCTTTCATAAATGGTGAACGCTCATCAGATATGACAATTTCTAATTTAACTATTGAAAACTCCGAGTATATACAGTTTCGCGTTGGGAACAGGGATGACAGTGTGTATTGTGGCGGTATGTGTATATTCGGTGATAGTGCCGGAGACTACAGTCAACATATCACGCTTTTAATTGAGTGGTGAGTAGTGTATAAGGAGACAAAGCATGGAAAAAATTAAGTTCAACGATAATTGGCATTTTGGTCACGTTCCTGCAGAGTGGGGAAAACAGCCTGAATTGACAGAAGTCAGATTGCCTCACGATGCGCAAATATATGAATCTCGCCATGCCGACCACAAAAGCGGAATCGGCGGTGCTTTTTTTAAAGATGGCAGATATATCTATTCAAAGACTTTTGCCGCACCTGAAGAGTGGAGCGAAAAGACTGTGGTTGTCGAATTTGATGGAGTTTATCAATGGACTGATGTTTCTTTGAATGGCGAGCTTATCATGAAATGGCCGTATGGTTACTCGGGTTTTCTCGTGGATATCACAGAATACTTGAAAATCGGTAAGGATAACAAACTTGAGGTTGTAGCAAATAACTCTGCAGTCCCAAATTCACGTTGGTACAGTGGCGCCGGAATCTATCGCAATGTATGGTTGCGAATAGGCGGAAAGGTTCATATTGAACCTTGGGGTGTACAAATAAAAACACCCAAAGTTTGTACTGATGCATCACTTGTAGAGGCTTCAACTAAAGTCAAGAATCGCAACAGGTTTAGAGTCAGCGCAAAAGTGCGATTTTCTGTCTTGGCGGAGTGCGGCAATGAAATTGCTGCAGATGAGATGACCGTCACCATTGCTGCCGACGAAGAAATGTCAGCTGAGAACCGAATGGAAATAACTCCTGCAAAGCTATGGAGTGTCGAGAAACCCAACCTATACACCATGAAAACAGAAATCCTGGTTGATGGCCGGGTTGTTGACACTGCAGAAACCGTATTTGGCATCCGTGAAGTAAAAGTCAGTCGAAAAGGCTTCTTCTTAAATGGAGAGAACAGAAAGTTGAAGGGCGGTTGTGTACACCACGACTGCGGTTTGCTTGGTTCCGCAAGCTTTGATCGTGCGGAAGAACGCAAAGTAGAGCTGATGAAGGCATCCGGCTTTGACGCCATTCGCTGCGCTCACAATCCACCGTCTACAGCAATGTTAGATGCGTGCGATAGACTTGGCATGCTGGTCATGGATGAGACCTTTGATTGTTGGCGTATAGGTAAGAACCCTAATGACTACCACATGTTTTTCGATAACTGGTGGAAGAAGGACACCGAAAACATGATACTAAGGGATTTTAACCACCCTTCTGTTGTTATGTGGTCTATAGGCAATGAGATTCCCGAGAGAAGCGGAATATCGGATGGCTATGAGCTATCAAGAAAACAAGTGAATTTTGTTCGAGCACTGGACGATACACGTCCGATAAGTTCAGCGCTCTGCATGATTATTGAGACAGAAGATTTTGAAAATACTGACAATATAACTGCAAATCTTCTTGATGGCAAAGTCGATGAAAAAAACGACTACTGGGGTGATGTCACTGCAAAGTTTATTGCACCTCTTGATTTTGTCGGCTATAACTATCTTCCTCATCGCTATGAGTATGACGGTAATAAATTCCCTGACCGCATCATAGTTGGAGCAGAGACATTTGCATCGCAACAGTTTGAATACTGGCAAGCGACATTGCGCAACCCTCATGTCATCGGCGACTTTGTTTGGACAGCCATAGATTATCTTGGCGAAGCCGGTTTAGGTAAAAGCGGATATGTCAGTGCACAGATTGATGCTCCCGAAGTGATGGGCGGCTACCCATGGAATCAGGCATTTTGCGGAGATATAGACATTTGCGGAATCAAACGTCCCCAGTCATACTTTCGTGACATCATGTGGGGCGTTCGTGACATACCGTATATCGCAGTGCGGCATCCTGACAATTTCGGCAAATCTCCGAAGCTCAGCCCATGGGGCTGGAATCCGGTCTGCGAAAGTTGGAGCTATCCGGGTTATGAAGGCAAAAACATTACGGTGGAAGTGTATAGTGACAAGGACGAGGTTGAATTGTTTATCAACGGAAGATCTCAAGGTAAAAAGCCGTCCGGAATAAACCACCGTAACACTGCTTGTTTTGATGTAGTATACGAGCCGGGCACAATTGCTGCAGTCGCGTATAACAGCAATGGTGATGCCGGAAGAACAGAACTGATTACAGCCGGCACCCCGACTTCAATCCGTCTCACAGCGGATAGGTGTGAAATCGGCAAATGCGACGACCTTTCCTATGTCAAGGTAGAAGTGATTGATGAAAACGGCAATAGTGTTAAGTACGCAAATAATATGATTAACTTCACGATTTGTGGTGTTGGCTCAATACAGGCCGTGGGTAACGGCAACCCTGTCAACGAAGAAGATTATTTCGGTAACGCGCATAGTGTGTACGAGGGAGTTGGCATGGTCGTTCTGCGCAGCGCATGTGAGGTCGGTACAATCACCCTAAAAGCCGAGTCGGATAATCTGAAACCAAGAGAAATTACAATTATTGTAAAGTGAATTATACAGCTCCAAAGGAGTGACTGTAAGTCGCATCTTCAGACGTATAAATATTAATAGGGGGAATAAAGCTATGGTTCAAGCGATCAATCTAACTTGCGAAAACACAACCAATCCAATAGGCACACCCCAGCATCCTCGTTTTTCATGGCAATTGAAGTCTGACAAAAATAGTGTTTTACAAGAAAGCCGGCAGTTACAAGTGTCCGCTGACGAAAATTTTTCTGATATCATTTGGGATAGTGATAGAGTTTGTTGCTCGAACAGCATTTTCGTACCTTGTGCAAAATTACTTTCTCCTCAGCGACGTCATTATTGGCGTGTGAAGGTGTGGGATAATCACAAGAACGAAAGTCATTGGAGCGAGGCTGCAAATTTCGTCACAGCTTTGGGTGAGGATTGCTTTACAGCAACTTTTATCTCCGGTGAAAACGCAGACTCAGGCGCAAGCTCAGCCGGGACGATGTTGCGCGGAGAGTTTACAGTCAAATCAAGAGCGAAGGCAGCTTTTTTAAATTCAACTGCTCTGGGTGTCTACAGGCTACATCTCAACGGTAGTCGAATTGGCGATATTGCAATGGCTCCCGGATGGACGGAATATAACTCACGCTTACTGTACCAAAGCTACGACGTGACATCTTTATTGTGCGAAGGGGTGAATGTCGTCGGAGCGATGGTCGGCCCGGGGTGGTATAAAGGCGATATCGGTTTCCAGGGTAAGCGTAACAACTACGGGCAACAAACCGCTTTTGCCATGCAACTGACAATACTGTATGAAGACGGTAGCACAGAGACGATTTCTACAGACGAAAATTGGAGAGCTTCTGACGGTCCTGTAACATACAGCGAGATTTATCACGGTGAGACATATGATGCCCGCAAAGAGCCTATTAACTGGACGCGCTCTGAATTTGACGTGTCCGGATGGCGAGACGTAAGCACTCTAGCTGCCAATCCCGCTATTGTGGTACCGCAAGACGGCCCGCCTGTTCGAGCCCGTGAGGTGTGGAAAGCAGAAAAAATCTTTACTGCGCCAAATGGTGAAGTGGTCGTTGATTTCGGACAAAATCTAACCGGCTGGGTTCGATTGCGAGTCAAAGGCAATGCGGGCGATGTTGTGAAATATAGCCATTCCGAAGTACTGGACAAAGACGGGAATTTCTACACAAAAAACCTACGTTCTGCAAAACAAAAAATATCCTACACTCTAAAGGGTGGCACAGATGAAGTCTATGAACCTTTCTTCACATTTCAAGGCTTTCGCTATATTCGCATTGATGAGTTTCCGGGAAATTATTCTGCTGCAAATTTCGAGGCTGTTGCAGCCTACTCTGATATGCCGGAGACGGGTTCTTTCAAGTGTTCCCACCCCGGACTTAACCAGCTGGAGCACAATGTCCGTTGGGGCATGAAAAGTAATTTTCTCGATATTCCGACAGACTGTCCTCAACGAGACGAACGTCTTGGCTGGACAGGTGATGCGCAGGTATTTATACGAGCTGCAAGCTATCTTCATGATATCAGCGGTTTCTTCCGCAAGTGGTTGCGAGATATGGCGGAGTCTCAATTGCCGGATGGTGCAATATCTCACGTAATCCCTGACATTTTGTCCCATTGGTCTTTTGAAAACAAGCCATTCACACCGGCTACAGGGTGGGCAGACGCTGCGGTCATCTGTCCATGGATTACTTATGTATATACCGGCGATATTGAACTTTTACGTGAATCCTACCCAATGATGACAGCTTGGGTTGAATATATTCGTTCTCAGTCTCGAATGGGCCTTGTTTGGAGTGATGGCAGACATTTCGGAGATTGGGTCGCCCTCGACGCAAAGGATGGCAGCTATATCGGAGCGACACCTACCGACTTGATTGCTACCGCATATTACGCTTATTCGTCAGAGTTGTTGACAAAAGCCGCTGTAAGATTGGGTAAGGATGACGATGCTCGAAAATACTTTAAGCTTCGTGAAGAAATAGGTGATGCTTTTGTCAAAGAGTTTTTCACGCCTACAGGTCGCCTTGCTGCCCGTACCCAGACAGCTCATGTTTTGGCATTGCATTTCGGGCTGACGCCATCTGAGTATCGTAAACGCACGATAGATACTTTAGTAGAAATTTTAGATGAATATGACAACCACCTGAGCACCGGGTTTTTAGGTACACCATACATCTGCTATGCACTCAGCGAAAACGGCAATTTAGACCTAGCCTACGAGTTACTGCTGAAAGAAGACTACCCTTCCTGGTTGTACCCCATAAGCAAGGGAGCAACTACCATATGGGAACATTGGGATGGCTTGAAGCCGGACGGCACTATGTGGAGTGATGACATGAACTCATTTAATCATTATGCGTATGGCGCAGTGGCCGATTGGATGTATAGCGTAATTGGCGGTATTGACAGCGATCCCACTGAGCCCGGATATAGGCACAGTGTAATTGCTCCGAGACCGGGCGGTGGGATTACCTCTGCCATAACCACCCAACTTACCCCATATGGCAAACTTGTTAGTGATTGGACGCTTGAAGGAGATACCATGAGGCTAAATATCACAATACCACACAATACTACTGCGACAATTGCATTACCTAAAGGCAAAATTAGCGAAAATGCCGGATTGTCATTTGCTTTTGATGGCAGAGGCAGCTCCGCAGCTGTAGGTTCAGGAACATATCGGTTTGTAGTGGAAAATGTGGAAGTGAAATAATAAAAATATGCAGACTGCTTAGAATAGGAATGGTGAAAATTATATGGCAAAATCTGAAATGACACCTAGAGAGCGTATATTAGCAGCTATCAACCACCAACAATTAGATAGACTGCCGTTAGATTACTGGGGAGTGCCTGAAGCAACAGAAAAATTATATAAGCACTTTGCGGTGTCGAATGATATAGAGTTGGCAAAAGCTATGGATTTAGACTTGATAATGGGCGTAGGTGCTCCTATGATAAAATCAGGTCGCAAAGGTGATTGGGATGTTGAGATGAAGCGTGTTCCACACGCGGATGGCTCTGGTTTCTATGATGAGCCGGTTAGTCACCCGCTTAAAGATTGTAAATCTATTGACGAAATAGACGCAATTTATGAATGGCCGGCACCTGACATGTTTGACTACTCAACCATAAAAGAGCAATGTAAGTATACCAGAGATCAAGGTTATGCTATAAGGATTGGTTACATATCTCTCACTTACTTTTATCAGATGCTGAGAGGAACAGAGCAGATGATGATGGACTTTGCGGCCGATCCTGAAATTGCTGAATATATACTGTTTAAAGCGAACGAGTTCGCATCTGCGCATACAGCCCGGATGCTTGAAGCTGCAGATGGGTTGGCAGATATGTCAGAAGTTACAGACGATTTTGGATCTCAAATAGGTTTGCTGATGAGCCCTGATATGATTGAGAATTATTTAGGCAAATACTTTAATTCAAATGTCGATATGGTAAAAGCCTATAATGCCAAGGTATTTCACCACAACTGTGGCGATATTCAAAGCATGGTACCTTGGTTAGTTGAAAAAGGTTGTAATGTACTAAATCCCATACAGTGGCATTTGCCTAGCTGGGATCTGAAGAAGCTCAAAGCCGAATTTGGTAAGGATATGTGTTTTCACGGAGGTATAGACAATCAGCATGTATTGCCATTTGGCTCCAAGGATGAAATAGAGGCAGAGGTGAGAGCCTGTGTCGATAATCTGTTTTCAGATAAAACCGGTTATATATTAGCGCCCTGCCACTGTATACAAGCAAATACGCCACTTGAGAATATGCTAACAATGTTTGATTATGCAAAAAAGTATGGGCGTACGTAAAATATGACAATCGATGGCTCCGAATGAAGATGTCGGCAACAAGCAAAAAATTGATTAGCGACTAATACATAAATAAGAAAGGTATAAGTATATAATGCAAAAAATGCACAGAGATGAAATTCAAATTCGCGATCCATTTTTCATGAAAGATAGTAAAAATAAATGTTACTATCTGGTTGGATCTACCGATGAGAACATATGGACTACCGGCTGTTCATTCAAGGGGTATATGACGCGTGATCTGGAAACTTTTGAGGGACCGTACACGCTGTTTGAAAACTCCGAATCATTTTGGGCTGAAAAACAATTTTGGGCTCCCGAAGTTCACCACTACAATGGAAAGTATTATATGTTCGCTTCGTTTTACGGTGATCCATTTCTTCGAGCTACTCAAATTTTATCCTCGGATGAGCCTCTCGGTCGGTATGAGCCTATCAGCAATAAGCCCATTACACCCGACGGCTGGGAGTGTTTAGACGGCACATTGTATGTGGAAGATGGCACACCTTGGGTTGTGTTCTGCCACTCATGGGAGCAAATCGAAGACGGAACAATCTGCGCAACACCTCTATCGGACGATTTAATGGCAACAATATCTGATCCGATTACGTTGTTCTCAGCAAAAAGTAGTGGCTGGGCACATGAATATCCCGAGAAGGGCAAATATGTTACAGATGGTCCATATTGCTACAAAACATCAGACGGTCACCTAATCCTATTGTGGTCGTCATTTATGAATGGAAAGTATGCGATAGGTCAAGCTCGTTCAATAAGCGGAAATGTGAGCGGCCCATATGAGCATTTAGAGTTGCTGTACACAGATGATGGAGGGCATGGAATGCTGTTTGAACGCTTTGATGGACAACTTATGCTTTCTATCCATACCCCTAATGATACGCCGAATGAGCGAATAAAACTTTTGCCAATTGCAGATATGGGCGATAGATTGGTTGTTATTGAGGGTTGACTATGACTTGAAAGGAATAGGTGTTGGAGTGAGCAATTGGAAGTTTGAACCTTTTGGTACACATGAGATTCGACCACAGGGTTGGCTCATGGATCAGCTGAAAATACAAGCGACAGGACTATGCGGCAATTTGGATGAGATATGGCCGGATATAAGAGATAGTAAATGGATTGGTGGAGATAATGACGGCTGGGAGCGAGTTCCGTATTGGCTGGATGGGTTTATACCTTTAGCATGGCTTTTGGATGACAAAGATATGAAGGATCGAGGGGTGCGCTATATTGACGGCATCATTTCCGGTCAACATGATGACGGCTGGATTTGTCCGTGTGCAGTGGGCGAACGCTCAACATACGACATATGGGCATACTTGCTTATTACCAAAGTGCTCGCTATGTATGCCGATTTCAGCGACGATGAAAGAATTAAGCCGGTACTTACTAAAGCGCTCTATCGCTTGAACATGCACTTGGATGATCACACGCTATTCAATTGGGGTGCAGCTCGGTGGTATGAAGGGTTTATTCCGATTTATTGGTTATACGAGAAAATCGGCGAAGATTGGCTGTTGGATTTAGCTCAAAAGCTAATGGTGGAAGGGTTCAACTATTATGCTTACTTTGAAAACTTTCGCGATAAGACTCCGGCTAACAAATGGAGTCAACTTACACACGTGGTCAACCTTTCTATGTGTCTCAGGCAGGATGCGCTTGTATCAAGGCTGTTCGGTGGAAATGCAGGAGAATTTCCCAAGAAGGCACTGGAGATCCTTGAAAAGTATCATGGCATGGCAAATGGACACTTTACCGGTGATGAGTGTCTGTCAGGAACCTCGCCGATTCAAGGCACCGAACTGTGCGCAATAGTTGAAGCTATGTATTCATATGCAAATATCATTGCCGCAACCGGTGAGCCGGAATGGGGAGACAGATTGGAAAAACTCGCGTTTAACGCATTGCCTGCCGCAATTAGTGAAGATATGTGGTCACATCAGTATTTGCAAATGACCAATCAAATTAAATGCGTTAAGTTGGACGAAGAACATGTCATATTCCGCACGAATGGAGCAGAAGCACATCTGTTCGGATTGGAGCCAAATTATGGCTGTTGTACTGCAAACTTTAATCAAGCTTGGCCAAAATTGGTACTTTCGTCCTTTATGAAATCGGCGAATGGCATAGTGTCAACGGTGCTTGTACCTTCAAAAACCACTACAAGAGTACGCGAAGTTGCGGTAGAATGTGTTCTTGATACTGAATACCCTTTCAAAGACGAACTCCGATACACCATATATGCTGAGAAACCTGTTGAATTTACATTTTCGGTACGCATACCCGGTTTTGTTGATGCCGCACGGGTAGACGGAAAAAGTGTAAGTCCCGGAAGTTTTGCAGAAATTCGACGAAAATGGCAGGGGCATCAAACAGTGACAGTCAATCTTTGTTTTGAACCGCAATTTACAGAACGCCCAAGCGGAATGCACACTTTGTGGAATGGTCCGCTGCTTTACTCGCTACCTATTGAAGAACGATGGGAAAAACGCGAGTATGAGCGCAATGGTGTTGAGCGTAAGCATCCGTACTGCGACTACGAAGTTTTCCCTGAATCAAAATGGAACTTTGGCTTTGCAGGAAGTATATTTGACGTATGTGAGAGCGACATTTCAGAAACCCCTTTTTCTGCTTCTAACCCACCAATCAGCATCAATGCTATTATGGCGCAAATACCTTGGGAAGAGGAAAACGGTGTATGTACGGAGTTGCCGCTGAGCTATAAGCCTAAGGGAGATGCTTGTACTGTAAAATTGATTCCTTATGGTTGCGCAAGATTAAGAATGACAGAGATGCCTAAACTATTTGAGGGAGCAGATGCACAGCGCCCTACCCTCGGCAAGAAAGATGATATTGTGTAATGCACAGAGATGAAATCCAGATTCGCGACCTCTTTTTATCACAGATAGGAAAAATGCATGTTACTAATCCCAATTCTCCCTATCCTGCTTATCTTGCAACTGGCGCAGCTTATCTTTTCGCACTTTGTAGTCCGGCAATACTCGCTCGACAAGCCCCCAGAACCTGGCACTATGATTCATTTCGTAAATATGAACCAATTCATGGACTATCAGATAATCAATAACATCATCTTCTGCCATGATAATTTTCCACGCAATATTTATGCCGTTGACCGAACAACTGCCCCACCGGGAT
>Ga0123355_10013261_pt1 | contig 12812 bp, 10 predicted proteins | sample TergutEmb28metaG_3_FD_89872 | JGI IMG/M metagenome (GOLD analysis project Ga0123355, IMG submission 89872) | Embiratermes neotenicus P1 segment gut microbial communities from Petit-Saut dam, French Guiana - Emb289 P1 | ecosystem: Host-associated > Arthropoda: Insects > Digestive system > Gut ...
AGGCTGGAATTATTGCAGAGATTACACCGCTAAGCGGTGATGTTGTGTACGTGCCACAAAACCTCACCCTTGCACAAGCGATTAATACAGCCCCACAAGATGGTAGCATGAGAACGATAGTGATTACAGAGGACATTGTCATGGCAGGGGCACAAACGATTGCTAACAATAGACATATTACACTCATACCCGGTGGCAATGATATCACACTATACCGCACCGACAACGCCGGCAGACACTTTGCCGTTACAGATGCTACCTTGGTCATTGATGCATGCCTCGGCGGTAGCACAATCACGTTGACAAGGGCTGATCCCAATAGTACAACCAATTCCGGTGGTATAGGACTTACAAGGAGCACATTGATTCTAAACGCAGGTACTATATCCAACAATCGTCTGGCAACCGGTGCCGGTGTGAATGTGACTGCGGACAGCACCTTTATAATGAATGGCGGTACGATAAGTGGTAATATCGCACCCACCAGTGGCGGGGGTGTAAATGTTGATGGCGGTAGCAGCTTCACAATGATTGCCGGCACAATCAGCGGCAATACTGCAACAAGAGTCGGCGGTGGCGTGAATATCAATTTGGGCAGCTTTGCGATGAGTGGCGGTACAATCAGTGGCAATGAAAGTCTTGGCACGTCAGGTACAGACGGCGGTGGCGGTGTGAGAATTAATAATGCTGCCAGCACTTTCACCATGACCAATGGCTATATCATTGATAATATTGTTTACAGATACGGTGGCGGTGTATTTGTAGCAGCAGGTAATTTTACATTGAATGGTGGCACAATCAGTGGCAACTATATTACAGGAGCTCGTAACGGCGGTGGAGTTAGAGTAGGTGCCAATGCCACATTTACGATGAATGCCGGTACAGTCAGCCATAATTCAGCCCGGTTTGGTGGTGGTATATGCGTAACCGGCGGAAACTTCATATTGAACAATGGTACAATCAGCCACAATGAAGCAAGAGATGAAGGTGGTGGCATAAACATTCAAGGTGTTACAGGCACATTTACTATGAACGGTGGCATAATAAGCCATAACGAAGCAAGAAACCATGGTGGTGCTGTACGTGTAAACGGTGGGGGCACTGCGATACTGGATGCCGGTACAATCAGTTACAATACGGCGAACGGTCGTGGAGGGGGCGTACGCACATCTTCTACATCAACAAACCGTGTGTATGTACAGGGGACTGTAATCATACGTGACAATGATGCAGTAAACACAGGTGGCGGTATAGAAGTGGGTGGTGGCATTTTTACAATGACCGGCGGCACCGTCCGTAACAACACTGCAACTAATGCAGGCGGCGGACTCAACATTGAAACACCACATGGCGTATATATTCTTGGTGGCATAATTGAAAATAACCATGCGGTCAGCAGAGGCGGCGGAATACGATTTAGCGGCGGTACAGCAACAGTAGTTAATCTCGGTGGCAATGCTGTTATTCGCAGCAATACAACGCCTGGCGCAGGCGGTGGAATATTCACCGGCTCGACTTTTCTCGGCACACTTAATATCAGCGATAACGCCCAAATCTACGGAAATGTAGCAGGTCACGGCGGCGGTGTGTATATTCGTGGCGGTGGATTTAATTTGCATGGCGGTGCGATTTACAATAATACTGCCCGTGCTAATGGTGGCGGTGTGGTTGTCAGCATATCAGGTTCGGTTGGCAGTGGATTTACAATGCTAGGCGGCGAAATCCATAACAATACTGCCGGGGCTTTCGGCGGCGGCGTGCATGTGCAAAGACCGAATGATGTATTTACCATGACAGGCGGCACAATCCGTAACAACACCGCTCAAAACGGTGGCGGAGTCAGCATGAGAAATGGCGAAATTCGTATTGAAAACGGAACGATTTTAAATAACATTGCTAACAACAACGGCGGCGGTGTATGGCTTTTCCAATCCGGCAATGAATTTTCAATGTATGGCGGTAATATTTTAGGCAATAATGCCGGGGGCGACGGCGGTGGAATCTTCGCTGAGCATACCCGTACGGATAACCCGTTGACAGAGCCTGCAAATGTTTACCCGCAAATCCGTCATATTGCATCTGGAGTTACTTTCTCGGGTAACATAGCAGGTAACGGGACTTTTGGACCACCGGTTAATTTTAATCAAGTTACTCATTTTGACGGTCTGTTGCTTACAAACTTTGATATAAACTACGGTCACCCAAATTGGATTGTGCGCTTTATACTGCACGGTGGTGATGTTTATGGTAATAACGGTCCGATAGTTGAGCTTATTGAATCGAGCGGTACACAGGCTGAAAGAACGCTTGGCGACGAGCGTGTGCCTACACCTGTAAAGGACGGTTATGAGTTTGTTGGTTGGCGCCACATAGACAGCGAGCCATCACGCCCTGAACATTGGGATGGGGTATTTGAGATCTGGAATAACGCAAGAGTTGCAGCATACAGAGTTGAATTTTCGACAGCGTTTGAAGCCCTGTGGGAAGCCGTTGAAGGATATGACAATGGCTGTGATGACAATGGTTACGACGATAATGGTTGTGACGACAACGGCTACGATGACAATGGTTATGACGATAACGGCTACGACGATAATGGTTATGACGATAACGGCTACGACGATAATGGTTATGACGACGACGATGAAGACGATGAAGACACTCCCGGTGGCATGACAACCACTCCACCTTCTAATCCGGGTGGCAGCACAGGCGGTGGCGGAGGATTCTTCCAACTAGCTCCGAATTTTGAGCTTGACGATATTCTAATACCGCTAATCCCATTTGCTTCTACACACTATCGCTATCTTATCGGTGACAACTACGGACGGATTCGCCCAAGAAACAACATCACAAGAGCAGAAGTAGCGACGATCTTCTTTAGACTCATCACAGATGAATACCGTGAACAAATGTGGACTCAAGAAAATCCGTTTTCAGACGTTCATTTGCAAAACTGGTTTAACAATGGAGTATCCACTATGGCTAATGTAGAGCTGCTGCGTGGCATGCCTGACGGAAGTTTTCAGCCAAACAGAGGAATCACAAGAGCAGAATTTGCGGCGATTATCTCACGATTTGTCGATCGTACATACGATGGAGAGCTGCGCTTTACCGACATTGAGGGACACTGGGCGCAAGACTATATTAATCTTGTTGGAAGCTTCGGTTGGGTAATCGGAATGCCTAGCGGAGAATTTGAGCCAAACCGTGCAATAACAAGAGCAGAAGCGGCAACGATAGTAAATCGTATTTTGACCAGACATCCTGAAACTGTAGATGACCTATTGGAAGATAGAAGATCATGGTCGGATATGACTAATCAAGATGCTTGGTACTACCTTGATCTCCAAGAAGCGACGAATTCCCACACTCACGATATTAAAGATGATGACTTCCATGAAATGTGGATAGAAATTATCCCTTGCCCCGACTGGGTCGCACTTGAACGACCGGATTCCACTCCAATGGCACATAGGAACTAACTTGCAGAAAGCAAAAAGCATGAACAATCAATTTGCCCGAACAGCGATGCTTTTCGGGTGGGAAAATATAGAAAAACTCAAAAACCGCCGAGTGGCGGTTTTTGGGATTGGCGGAGTACTCCGTTATAACTCAGTCTCGCTGTCCTTGCGCTTTTTGATGAAATCAGACACCTTGTACGGTATAATATTCATAATAGTAGCAACGCTGACACCAACTATAGTGTCTCTTACCCTCATAAGAGCAAAGTGAAAAGCCTCGTCCATAGGAGACTCCATGGGCGCAATCTGCGTTGCAACAATTACCGTGACAACACAAGAGATTGCACACGAGTCTTGCATGTTAAATACATTGCAGAGATAGAGGTTTAGAAGAAGCATTATAGGAATAACTATAACGAACAAACCCTGGTCATAGAAAGGTAAAAACAAACTGATAAGCACCGTGAGGATTCCCAGCACCGCCCCAATGATAGTTCCCAAAATGCGGAAAATACCGCTTGAAATAGTCTCCTCTTGTGTAGTGCGAATAGTAACAATTGTTGTGACGGCGGTTATGAGGATTGACTCAATACCGCCGACAATGAGAGCAAAAAGCAAGCATATACCAACTGCGGCAGCGGTCTTAACGACACGCATACCTATTCGATAATGCGGATCTACGGTCGGGAGATTGTTTTTAAAAGCTTCTAGTATCTGTCTCATCTTTATGCTTGATCAATCTCTGAAATATCGATTATCGAATCATCGTTAAATACCCAGTCACGTGTATTAGTAACAGTGAATTCATCTTCTGAAATTCTGCACACCACACGCTCTATTCCGGCATTTATTATGAGTCTGCGACACATACTGCATGACGTTGTATCGCTAAGCAGCTCGTTTTTCTTAGCATCACGCCCCGCCAGATAAAGCGTAGAGCCAATCATATCCCGTCTTGATGCCGAAATGATCGCATTAGCTTCCGCATGCACACTGCGACAAATCTCATAACGCTCTCCGCTGGGGATTTTAAGCTCATCTCTTATGCAGATGTTCCGGTCTAGACAATTCTTCCGCCCACGAGGAGCCCCGTTATAACCTGTCGAAATTATTTCATCATTCAAAACGATAGCAGCACCATATGTGCGCCTTAGGCAAGTGGATCTGATCAAAACTGTTTCGGCTATGTCGAGATAATAATTTTCCTTATCTTTACGTTGCATTGGAAACCTCCCTAAATATAGTATAATGCACTAGTTATTTTTACACATTATACATCTATATTGTGGTATTGACAATACAAAGGCGATATTTAAGTTTTTATATTTTTTTGTAGGGGCGCCGCTCGCTGCGCCCGAGTATAGTTGTGCTCTGTCAGTTGCGCTATTAAATCGAATTTAGATAACTTTCAAGAATCAAAGAAGCAGCCACAGCATCAACGGTGTTCTTGCGCTTCTTGCCATACTTACCTGCATCGGACAGGATTCGATTAGCGCCCATCGTAGTCATGCGCTCATCCCAAAGCACAACTTCAATATCGCAAGTGCTACGAACAATCTCCGCAAGTTGCTCGCTGAGCAAAGCTCTCGGACCGACCGTTCCGTTCATATTCTTCGGATAACCAATAACAATAGTCTTAACAGACCGACTAGCCGCCTCTGAAATGATAGAGGCGGCTACCTTATCTTGATTACGCTCATGAAGCACCCATGCCTGACCGGCGATTGTTCCTGTCATATCAGAAACAGCCAAGCCAGTCCGGGCATCGCCATAGTCAACAGCCATAATTCTCACAACAACAACCGTCCTTATTCCAAAAATTGCAACACCTGTGAATTAAGTTAAGCCTGCGAGTTTAACTCTGCGCATATTCATTTTGATAAGCAGGAATCAAATCTCTAGTCACAAAATATTCGATAATCAAATCCACACATGCACCGTAAGACATAAGACCCAATTCTTGATTATGCGCTCTTAAAAATGCGTCGTAGACAAAATCAACAGTATCACGCATAGCATCATTAACAGCAGTTAACATAGTATCAAGGATACCAATTCCGACATCGACAGTTCTTTGAGACTGCCAAAATTCAAATACTTCGTTCCAGTCTCTTAAGACCTCAACATACAATGAGTCGCTAATCTCCTGCCAAGCTTCTCTATCTGCAATTTGAAGCGCAGGCAGCAGATAAGTAAGCCCCTTGAGATATCCGGCGTACTGAAAGACAAGGTTATCAGAGGTGATACCCGCAAGGATCGCAACGAAATTAGCCTCGTCCTCGGCGAAGACACCAAGCTGGTGAGCGTGTTCGTGCATTACAGTAGCAGGCATGAGGATATACGGTGGCATTATATTTATATTAGCCTCGCCCGTGAGCGCAAAATAAATTCCGCCATACCCTGTGCGACTCATGAGCCACGAAAACATCATTGGCTTGGGTCTGAAAAGGCGCCCTTCAAGACAAGGGAATTCCTGTGAAATATTTTCGAAAACATATAAAGAATCTGCGAACATCTGAGCACGATTGCCAATATAACGCCCCTCTGCATCTCTATCAACGAGCAAAGAAAGCTCGTTGGCTCTTTCGGCAAAGATCCTTGAAACCTCAGTTAGATTGTGTGCATTAACCCCATAGCCGGTAAAGCCGTTTCTTTCTGCAAAGCCCGGAGCATGATAGCCGACATTCCATAGCCAGCAAAATATGCCCCATAAATACAGTGCGATTATTAAGATCGGCAGTAGTCTCTTGCCCAATATCTTCCATTTTCCACGCCGGTGCATAGACAGACCGATGGACTTGAAAATGTAGAATAAGAGACCGAGTATTGAGGCAACAATCAGAACTTCCATCATGGAGAAAGGATAAACAGCAGTCAGCCTTGCGAGAAATCCTCGGATGGGTGCTGAAATGTTGTTTGTCGCCCAGCCCATAATTAACGGAAACCCTCTCAAGGCATAGAAAAGCCCTATTATCACCACAGGTAACACACACACTGTGATGATAACACCGATTGGTATTTTTATCCGTTGATACCATTTTTTAGTTTTAGTTATATCCATAAATCTATGCCCCTTCCGATAAGGCATAGAACAAAAAGACTAATATATATAAATCGTCACCGATTAATTAATGTCCTTTAGTTCCGTGCAATTTTAGTATGCTTATGTCGTAGCATCCCCTGTCAGAGATTCAACATAAAAATTCACTCACAAATTTCCTTGACAACTTTCATTCTGAATTTCGGGTGTATCCCGAAAGTAAAATTTTAGATCTTAGCCATTATAACCAATTGATAGAATATCTTCAATGGCTTTATGCAAATTTTCTAAGAAGTGTATGACAAATTTGCATCATAATAGTAAATTTTTGTTGTTAATCAAAGATTTTTCAGGCGCCAACTATTGCAAATTTTAATATATACACGAGTTTATAGGAGTTTATGCAAATTTATATATTCCAAAGCCGAAAATTTGCTTGCATTTTATCTTAGGTTGTGCTAGTATGGCTGAGCACTTCGTTGATAACAATGTTTGAAAGCGAAGCGCAGTGTGCGCCGGTAGCTCAGCTGGATAGAGCGTCTGGCTACGGACCAGAAGGTCGGGAGTTCGAATCTTCTCCGGCGTGCCATAGACAAACAAATGACAACTCTTGATTTGAAAAGGGTTGTCATTTGCATTAAAACAACACAAACGGTTGCTAATACTATGCTTCGCATAAGTTATCTAAGCCACATCACAAATTATGGTGTGGCTTTAGTCATTCCTAAACACAATTGTAATGTGATTGAAATGGTATTTTCAATATTTTTGTATTATAATACATATCGAAAAGCAATCAGCAACCTTCTTTACTTTGGACATGAAGATATTGTGGAAGCAAGAATCAATAGTCACAATCCTGAAGCAAACACTGAAAACCAGTTCCGCATAGTAGTTAAGATTAAGAATAACCGCAAAGATTAAGTTGCTCCGGCGTTTACACCGAAGTCGGTGTAAACGTCGGAGATAGCATAAGGAGATGATTATATTGAGTAGAAACAGAGCTTATTACCGCAAACAACGGGTACGAGTGATAAACCGAAAGAAAGGCATTTGCAAACAAATCGGCGGTGACGATTTGGTTCATGCATGGGCGAGAAAAGGTTTTGGGAGTCTTTCGAAGGGGAAAATACATTGTTCCTGTTGGATGTGTAGAACTAAGTCTTTTGACAGCATTTCTCATAGCGATAGAAAGAGGGCATACATCGACTAAACCGCCGGGGAGCGCCCCGGACTCTCCTATGAGTGCGAAACTTAAAGATACACTTTTGCAGATGATGAAAGGCGGCGCTGGTAATGAGTGAGAATAACAAAATCAAAGTTTTTGAAGACAACCGAATCCGTATGGAATGGGACGAAGACGAACAAGACTGGTATGTTTCTATCGTTGATGTGATTGAGGTGCTGACCGGATCTGAAAACCCAAGACGATATTGGAGCGACCTAAAACGCAAGTTGAAATTGGAAGGAAGTCAACTGTACGAAAAAATCGTACAGTTGAAAATGCTTGCAGAAGACGGAAAAATGCGCGCAACAGACGTCGCGAATACCGAACAACTGTTTCGTATTATTCAATCAATCCCCTCGCCAAAAGCAGAGCCTTTAAAAGTGTGGCTTGCACAATTGGGTAAAGAACGTATTGACGAAACCGCCGATCCTGAAATTGCAATCGACAGAGCATTTCAAACATATTTCAAAAAGGGCTACAGCGAAAAATGGATAAATCAGCGCATCAAGACAATGGAAGTTCGCAAGGAACTTACTGACGAGTGGCAACGTGCGGGGATACATGACACAAGAGATTTTGCAACGCTTACCGACATTATGACAAAAGAGTGGAGCGGAAAGACGACTCGTGAGTACAAAGTTTTCAAAGGTTTGAAAAAGGAAAATCTGCGAGATAACATGACAAATATGGAGCTTGTACTCAATATGCTTGCTGAAGTTTCTGCAACAGACTTGTCAAAAGAAGTTGACCCTGTCGGAATGACAGAGTCTGTAAAAGTAGCCAAGCAGGGAGGTTCTGTTGCAAAAGCTGCGCGAGAGCAATATGAAAAACAATCCGGCAAGCAAGTTGTCACATCTCTGAATGCGAAGAACCTAAAAGAACTGAAAGAAAAAGAGGACGGTGAGGAATCTTAAAAGCCGTAATCTATGCTCGATACAGTTCGGATAGTCGTGTAACATAAGAGCAGGAGTGGTTAGAATCATCAAAACGTAAATGGAAGTAAAGTGAAATTTTACTAAATTTTAAGTGAAATTTTATACTGATTTGTTTGTGCCCAGGTTTTTGTTGTGGTAAAATCGTTTTGGTAAATCTAAAAATTATAGGAGAATTATAGGAGTATATGTATGAGAAAATTAATGAAAAAGTCAGTGTTCACCCTTGCTATTGTGATGGTTATATCGCTATCACTAATGGTAACATCGCTTGCAAGTAATTTCGAACATCTTGCACAAGATCTTCAGGACCTCGGGTTGTTTCAAGGCACGAATGAAGGCTTTGAGCTTGACCGCCAGCCTACCAGAGTAGAGTCACTTGTAATGCTACTTCGCCTTCTCGGACTCGAAGAAGAAGCACTTGCAAGCGATTATGCGCATCCGTTTACTGATGTTCCCGCGTGGGCAGACAGACATGTTGCATTTGCTTTTGAGCGCGAGCTGACTCAGGGTATTTCGCCTACACAATTTGGTTCCACCAATTTTGCGAGTGCACAAATGTATGTGACCTTTGTATTGCGTGCTCTCGGTTATAATGATCCCAATGACTTTACATTTGCAAATGCCGTAGCTTTTGGCACAGAAAAGGGGATTATTGACAGCTTCATTGCCGGTGGCACATTCTATCGTGATGATATGGTAGCAGTGTCGTTCCTTGCGCTTGCTGCAGAGCCAAACGACAGTGAGTATGATAGGCTTCTGGAGCAGCTCGTTTCTGAAGGTGCTGTCAGTGCGGCAGCAGCGGCTCCTGTGCTTAACTTTTTTGAAATTTTTGACGAATTATCACTTGTAGGGGCAGAATTATATAATGCTACTGCAATTTCCATGAGCATGGGGATTGACATTACCATGGATGTTATGGGTGAAACGGTCGAAATGTCGATGACAATGGATATTGACTCTATTGTAGACGACACCGATATTCTTCTTGCTATGGTTATGAACATTTCTGCAGATGGAGAAGAAGTTGAAATGAATATGTATATGACCGGTGGGTACATGTTCATGGAAACAGGAGGCGTGAGAGTTAGAGCAGACGCAGGTCTTGACGAAATGATGGATCTTATGGCAATGTTAGAAATGGACGATATGGATTATCCCATGTATATCTACACAAGTCTTACAAGAACCACACAAGATGAATATATAGTATTTGGTGGAACGCTTGCTGATAACTTTATGGACATTGTGATGGGCATGACAGCTGGTATGATGGATAGTATGGGTATGGGCTTTGATGAGCTTGATCTGGACGGAATGGATTTCTATATTCCGTCATTCCAATATTTTGTTACTGCAGACGGAGCACTTAGAAGAATGGTCATGCCTATGACCATGACAATGGATATGGGTGTTCTAGGCTCAATGACCATTAGCATGAATATGGATATAACAATCAATGCTGTCGGTGATGATGTTGTCGTCAACCTTCCGGATAACCTTGATGAGTTTGAGATTGTTGACGCTAGTCAGATAAACTTTGGATTTTAGGATTGCGAGCTTAAAAATTAAATTAAGCTTTTATAAAGCAGAGGCGGTTTTCGCAACCGGCCTCTGCTTTAATTATAGGGATTTTTAATACTTGCAAACATATGCTTCACATAAGTTATCTAAGCCACATCACAAGTTATGGTGTGACTTAGGTCACCGCCCTAAGCTTTCAACAAATTGATCAAATAAATAATTAGAATCCGGTGGTTCAGGGTTAGATTCCGGATGATACTGAACTGTAAATGCAGGATATTTTTTGTGCTTTAACCCCTCAATGCTATCATCATCAATGGCATATTGCGTAATTTCTAAATCTGTTCCTTTGAGCGAGTCAGGATCGACATGATAGCCGTGATTTTGGAAAGTAATCAAAGTCTTTCCCGTGGCGATATCTTTAACAGGCATATCCTCGGCGCGGTGTCCATATTTCATTTTTGAAGTATGAGCACCGTTAGCTATAGCGAATAATTGATGCCCCAAGCAAACGCCGAACATCGGGAACTTTGCCTGAACAGCTCTTATAACAGGAGAAATTTCGGGAAGATCAAGAGGATCTCCCGGCCCGCTGCTAAACACAACCCCATCAGGTTCGTATGTCTCAATTTCCTCAATTGAAGCATTATACGGAAGAATAACAACTTCACAATTTCTGGACGTAAGCTCCTTAACAATGCCTCGTTTTGCAGTAAAAGCGATAAAAGCAACCCGGTACTTTTTATTTTCCACCTCAACCAAAGATGCCTTCTTAGGTGAAACCTGCTTGACATGGTTAGTGACATAAGGTGCAGCAGTGAGTTTAACCAGCGCAAGGTCATTGGACACGTCGGCATCAACAATAATCCCGTACATCACACCGTCTTCACGGATTTTCTCTATAAGCGCATCCGTATCAACATCGCATAATCCGGGAATGTTTTTCTCTTTTAAAAATTTATCCACAGATTTAGATGAACGCAAATCTGACGGCGCATAATAGTATTTGCTTACAATTAGTGCCGATGCACCTTGTAGCTCATCGTAATTATCCTTAAGAATTTCATCGTCATAACTCATCGCCTGAGTCATTACAACTATCTGCTTGTAATAATCCGGATCGGTTAAAACATCCTGAAATCCGGTTTTTGCCGTCCGGAAAACAACCTCACGGATGACCTCGTCACCTGAGCCAAAACCATTGCCAAAAATCGCTGTTCCATCAGCAAGAACCAATTTACGGTTGAAGTTCATCCCGGAAACTTCCTTTCTATAATCTGCGGAAACACAGGTTTTCCAAACTAATGTTATCCATTTTATCCGGAAAATCGCTGACCGCCGAGCAGAGCGACAAGCTATAGCCGTCAATGGAATATTGCTTAAAAAATGGACTAAAATCCCGGTTAGTATCTACCATTAAAATCCCGGCATCGGTTATTTTAAAGAAAAAAGAGTCTAAGGGAATAGACATTCCATCTCCCAACCACTTCATATAGCTCTCTTTAAGCGTCCACAGTGAGAAAAAATAATCAAGACGGCGGTTTGCGTCCAAAACAAGCAAATCCTCATATTCACACTTGTGAAAATAACGTTTTGTGAGACCTAAATCATCAATCTCTCTAATTTGCTCTATATCAATTCCGACCTCTTGCTCACTGAAAGCACAAACAACAAAATCACCTGCATGTGAAATATTAAAATGAACAGGGGAATCCTTGACATAAGGTTTCCCCTCATTGCCTTTTGAGAACGCAATAGCCTTATTTTTTAGCGAAAATTGCTGACACAGCACATGACGGACAATAAGCTCCCCATACAGAGTGCGTAAAGCATCCACTCTGAGCCGAAACCGCAGACATCTTTCTCTGTTTTCTTTTGAAATGATTTGCAGTAAGCCATCGTAAGTCTCTTGGCTCAGTGCCGTATCAATTTTCGATAAATAAATGTGGGTTTTACACATATCTTCTCGACATTCTCCAGACAGATAGCAGGAAAAATACAACAGATGTTCCTGCCAAAACAAGCACACTATCCATCATTGTAAGCTGATGACCGTTAATTACGTAAAGGACGCCCATGGATTCCTGAAACTCCTGCAAGTATTCAGCCGGAATGTGCGACAACGCATCTTCAGCAATGCCATCAATGAAGAGCTGCCTGAACAGTACCGTTGTATGAGATTGAGGAAAGAAGCGGATGAGACTTTGAATTGGTCCGGGCAAATCTCCCATCGGCACATAAATACCCATCATAACCCAATCAAAGTTCCCAAGATGGTGGAAATCGCACCAAAAGCTTGGTTCGTCTTGATATACATAGTGAAGAAAAATATCATAAACGCGTTGAGCAACACACTAAGCAGCAAGACACCTAAGCCTATGAGCATATTCAGCGCAGACATCACATGATTGCCCATGATTGCGTTGTATGAAATCAAAACAACGAAAATGATTAAACTCATGATAGTTCCCACGATAAAAGCACCGAGAGCATATCCGGCCACAATACGGTATCTTTGAACCGGGGTCGAGTAAAAATCTTTATAAAGATGATGCACCTTATCGTTGACCATAACAACGAAAGCACCTTTTGTTGTTGTCACCGTTGTTACACCCAGAATTCCC
>Ga0123355_10013263_pt1 | contig 12811 bp, 16 predicted proteins | sample TergutEmb28metaG_3_FD_89872 | JGI IMG/M metagenome (GOLD analysis project Ga0123355, IMG submission 89872) | Embiratermes neotenicus P1 segment gut microbial communities from Petit-Saut dam, French Guiana - Emb289 P1 | ecosystem: Host-associated > Arthropoda: Insects > Digestive system > Gut ...
CAAGAGGAGTGTGGGATCGTTTATCACAGTTTCCTTCAGTTCCTGGCAGATCGCTACTCGACTGTCTTTCTGATCGTGGGTCAACACTCTCGGCACAAACTTCGCTGCAATCCGACGCATGTTCAGCTGTTATGTGAGAATTCGCTGACGAGATCCATAACCAATTCCAACCTCTGCACAGAGATCGTGTATGGTATGACGACGATCCTTGTTGACAGCCGCCTGTACCTGTTCCACCTTTGAGGGGGTTGTTGCCGTGCTTGGCCGACCTGATCGATCATCATTAGCAGTCGAAGTTCTGCCATTCTTGAAATGTCCAAACCACTCAAACGTTCGGCTACGGCTCATGCACGAATCACCAAAAGGCTGTTTCAACAGTTCAAAAGTTTCACTTCCCGTTTTATCCAATCTCACACAGAACTTTATGCACAGCCTTTGTTCGTCAACTTCCGCCATACCGCCGATATCAGAAAATCGCAGACGGCTGATGCAATACATACATATAGACACGTGCAACAATCAAACGCTTCCACATCCAACCACGCTACTCGGCACTCTCACTCACAAGACACCACTGCAACACACCGTAGCAGGAAACTCGTGAACTACAAGCGACTTGCGTGTTATGAGCATTATCCTGGGACTTTTGGATTCACCTTCGTACATCTGTCCTCTCCCTCATACCTACTAAATGCCATTCATGGCTCATTCTTCTTGATTTGATCACCCCAATAGTAGTTGGTGGGGCCTATATGGGAGTGTGATGTGAAGGTACAGTACACCATATCGAATAAGATTTTCAACATGAAAATGAAAATCCACAAACCAATCCAATCCTTCGCCACTCTTGCCTACTAGCGGTGGGTCCTGTTAAGGTGAGAAACCCATGCTAAGTTTGAGGTAACCAACTCTTTGGCAGCATGGGTCACCAAGCAGACAGACCAAGGGGTCTGATGGACCCAGTCATAAGGGTCTATCAGATAGGGTAGGAGGGACCCTTGAGCTTGGTTGCAACCCTCCTAGGAGAAGGTTGTTCCAAAATCAAACCAAAGGTAGATGACACTCTGGAAGCTGTGGTGAAAGCAAGTCGTATAAGAGAGTAAACCCTGATTAAATATCCTGGCCCTTCAGGTTGAAGGCTTTATGATGGGCTAACCCCCCATCTAAGTAAAAGAATCCATGGTTACAAAATTATGCAAGGAGCCTCAGAAGAAGGAGATAAGTGATGATGAAACATGGATGTGGAAAAGGAGCAAAATATAAATCAAATGTCTAGTTCAAACATTAAAATAATGCTTGGAGATTTTAATGCAAAAGCTGGTAAAGAAGACATACAAACCCACCATTGGCAATGAAAGTTTACGTAATGAAACCAACAACAACAGAATAAAAATGATTTAATTTACAATATCTAAAGGTTTTAATGTATGGTGTACAACATTTCCACTTAAAGATAACCACAAAGAAACATAGTACTCAGCAGACAGTAGGGCATCAAATCAAATATATCATGTATTAATTAGTAAAAATTTAGAAGTGCAATAATAGGCATCGGAGCAATAAGGGGCCCAAACATTGGATCAGATCACAAGTTATTGAAGATAAACTTTAAAATGCCATTAAGGGTAAAAACTGAAAAGAAATATAAGACAAGAAAATTTGTGAATATTTTTCAAAATTCAATGTGGAAGCAAGAATATGCTTTAGAACGAGATAATAGGTTCGAAATGTTGGAAAGTAGGGAAGATGAAGATAATATTGACAATAATAATAGTGAAAATGGGAAAACATTAAAACAATAATAAAGGAAACAAAACAACAGCTAATAGAAAAGGGTGAAAGCACAGAAACAATAAAAATAGATGGTATGATGAGGAATGCATAATTGAAACAGAAGAAATGAGAAAGTAAGGGAAAATTGGTTATTAAAAGGAAGAAGGGAGAATGAAAATCAGGAGTATCACCATAAAAGAAAAGAAGCACACAAAATAATTAGGAATGGGAAAAAGTTATATGAGGATTTTAAGTGTACTGTAGACTTTGATTTAGTCTCGCTCCCTTGACTGGGTGAATTTCCTTGCAAAATTATAACTGCTAACTAACCTTAAAATATTTAAGGTTTTCATTGACTAACCCTCATACATTAAAAATATAGTAGAATCAATAGAAGAAGATCAAAACTATAATAAAACAAGGAAAATGTATCAAACAATAAACCAAATTCATAAAGGATATTAACATAAATTTAACATGATTAGGAACTGTGGGATACTGTAGGATTGTTGCAATGACAATCACAGTAAAACATATAATATTATTTATTTTGCCTTAGGTTCATACAGTACGGTTGTGTTGTTACTTATATTCGTGAGAATGATGCGTCAGTCTAGCCTCGTTCCGTGAGCTCTGCACTGCGTGATGTTTCGGTCGGCTGTGGCAATGGGCAGCAAGATGCATAGCAGCCCGTTCGCAGGATGCGTGGCGGTCACCAGTCCGGTCGGTGGAGATTTCAGCCGGCAGCACGGCAGGCCCACGTCCACCCGTTAGGTGTCGTGATGTTAGTTGTCAAACGACGTTACTCCCTTCTGGATCGTCACCGACAATCCTACTCCTTTTGGTCGTCGCCGACAAATTACTCCTATCGGAGCTGGCCGTCCGTTCTTGATGTGTTGGGACTGACTGAACTTCTTGATGTACCGAGCTGCCTAGTCCTTGATGTTGGAGCTGACTAGTCTTTATCGATGTACCGTCTTGATGTAGGCGTTGAATGATCTCAGGCCAAGCCGAGCCAAGCCAAAGTGTTAACTGGGGGGGGGGGCGGAGACTTGCGCAAGGCGCAAGTCGACGTCCTCCTGTCAGCCATTCCTGCGTTTGACCGCATCGCTGGGTTCAGTAACAGACACATAAACTCTAACAGGGGATTATGCTTACGCTAACGATTTTGAAATCAGGCTGAGGACCTTGACTGACCTTGCCAAAGACTAGGGCCTAGGTTGCCCTGGACTAAGTATGGGAGTGATAAACTTTGGTTGGTCAGCTGTCTGGGCCCAGACTGGCTGTGTCGCATACTGGTGTTACGCGACGTTTGTCAGGCGCTTAGGTGAAGCCGCGGCGCCTGGTGGAGGGAAGTGCGAGCCGTGCCCCGACTTTGCATAGAATACCCTGGCATTTGCCTTACAACTGAGGAAAAGCACGGAAAGCCTCGGTCACTGTAACCGAAAGGCACTCGCTAATCAGCGACGAGCGCGATTCGTTTAGTCCACTTGGCCATCGCGGGTGATGGCCTCGACTGGCCTGCTGTCCCCTGCCGCTCTTGGCTTTCGAGTCAATCTTAGGCCAAGCGAAGCCAAGCCAAAGTGTTAACTAGGGGGCGGAGACTTGCGCAAAGCACAAGTCGACGTCCCCCTCTCTTAGCCATTCCTGCATTTGACCGTATATGTGAGCTCAGTAAGACACCTAAACTCTAACAGGTGATTATGCTTACACTAACGGTTTTGAAGTCAGGCTGAAGGCCTTGTCTGATCTTGCCAAAGACAAGGGCCTAGGTTGCCCTGGACTAGGTATGGGAGTAATAAACGTTGGTTGGTTGTCTGTCCGGGTTCCTAGCCCAGACTGCCTCTGTCGCATACTCGTGTTATGCGACGTTTATCAGGCGCTTAGGTGAAGCCGCCGCTCCTGGGGAGAGGAGTGCGGACCGTACCCCGACTTTACATCGAATGAACTGGCGATTGCCTTACAACTGAGGAAAAGCACGGAAAACCTCAGTCAGGATAACCGATGGCGCTTGGCTGTTCAGAGCCGTTCGCGATTCCTTTTGTCGACTTGACCATCGCAGGGACTGGCCTACTGTCCCATACTGCCCTTGGCGTTCGCATCAGGCGACGGGGTCAACCCTCGGTCAGCTTAGGTATCTGCCGAGTTGCCGTAATAGGGGGTTCCCCACATCAGCTAACTTTGAGTGAAAGCTCTCGGCCAGGTCTCTGATGTAGTCGGCAAACAGCGGAACGCCCAGATCCTCGTGTATCTGCCTGTTACTTACGTACCAAGGGGCACCAGTAGCGAGGCGAAGACATTTGGATCGTAACACCTGTAACCTTCGGACATAGGAGCGGGCATCGGACCTCCACGCGGGACACGCATAGTCCATCAGGGGCCGGATGAGCTGCTTATATAGGACTCCGTTCGGGACGGGTAAATCACTCTTCCTATTCAGGAGGGGGCCCAGCATATTAATCCTTTGAGCAGTCCTCTCCCTGAACTAGTCGATGTGAGGCGACCAGGTGAGTCGTGAGTCTAGGGTCACTCCCAGATAACGAGTAGTTTCTACCCATTCGATTGGATCTCCCAAGAGTTACTGGTCGGGGCTGGATGAAGCACCATCCGGCATGCGCGAAGATTATCGCGGTGCTCTTAGAGACAATGGCGATTCTCCATTCACTCAACCACCGTTGAAGGCCGTTGAGATATGACTTCAGGTAGTTGACAAGCAGCGTCGGCTTACGGGACGTGGCTATGATGGACGTGTCGTCCGCGTAGAGGGCCAACTCGACGTGGTGCGTGGGCGGGGCATGTCGTTGACATACAGACTGAAGATGACAGGGGAATTCGATCCCCCCTGAGCTACCCAGCTCGCATGCAGCGCGACGAGATGACGCCGCCTGGAAGGACGCTTCGAACGTCCGATCCGTGAGGTAGGATGAGATTATATGGACTATGTAAGACGGGAAGTTGAGGAGCATTAGCTTATGGAGGATGCCATCGATCCAGATGGTATCGAAGGCTTTGGCAACGTCGAGGAAAACTGCGCCGTTGACCCTCTTTTCGCCGAAATTCCTGGTTATTCTTTCAAAGAGGTGGGTCAGCTGCAAGTAGTGCTATGACTATTTCTAAACCCAAACTGCTCGTCTCGCATCAGTCTGCAATCGTTTACTACATGTAAGACCCTAGCTGGTAGAATCTTTTCAAGTACTTTACCAATCGTGTCCAAGAGACTAGTGGGCCAATAGAAAGAGAGCAGTGCTCTATCCTTCACCGGTTTAAGGATAGAGATCACTCGAGCGTGCTTCCACGTTTGGGGAAAGTGATGGGTGCGGAGAACCGGGTTGAAGATAGGGCGAGGAGGGAAACCGCTCGCTTGGGAAGATCCTTCAACGCCTTCTTCGGTATACCGTTCGGGTCCGGATTCTTGCTGACCTTGAGACTCCTGATGGCTTCGTGAACCTCGTCAGGGGTAGTTAATTGGGGGTCGTTGACAGGGCTTAAGAAGTTAGACGCCATCCGCGCGTGAACCGTCTCAATTCCTGCCGGGACGGAAGGTTCGGTCACCGGCTGAAACTGAGCCTTCAGATTGCGAGTCCTTCGGCTTTCTCACAGTCTGAAATCGCGAATCCCACTGGAGTGAAAAGGAGGAAGATGGAGTAGGAACTCTCATCATCCGCTTGGTCATCCTCCACAGCGACTGGTCTTCTGGATCGAGGCATTCGAGTGTAGCTCTCCACTGGTCATTTCTCCACTCGTTGAGCCGACGGGTCACCGACCTCTTCAGGCGGTTGGCCTCGGCTTTCAGAGCGGGGTCCCTGGTGAACTGCCACTTCCTCCACAGCGGGGTTTTCAGGCTTTCTCATTCTGAATGGTGGCCGGTATCGGGGGTCGTGGGTCGTCACGCGGGCGACGCTTGGGAGTTGACACTGCGAGAACCTTCAGAACGGCGCCGGAATAGTTCTCAGCGCATGTGTCGATTGCCATTTCGTGCTATTCCGGATCGAACGGAGTTAGTTCTTCCAAGTGAGTTTGGAAGTTGGGCCAGTCAGTGCGCCTGAAGTCAGGGCGATCCGATGGGTGGTGAAAGGATGAGCGACACGAAGTGTCAATGAAAACCGGGAGCTGGTCCGAGCTTAGTGCGGAGCACGAAGACAAATACACATGCAATGAGAGTTCGTTTGGTATCACGATATGAAGGACATCAGGAGTAACCGAGGGGTTTTATGGTTTGGTGATCTGGGAGTCCGATCCAAAGATCAGACAGGAGGTCTCGTCGGCATAATCACGTAGGAGTTTCCCCGTCTCGTGTTCATTCGCGAGTTCCATTCAATGTGTTTGGCGTTGAGGTCTCCAGCCATCGAGACCGGCAATCCCCGCCGAATCAGGCGGTCAGGTTCGCTCCGATCAGTGGGCGGGAAGGCGAAAGTTATGCCGCAAGGATTAACATCGGTTTGCCCGCCAATGCGACTTGGATGGTAGTCGCCTCCAAGTGAATCAGGCCCGAATCGTGCACTGAATGGTGGACTATACCACAGCGGACGAATATTCCTCTGCCGCCCCCGGTTGTTGGTCTGTCTGTGCGGTGGCAGACATAATTGGCGTTCCGCAAGGCTTGCCCAGGATTAGGGAATGTTCACTTAAGATACAAATATCGACACCGTGCTGGCTGAGAAAATCCTTCATTTCAAGCGTCCTGCCGTGCACTCCGTCCCCATTCCAGCAGGCGTGGCGCAGTTCTTTACACCACTCTGTCCTACGGCGTGCTGCCATATTTGGCTATATAAAGAATGACGGTCTTCAGGACAGCGCAAGGGCGAGCTGCTCATGTGGGGGTGAAGAGATGGTAGTGAGGAGCCGCCGAGTCAGCTCCACACATGCACGGAGGGGAGGGTGATGCAGGAGATCTGAGATTTCCTCGAGTGTGGAGGTGGGTCTTTGTTTGCGGACCACCAGGCTGGGTGTTGTGGGTGTGGCGGCCGCGGTTTTGACACTCACGTCTGCTTTCTAGTTAGACTTCCCAGAAGCCTGTTTAGGGTCTGCTGTGGATTTGAGCTCAGGTTTTTGAGGCCTTACCTCCATGGCGGCGGTCACAGTAAGCTTCTCGGGCTCCTCCGTGATCGGCAGAGAAGGGGGATTAAGATGTGGGTGTGTGGGTGGATTCGTGGTAGCCTTGGCGACATTCCCCCTCGGACGACGTGATTTCACCCCGGCCCAGGTCCATCTGCTCGACAGAGAGACCGGCCCGCTGAGTTTTAGGAGCGGTTGGTTTGCCTGTGGCGACGCTCTTTCAGCTGCGTGCGGGTGCTTGCTTTGCAAGAGCCGTCTTCGCTTCATTCCACTTCACATAGCCACGGTAGTTCGCTGTGTGGTTTCCCCCGCAGCCACGGCACTGAGGTTGTTCCCGCGGGGTAGAGCATCCACCGGAGAGGTGGGAGCCCCCACATGCGGCGCACCGTGGTTGCGTATCCGCAGTTGCGCTGCGTGTGGCCAAAGCGCTGGCAGCGCTTGCATTGCAGCGGGCCATTTGGAGCCACCCACGACTCCACCGTCACTCCCAGAGTTCGGTGAACATCGCACTTTTGAAAATTCAGGCCCACGCGCCACTGATACAATGAAGTGAGCGGTGGGAGGGCCGTCCTTAGCAGTGCCCTGGCTGCGACGTCCGGATCGTAGCTGCGTGACACCCTGGACTAGGATAATCAGGGATTCGAGCTCCTCTCTTACGACGCTCTCAGGCACACCTCTGCCCAGATGCTTTAAAACGAGCTGCACACAGCTGTCCTCTGGGAGAATGAAGGTTTGGAAACTTACATCGTCATTCCCGTCAAGGGACTGCAGTGCGCTGACCGAGGCTCTGGACCCGTCAGCGGTTGATGGTACGACCATCTACTTCTCGCTTTTTATTTGGGCCGTGAGACCAGCAGAGTAGGATGCCTGCAACCAGGCCAGGAAGGAACGGGCGTCGCCAAAACCTGAAATAAAAATATGCGTCTTATTTGGACGCTCTCCTACTGGTAGGCAAGCGTTGGCCACTTGGGCGTTTGCAGTGGTGCCATCAGACTTGTCGCTCAGAGGCCCGGACATGTCGCTAGACATGCACCTGTTAGTTGTCTCGGATGGGACACCGGATTCGGATGGGTCCGAATCCACGGCTGTGGGCTTTAGCAGCCCAATTGGCTGAGAAGGGCGACGGGCCCAGCCTTTACAGCTGCATACGTCGCCTCTCCCCTGGATGGTCCGTGTTGCCGGCTGCCGACAGCTGCTTGTTCGCCCGTGACTGATGAATTTGCGGGCAGAGGTACGGACCCAGCTCCAGATGCTGGGCGCCTGTTGGCGGGCTCCATTTACTCGCCCGAGCATGCTAGCTCTTTGGCTTTGCGCTTGCCCGCTAGCTGTTGAGAGGCTCTGGCCCCGCTTCCAGATGTGCTGCATCTCCCAGCAGGCACCACTGGCTTCTTCCTCCGGGCCATAGCCAGCCTCAGCTCCTTGAGAAGGGCCGGCGACATCTGTAAAGTAGAAATAACCCTAATAAAGACTAACTCGTACTGCCTCAGCATGACGCTTCAGCAGGGGCACTCTGCAAAATCCTCCTGTCACTCCTCTGGTGTGGTTCTGCTTTAGACTAAGTGCAGAAACCAGTGCAGTCAGTAGCCTGTTTGACCAGTTAAACTAGGCAGGTAGGTGTCTTGATCCTCTCTTCAAACCGGTCACCACCAGACTCTGAACCGGGTTCCTCAATTCATCTGTCAATCTCAGGCTGGAAACATGGCCTTTTTTATACAGACTTCTCGCTGTTCGACCTGCCCTGCCATTGGTTAGTTGGCAGATTTGGTAGGCGTGGCTAGTAGAATGAATACTCTTGTTGAGGTGCCGTGATGGGAAATTGTGCTTGGTTTGGATCTGGGAGCGGAGACTGGAGTTACAGAGAGAGGGAGAGAGAGATAAGAGAGAGAGAGCGTTGCTGTGCTGTCTGGCGGAGAACTAGGACAGAGGAAGGAGAGCTGCAATGTGCGTGTCCCCACAGAACAAAAAGGGGGAATTGGCAATGAATACTAAAGACAGAGCAGAAATATGGAAAGAATATTTTGATAAATTACTAAACACAGAAGAACCAAAAGAATTGATTAAAATAGGAAGTAGAGAAATTAATGAAGTTGAAGTAGAAGAACTTACTATAGAAGATGTAAAAAAGACAATGATAAATTTAAAAAATAAGGCATCTCGAACTGATGGAATACACCTGGAATTAATAAAATACAGAGGAAATAAACTATAGAATAGAATTTATGAACTAATAAGACAAATTTGGAAGGAGGAAAGAATACCTGAAGAATGGAAAGAAACAATGATAGTTCCTATATACAGAAAGGAGATAGAGATAGGTATGAGAATTACAGGAGATTAGCATTAGGAAATGCAGCCTACAAACTTTTGATGAATAAAATTTTGGAAAAAATTAAGCCATATATTGAAAAAATTACTGGGGACTATCAGAATGGATTCAGAGATGGAAGATCTGTAATTGACAACATATTTGTATTGAAAATAATAAACGAGAAAATTTGGGAGTATAATCATAGTGTACAATATTTATTTATTTGTTTTCAAAAGGAATATGATGCTATACATAGAGACATGCTATGGAAATGTATGGAAGAATTAAAATTTCCTAAAAAATTAATAAATATGTGTAAAACATGTGTACAAAAGACAAGAAGTGCAGTTAGAATGGAAGGAACACTGACATAATTTTTTGAAAATAAAACAGGATTGAAACAAGTTGACTATCAACAATATTATTCAATTTAGCATTACAAAAAATGATATAAGGTATAAAAATGGTTCCTAGTGGTATAAAGATTGGTAGAGAACGATTGAATGTGTTCACATATGCAGATGACATTGTGTTAATTGGAAAAAATGAAATGGAAATAAGACAACTTTTTGTGGAAATAGAAAATATTTCCAGAAAGCTAGGACTGCACATAAACCAAGGAAAAACTAAATATATGATAGTGGAGCAGAAAAACAACTCAAAACAAAATAAAACAGGACAATTAACAATAAAATATTATGTTTTTGAAATTGTTGAAAATTTTTAAATATCTAGGCGCTATACCCTATGAAGATAACAATCACCAAATAGATTTACAAGAAAGAATAAAAAATTCTAACAAAACATACTTCATTCTACAACAATTTTTTAATAAATAAAAATATATCTGAAAAAACTAAAATAAACACGAAAGAACACAATAATAGATGAAACTTTAACATATACATCAGAAACCTAGATACTAACAAACAGAGATAGAAAGTAAATAAATATTTTTGAAAGGAAAGGGTATAGAAAAATGTTAGGCCCAGTATATGACAAAGAACAAGACAGTTGGAGAATATTAATCAATAAAGAAATATACACAATGGCTAAAAGCCCACTGTAACAGAGACAATAAGTTTAAATAGATTATGTTGGTTTGAGCATGTACAGAGAATGAAAGAAAATAAAATTCCCCAAAAGTATTATATATGAATTTGGAAGCAACAAGGCTGAGAGGTAGACCAAGAAATAGATGGCAAGATGAAGTGAGGGAGGTTGGAAGACTGGTTGGTGGAAAAGGGTGGAAGGAAAGTGTATATAAAACAGAGAGGAGTGGAAAAAGCTCCTGAGAATGACAAGGAATTATCGCATTCTGCACACGCTAATGGAATGAAATGAATGAATGAATAGTAATAGGTGAGAGTGCCAATCATAAAAGTCTTCCACTCTTCTATTACCTCATCCCACTTAGGCCCAATTATCTTCCGCAGGGCCCTATTGTCTGTCACATTCAGCCTATGTTCCTTTGTCAGTATGAGAGGCCAAGTTTCACACCCACACAGAATAACAGGCAAAATTAGAGTTCTGTATATTTTTAATCTTCATAATTTGGGAGAGCTAGCTAAAAGACAAAACATGCTGCACTGAATGATGGCAAGCATTCTCTGACTCCAGTCAGCTCTTAGTTTTTTAAATTGCAAATTTAGTTTGTTAGGGATGTTCCCAAGTATTTGAACTGTTGCACCCTTTCAAAGGATTTGTTACCTATCTTTATGTTACTTTGTCCTGCAGTCTGTTTATAAGACATGAATATGTGCTTAGTTTTATGAGCATTTACTTTTAGAACAATTTTCTTACTAGCAACTAATAAGGTTCTTGTGTTTTTCTTCATAATATGTTTGTTTTTACCTGATATGGTAACATCACCAGTACAAACAAGAAGCTGATGTGTACCTTTTCATTTCAAGTCCTCCTAGTTTTCTTTACCCTCCTCATGCCAAGTTGAAAAGCAGTTGCAATACATCTCCTTGTCTAAAACCTTTCTTAATAAGAAACTTGGCATACAAATGTTTGCCTTCCCAGACTGTACAATAGGTTCTTTTAAACACATTATTATTGACTGTACCTCTTTCATAGTGATGCCACACTCAATGAGAGTATTGCATGAGAATTCTCTCCTAATTGAATCATAGGATTGCATGAAGTCTATAAATAATTTATTTATTGCATCATTGTATCTTCCTCCCCCTGCCCCAAATATTTGATGGACACAGAATATGTGTTCTGTAGTTGACATTTTACATCAAAATCCACACGGATGATCCTAGTAAATTAATTTGCATATATAATCAAACATGACAGAAGGATGTTAAATAAAATATTGTACTATGTAGTTGAAAAGATTCACAATGCATATTATCTTTACAGAGCCTGTAAATAGAGGAACACTGTACCATAGCTGTACACAAAGATAATGCTGCTGCAGTGGAACTCAGAAATTCTGTAGCTCAAGAGAAATGAATATTTGTGAATATTGTTGTCCATGAAGTGAATTTAGTAGCACTGCAGAGAAAATATTTTATCACTCTAGTATATAGTGTGTGCATGTACATATTGATATTCTATTATATATATATATATATATATAAATGAACATATTTCGTATTTGCCAGTTGGAGTGCTTTTCACTTTTTCCCATTGGCTAAGTATAGTGCTATTCATCTTCCCTCTCCTGTAGGTCTGATTGGTCAGTTTCCTTAATGTACCATTTCATTTACACATTCGTTTCTTTTTGTCTGCTTCCACATCTCCTTGAGAAAGATTTACTTACCCTGAATGCAGAGTGTGTATGTTCCTCTGTAATGTTGGAAAGCACTTTACTTCGTGGTCTAGAATTCCAGAAGTAAGTTCTGTTGTATTGGAAACAGGACACACATTTTTCATTTTTCCAGCTTTAACTTCCTGTATTTGTCACCTGCATACACACATTGTGTGTGTTTTTGCAACTGGTAAATTGCTTTCACCAATGCAGTTTTTATTTAAATTTATGAATGATACATGAAAGTGAATTTTCTCTCTTTAGGAATCGCTTGAACACTTTTTTCAGCAAATATGAAAATCCAAGACAGATAGGAACATTCAAAAATCAGTCACTTTACATGGCTGACACTGTGACTGACTTGGATGTGTGTGTGTGTGTGTGTGTGTACAAATTTTAGGTGATGGAATTTGTATTATAGCTATTGACTGCCTTGGTGGATCATATTTAATTGTTTAGTCAATGGTACTTTTGTTGTAATTAAGCAAAAAATTAACTATATTGATTATGATGAATGATACAGCACTGAATGCTGTAGTATTGCAGTTTTAAAGTTATGGAGTGTGATTAAGAAAATAGTGTTTTGACCTACTGTAAGATGTTGTCCAACCACTACCTGAAGAAAATGATAACTTACTTACTTGCTCCATGGGGCAGAGTCCTTCTTGAGATGCTAACTGGTTCTGCAGCTAGTCAAGAAATTCCCCACACTATATGGAACCCGAAAGTTCATCACCATATTCACAAGTGCCCGCCACCTGTCCCTATCATGAGCCAACTCCATCCAGTCTCCACCCCCTCCCACTTCCCGAAGATCCATCTTAATATTATCCTCCCATCTACGTCTAGGTCTCCCCAATGGCCTCTTTCCCTCAGGTTTCCCCACTAGGGCCCTGTGCACACCTCTCCCC
>Ga0123355_10013264_pt1 | contig 12811 bp, 6 predicted proteins | sample TergutEmb28metaG_3_FD_89872 | JGI IMG/M metagenome (GOLD analysis project Ga0123355, IMG submission 89872) | Embiratermes neotenicus P1 segment gut microbial communities from Petit-Saut dam, French Guiana - Emb289 P1 | ecosystem: Host-associated > Arthropoda: Insects > Digestive system > Gut ...
GAGTGCGGTAATGAACCTTCGGGTTCCGTGAAATGCGGGGAATTTCTTGACTAGCTGCAAACCAGTTAGCTTCTCAAGAAGGACTCTGCACCATGGAGTAAGTAAGTAAGTGAGTAAGTAAGTTTGCTGAACATAAAATATGTAAGATTTTCTCTCCAAGTTTTGTCTAAAACATTTCTCATTCTAAGAAGAATTCAGAGAGACATTACCATAAGAGTACGTAAGTCTTCGTGTAACGTAAGTATTTTGTCAGATTTTTATCAAACTTTCACCTTCTCGACGGAAGTTCCACTTACCTTCTAATTTCAAATTTCAAGCCAATCCGTTTAGTGGGTGCCGTGCTGTTACCTGAGGATGGACAGACACGAATAAGCTAATAGTCGCTTTTTGCAACGTTGCGAATTCGCCTAAAAGAAAAGAAATCAGAGTACCTCTTAATGGAACCGTAACGACAAACATCCATCTACATTTACAGCACAGTGTCAAATAAAAACAGTGCAGACCTACTATAATTACTGATATGAACATCACACGAAGTCTTTGGTGATGTGTCAGTTTACTGTGGCTAAAGTTTACCTAACTGAATAAATCCACAGAGCAGATCTTTATTTAAGAAGTTAACAGTTTCTTAGCGGGTCACAAATTTAACCAAATATATGAAGTGCACTTTTACAACAGTTAACCACTGATACTAGTCGCGAATTACATTAATCCGCAATACACATTGCCATCCATTTCCGTTTAGTATCATTTAATACTCTCCTGCCATATACACCCAGATCTAACAAGTAACTTCTTTACTTTAGATTTTATGACCGAAACCACACACGCAAATCTTCCTCCGATGTAATCCACGTGTTCTTCCTATCTCATTCCTCTAAATTTATTATCCTGGTAATATTCAGTGGAGAGTACAAAACACTACATTTCTCATTTCGCAATTTTCTTCATCTTACTTTCAGTTCCTCCCATACTTATTTGCTTACTTACTTACTTACTTACTTACTTACTTACTTACTTACTTACTTACTCCATGGTGCAGAGTCCTTCTTGAGAAGTTAACTGGTTTGCAACTAGTCAAGAAATTCCCCGCATTTCACGGAACCCGAAGTTTCATTACCGCACTCACAAGCGTCCGCCAACTGTCTCTATCCTGGGCCAGCCCAATCCAGTCCATATACACACATCCCACCTCCTGGAGATCCATCTTAATATTATCCACCCATCTACGCGTAGGTCTCCCCAGTGGTTTCTTTCTCTCCGGTTTCCCCACCAAGACCCTATATACCCCCTCTCATCACCCATACGCGCCACATGCCCAAACCAGTTCACTCTTCTCGATTTTATCACCCGCACAAAATTGGGTGAGGTGTACAGATCATTTAGCTCCTCGATATGCAATCTCCTCCATTCCGCCGTTACCTCGTCCCTCCTACTTCCAAATATTCTCCTCAACACCATGTTCTCAAACACCCTCAGCTTCCTTTCCTTCCGCAATGTCAACGACCAAGTTTCACACCCATACAAAACAACAGGTAAAATTATATTTCTATATATACTTCCTCCCATACTAGTTCCAAAACTTCTCCTCAGCATAATGTAATCGTGACATCTTAAAATTTGTTACATCACACAGGGTACACATACAAGTAGCTACAATTTACATGCATTCCTTTAAATAATGTCCAGTCATTTTTAACGAGATATTCCAATTAATCCGGATTTACAATTTATTACACTTTTTTTCCTCCTACCGTGCAGGCGGTACGGGACATATGGAGGTTCATATCTAACTTATAGTCGAACTGTCAGCTTGCTGTATATTATAAATTTTATTGAACTAAACCGTCTTTACACAACACAATTGGCAGTTTTATTCTACAACTTGTTACATCAGCAACATGTTTCGGCCTTGTTTGGCCATCATCAGGCTTACAAAGTTTAGTATCAATTAAGGTACATAATGTTGCTGTACCGATGGGATCCCATGGTTTACATTGTCTCTATGTCTTATATTAAAACTAATTAATAGTTAAAATTTGACGCGGTGTAATTGTATTATTTAAAAGGTTGTGTAATTACAGGCAGTACAGGCAGACGTCATCAAAAATAGAACGCAAATAACCTGCGCCAGAAGTAGTGCATAATCTCATACGAACCCACCAAGCCCTCTGATTATCATTACGAAAGATCGCCTTCAGGTACTCTCGTACAACCGGGCCCAGTGTATCCACACCTACCGGCATAAACCCTTATCCCTCCCCTCTTGCTTGGACGTCAAAGTTACAACACCTTTTAAATAATATATTTTTACCGCGTCAAATTTAACTAGTAATTAGTTTTAATATAGGGCATAGAGACAATGTAAACTATGGTATCTGTTCGGTACAGCAACTTTATGTACCTTAATTGATACTAACTTTTGTAAGCCTGATGATGGCCAAACAAGGCCGAAACATGTTGCTGATGTAACCAGTTGTAGAATAACAACTGTTAATTTTGTTGTGTAAAGAAGGTTTAATTCAATAAATTTATGATATATACACAGCGGGATGGAAACTTTCCAATTCAAGTTGCTGTATATTTCTGGTGCGCTACTGCGAATTACCGCCATTGTTCTCGAAATGTAAGTGCCGATCTTCAGAAGTTATATAACTTGAGATGTCAACCAAATAGACTGCTTTCTAAGGTGTAAACAAGGCTAATATCTGAATATTCATACTCAGAAAATGTCGTAAAGTTACAAGAACACCAATGACGTGGGTACAATTTTAAAGATATATAAAAATGATGCCGCTACTTTTTATAATTAAAATTTTACAAAAATATATGCAAAACCTTAATATGGAGAAATGTTTGTTAAACGGTGCGCATCATTTGTATTAAGTTCTGGATTCAGAATCCACAAAGGGAAATATGTTTCGTTGTTACTGCATATCCTGGGCTTGTAAGACACCCTTTCCCATACTTCGGTATTTGTGAAAACGGGGCACGTTAATACGTAATGGCTTCTTAGAATATAAGCTAAAAGTTATATTCATATTGATTATTATATTATAAGAAAGGAAAACAAAAAAAACCTTCATTTCCATAACTGTGCCGTTCATCTGCAGGGAAATAAGCCTTCCAGTTTGACTCGAAAACAGCAAATCCATCGAATATCAGTATAGTTTTATCACATTAAATTTTAGTGAGACCCCAAATCTCACTATTTTAAACAAGTTTTTTTTTATATATTCAAGAATCTTCTGATCGCTTCCCTTCTTATTCGCTACATACTTCAGAAATCTATACACAGTGATCATACCATAAATTCGTTGAGAAATGAAGGACATAACACTTTATCTAATCAGAGGTGCTGCATTACAAGTGCCTTGTAATTCTACAACATATACTCGTATTTACGTCTGAGAACATTTTGGGGGTTTTTCCGACGTTTGCAATCAACAACTGAACATAGCACTTGCATGTATTTCTTATATGAAGTTACTACTAACAAGAAACACACGTGTAGCAACGTTGAATATGTCAAGTTTATCTAATGCGTGGTAATGTGTTTACACAGTACATTGTGTACACAATCGGTTCTAGTGTGACCCGCTCATCCGACACATTTCACCTGGTAACTTCGAACCAAGTTTCGATTCACCTTCGGTGACGTAACGTTTACATGTATTCTCCTGGATGATGATGATGGTGATAATAATGATAATGATAATAATATTGACGACTCTAATAAAATCATATTTCCGTGCGTAGAGTTGGCTCTCGTGAGACAAACAGGGTATCTACAGTTTAGTTTGAGCCTGAAATTTGTGTTAAGGCTTGTGTTCTACACTGTGAAGTAGGCATTCCAATATGAATATAACACATATACACATTTATCTCAGTAATTAACCAACTTGATGCACAAAATTTTTGTTCTACAATAAGTTTATTTTATGCCTCTACATGTTTCGAGCACATGTGCTCATGATACCAGAAGCTGTAGAGGCATGAAATAAACTTATTGTAAAAAAAAACATTTTGTGCATCAAGTTGGTTAATTACTGAGATGCATGGTCAGCAAAACGTCAAAACATATACACATGTTGCATGGATATGTGTGAAGAAATGAGGAAAGTAAACATAAGAAAGGACACTCTTAGTTTATTTATATGGTTGATCTAATAAACATTTTTCACTGTTTAGCGTTTCATATCGCCTCGTCCTATGCGCCAGAGAAATTTATGATAAAACGGTACATATTTCAAATAAATATTCATTATTTCCGCAAACCTTCGGGCAATTTGAAGGAAGGGACTTCAAAATGTTTTTTGAGCAATACATTATATTGCGTTACATATAATTTGTCACTGTCAGAATTTTCGTAACAAATTACTCAATAAAGTTATTGTCGCTTAATACGTGCTGCTTTTAGTACACATGTTACACGGCGAGATAAGCACTCCCTTTGTAGATAAACCAAATCGTTCATTTCCCTTCTTTCTGTGAGCATGCTGTCAGTGTCTAGCTGTACAGTATTCGGCCCATAACACCTTGCTAGCTAGCACGACTGAATATCTGTGTGCACGTATGTTAAGACGGGTGTGAAAGGAAACTGCAAAAATTGCTACAACTGTATATGCCGGTAACCCGTCTGTTTTATTGTAGGAAATAGAACTATAAATTTGCCACGAAATTCGACAAACTGAGTGGGGGTCCCTTGCGAGTATTTCGTGTTTACTTTGAAAGTACACATTTCTATTCGGGTGGTTTTTGTGGAAAATGGTGAAATTAAATCACAATTAATGAAAGTTTTGTTATATTAGATAATTAAAATATTGATTTGTAATTAGGTTTACTGGAAGAAAGACAGGTAGAACAGGGATCTTTACGCAATCGACAGGGACATCCGTGTGACAGAACACGCAGGGATACTAGCCATTAGAAACGACGACCAGAGATCAATATATGGACGCGCCGCTGAAACATAAATTCCGTATTAAATTTTCACTTCTAAAGCGTACTGTGCTAACAACTTTTAGTGTATCAACATACTCATATACCACGTAAATTTACTTTCGTTTTTGGAGGGTACTTAAGTGTAATGTCTATCGTTTAGTATTGCATAAAGAACACAGTATGTTAGAAACTTGATCTGCTTCCGTCCTCGGAAGAAACCCGTGTAGAGGTATCTACTTAACTGTGTCCGGTACAACAGCTATTCACAACCACTGGGCATCAGTGATTGTGACGAACTCGTTCTAATAGACAGAATGAATCCATTCCTCGAGCCATTGTGTTATTTCTGGTAAGCTAAATTGTACGCAAATTTCAGAACTCAAGTCACACTGAGTGCAAGGTAAAATCGTTAGCAGGCGTTACTACACGCAAGTAGGTTTATCTGCAGAAGACGGTGAAGTAGGTTTCTCAGCTCTGATTCCAAGCCGTAAAGAAGAAAAGATTATATCTTTCTTTACATGTAATTTTCCAAATTTACTGAAGGGGTCTTGTAAATAAAGCCAACTTCGTGCACATTTTTACTTATTTTGTTTATTCCTTTTCTCTACATAATTCGGGCGACTGTGTGACCAACATCATTCTGTATGCATTCCACATAGCCATGCTAACAGAATAACAAGTACCAAGTGTCGCATAAATCCAGTTGTTTCTCCTGATGACGGGCACAGTCACCCGAAACATGTTGAGAAAAGAAAAAACATAATAAGAAAAACTGTGCACCAAGTTGGCTTTATTTATAAGATTGTACAAGGATGAACGGTCAACAAAACATAAAATTACTGAAGGGGTAAGGGATACAAATGTTCATGTATTTTGGGACACAGTGTCTAGCTGCTTCTTCTTATTATTATTATTCTTCTTCCATTGACACTACAGCCCACTGTGGGCTATGGCCTGTCGAACAAAGTCCTTCCTTTTTTTCTTATCTGGCACCAACTATCTCCATCTTCTCACTCCCAGCACTTGAAGATCTCTTTCTGCTTCTTCTTTCCATCGTTTCCTGGGTGTTCCCCTTCTTCTCGTCCCTTCCAATTCTTGAGTGAAAATCTTTTTGGGCATCCTATCCTCCTCCATTCTCTCTATGTGACCTAATCAGCTTATCTTTGTTCTTTTATCAATTTTGCTATGTTTTCTCCTTTGCTCATCTCTTCTACCTCTCGATTCGTCCGACTTTTCCATTCCCCGTTTTCATATTTAGGACCATATATTCTTCTAAATATTTTCCTTTAAAAATTAGCACAGTTTGTTCTTCTTTCTTCGTCAACGTCCATGCTTCCGCGGAATACAACACTACCGGACACAGTATCTTGCATAACGATAAATTAGACTGCCGGTTTCGAGGAGCCCGTTTCTAAGATTTTTATGGTTGTTTGACTGTCCTTAATATGTACGTCGTTAGTTCTTTCAAACGGTCTCTGTTTTATCGCCTTGGAGACGATATAGGCCAAAAGACTTAGATCTTCATTAACACCGTTCTGGGAACCAAAAACCTCGCTTACGAAAGCTAAATTTCTCTTAATGAAGAGTTAATCAGAATATTTATTAGTGGAAAAATGCAGAGAAATAAACAATGGCAGTATGTGAAAAATATTTTGGAAATAATAATGATATTTTCGTCTTGACGGATTACAGAAACCAAGAGACATGTCCAAAATTATCGGCGGTACTACCAGAACTCAAACAACAAAATCTCTGGACAAAGGTCTGGGATATTCTGAAGAAACCTACTGTTCAATCAGACGAAAATGATACACCAGTACACAATGGTTCTATATTTTATATCACGACAATTTTGCCATCAACCGACCCTAGGCTTTCGGTTAGGCGGACTATGTAAATAAGGTAAAGGAGCGTGTAGGGAGCGGCAACAGACAATTATCATGTGATACGTGTACACACATACCATACCATTTTAGGGATTGCCTTTGTGTCTTATCGTATTTTAGCAATGGCATTACAGTTAAGAATACGACCAGCAGACGACAAATAAAAGTTAGTAATAAGTACCGGTTCTTCAGTCGGTCCGTCAATCAAGACCTGTGCCTAAAAATTGCTTGTACGTAGCAGTGGCGGTCATACTATCGAGCTAAAAGGGGCATATCAACAGAAAGAGAAATACCATTTCCCTCGAAGGCAATAAATATGAGTGTAGACCAATATGAATGGGATGGGCATGTGGCGCGTATGGGTGAGGAGAAGGGGGTGTATAGGGTCTTGGTGGGGAAACCGGAAGGAAGGAGACTATTGGGGATACCTAGGCGTAGATGTGTGGATAATATTAGGATGAGTCTCCAGGAGGTGGTGTGTGGGTACATGGACTGGATTGGGCTGGCCCAGGATAGAGACAGGTGGCGGACGCTTGTGAGTGCGGTAATGAACATTCGGGTTCCGTGAAATGCGGGAAATTCCTTGACTAGCTGCAAACCAGTTAACTTCTCGAGAAGGACTCTGCACCATGGAGTAAGTAAGTAAGTAAGTAAGTAAGTAAGTAAGTAGACCAATATGAAGCCACTAGTGCAGATTGTTGATTGAGGCTGGAACCATAAAAATTCCCCGCTGAATCCAGAAAGACGAATAATAGGACAAAATAATATTACCCGAAGGTCGATCCCGGAATTGTATGTTAAGGCAGTGCACTGAGCATCTTATATATATATATCGTTTCGTACCTTCCGCAGCATTCTTTCCTAGAATCGATGACGTATTGATTTTCGCGGTCATTATCCCCTGAGCTTTCAAACTTGTCGGGTCAGGGTCGTTACAAGTTGCGATACCGTTTCCGAGAAAATACAATTCTCCAACTTGCGACTGTCTCCTTATATGCTAGAGTAGCTTAACGTAAAGAACAGTTACTTGCTGTGTTACATACTTTGAAATATAAAGTTAAATTACTACATATGGAAAGGTAGGGGCCAACCTCACAGAAAACACAATCTGTTTTCTTTAGCAAGGCGAGTCGATGCATGTACAAGGAATCGTAAGGAACAAACAAATACATGATATGGAAAAAAAACGCGGGGTTTTTAATGTTACGGGGCCTAGTCGTGCATACTGGTAGCACTGGGCTTCAAATAACTACACACGAAACGAACATTGCTGCAAGATTTACTGTTCTACACGTAGGACAAATTTCTCCATATTACGGTCTTCCAACCAGATGTTGCTCCATAGATACTGCGTGTAGAAAAGTTGTAAGTAAATAAAATTGTTTCAATTGCTTGATAGTTATTTAAATCAGACTAGTATTATATTTGAATGTGTTCGATTGTCACTTTCTTCTGCGTAGTATTTCTGCTCGTCCTACGAAATGAAAAGTTCGTCGGACTGGCTTCACGCACTCTACAGCTTAATTTCTTGTGCTATCATACTGCTCCATTCTTTTACACATGGAAGTGACTTCACGACGTCCGCACTCTTGTGTTACTGCTAGGACTACCACCACCACCACCACCACCACTACTACTACAACCACAAACAGCACTACCACCACCACCACCACCACTACTACTACCACAACCACAACCACAACCACCACCACCACCACCACCACTACTACCACAACCACAACCACCACCACCACCATCACCACCATCTCCACTGCATATAACTACTTTGCAAGCTCTGTTTACAGTTATTAATCTCTTTTTCTACAATCTTTTCTCTTTCTGGGCTTCAATTAACGATGACTAGAGGAGATCTTTCACACTTGACACTTTCTACATGTTTATCCACATTCTTCGAATTTTACTCAGTAGCTGACTGCTGTATCACAAACCTCAGACTTCGGAATACTTAGCACCTCCCTACGTACTTATATGCGGAAGGTACTCAGTCTGGTTTTAGGGTCTACATCACTTTTTCTACCGATGTTTCTCGCGGTTTCTCAGTCTATCACGCAAAACGCCTGAATAATATCCCACATTAGACGCTTACAACCCACCCTTTCCAGTTCTTGTTCTTTAACCACCCTTTCATTCACGCTGTAACCTGCTGAGCCGTTAATGTGTAACGTAAGTTAGGGTGTAACCCAAAAGCAATTTTCTGAGTACTCTTCAGATTAAACGCTTGTATGTCTGTGATAACATTACGTGTGTCAGTTTCTTAAGCAAAAGGCTGTCCTTTCTATATTTACAGTTCTACAAAAACAATACCTTCTCATAAATGACAAAATGAATTAAGGATAGTCTAATTTGGTTAAGTTCCTCATTTCAGCTCTGCCTACGAATTATTCGCTGTTTTCTTACAAGCGGGACACAACGACTGACGCCCACATGTTTTAAATTAATTTTATATTATTCTTACTCTTCGCCATTGAATAACGTTGACATCGAAACTTGACGATATCTAAGCAAAGTATCAACTGCCATGAAAATTATGAACAAAACAACTGAAATACTTGCAGGATAACGTGTTGTGTAGTTGAAACACATTGATTTTTTTGTGGTTTTCTTTTTTTGCCTTCTTATATGTACTGCATGTTAGTCATAAGCTAAATTTACTCATGCTTAGTTCTCGCCTCTCTTAAGACCAGGCATGGGAGGAATATAATTTCCTTCCATTTCTTCTTTCTTTATAAATGGACTCGATAAGTGTTTATTGCGCGAGCAGTGTGTGTGGAGCAACACATGTAACAATAGCTGCTTTGTTCTGCAGCAGCAGTCTGTTCTATATTTCGAACTGTAACCGAGCAGCAGAACAAAGCTGGACAGTCAGTGAGTGCGAACGGTAATGAAGAGTCCGCTGGCGAGAATTGTCACTCATACATTTTAGTTGTAAATGCAATTACTCCATATTCTTGCACAATAAAACTCCAATATAGTCTAATTGAGAGAGTGTGTGCGGCCTGCCCGACTCCCCGTCTTAACCCGAGTTCCGAGCTCCTTCCCTCCCGGGAACAACATCTAAGATACATTCCCCATCGGGTCCGCGACGGATACAACAAACGCACCATGCAGTAAACAAGGGAAGTTCATAAACTTAATATCAGTGCAGCTATGTAGCTTACAAAATATCTAAGATCGATCGGAACAGGCTTTAAATTGAGATTAGGCAGGTTGTGTTCTCCGACGTCGCGCGTCCGGTAGCCTCCCTCTTGCAACCAGGTGAAGTTTGTGGGCTGTGGAAGTCCGGGCAGCATGCGTCCCTCTAGCGTAAGGTGAAAGGAGGATTGCGTGCGAACAATACCAGAGTTTGAGCGAGAGGGCAACAGTTCCTCAAATCGATTACATACAAACAAAACACAAACTTAAATAACTGGCAAATAGTCCTGAAACCAGGAAGTCATCTTGGTCATTGATATGAGGCAGAAATTTTAACTGTACCGCAATACATTACAGTATACATCAGCACACTATATTACAGTATGTACTCATATATCATATTATATTATAAACAAATATATTATACTGCAGTCTAAACAGGTACACTACATTGCACGACATATCAAGACATTGTACTAATAATACCGGGGTGCTGATAAGTTCTTAACCCGAACAGGACGGAAACAAGTTCGGAAGCATGTCAGGGACGCGCGCGATTTCAACAACATCGAGACGCAAGCTATCATCAAGTTTTTTTTCTTGCAAGGCAAGGCGCCGAAGAAAATTCACGCCATTCTGACAGAAATATTAGCTTGTTTCCTTCCTGGTCGGGCTAAGGACTTATCAGTACCCCTGTATATCAGTGTACTGTATTGCAATATACGTAGGCTACTTCTGTATATCACACTACAGTACACACAGTTTCATCTTCAAAGTGTTACAAATATAATATATAATATTACACCTACCAATTCAACATTCCTCCAAAGATACAGTCAATCATTACAGAATTTTTCCGTCGATCCGCCGATAGCCAGTAGTGAAGTTACTTGCCTCCGAGAAACAAAGCTTCGAAATATGAGTTTAAGAAATCAGACAGGTGTATTGAACTTATCATATGATAAAGCATATTTACAGGCATCTTTATTGTTGCACCGTGAATTTTGTAGAATCACTTTAATTATCACACCAACAATTGCACTTACATAAAATTTCACATTAAAACATTTAAAATCGCTCCAACATGTTTCGATCCTAAGATCATCCTCAGGGAGCTACGTTGTTCCTTGCTAAGGTTATTTTAAAACACTCATTAATTAATTCCTTTATATTAATAGGGTGCTGTGGCAGCACGTCGTATTGTGTAAAGGTACGTTGTTGAGAATGCGCCTGACTATAGTTGCGCGTGGAACACACTACGCACACCTATAGTCAGGCGCATTCTCAACAACGTACCCTTACACAACACGACGTGCTGCCACAGCACCCTATTAATAAAAGGATTAATTAATGAGTGTTTTTAAAATGACTTTGGCAAGGAACAACGTAGCTCCCTGAGGATGACATTAGAACCGAAACATGTTGGAGCGATTTTAAATGTTTTAATTTGAAATTTTGTGTACGTGCATTAGTTGGTGTGATAATTAAAGTGATAATTACAAGAAGTAACTAAAGAAAAACAATCCAGTCTTGTTTGTACACAAATCAAAGAATTTTCTACAGGGCGCCGAGAACAATTTATTTTTTGCGCTACAGGGGCCCCTTTTGCTTCTGTTGTGGTTGAATCCTTGTTTGCTTTTACGTGCTCTGCTTCTGTGATATTCGTGAAATGTTTAAATATGTACTGTTTTCAGAGAAAACTCCTCGCGTTATTAAGGACGCTGTTAAGTGTACTGGGGGACACAGTACCCGTACATCCTGTTTCGCTGGCTATGTTTATTCTTGTACGATGATCTGTAATAAATATCAAATGAAACGAGGAACAATCCACTGAGTACGCCTATCACTATAAATTCCGCACAGGCTTGCAAAAATATCATATCCGAGTCAAATAACTTGTCATTAAGCGCTGTAGCTATATACCACGCACAACTTTATATATTTTACAGGAACGGCTTTAAACCGATGTTAGTAAGTTTCATCAGAACACGGCTTCCCCTTTAATTACTTTTATGGTAAAAACTCTATAAAATATAAAATGTTTCCTGATTAACATTCACTGGGTGCGAACGGTTGCTCAAACAGGTGAGAGGTCCTGCATTAAAATGGCTTACAAATTACGTGACATTGTATCGCGGACGTCATCTGAGTTTATGGTTCTCTGAGCCAGACTTTACCTCTCCCTTGACTTCAGTTTCAGAACTTTGGGTCTAGTGTTCATCTCTCACATGTAGCCTCGCTTGAATTCGGTCATATACAAGTACAAGAGGTGGAAAAGTTTTTCTTCTTAAGATGCGCCACTCGAATGCCCGGAACACGTGTTTTGAATTGTTAAAGTCTTGCACCAGTAAAATGGGTCTGCTTATGCTCCAAAATAGATAGGGCATGTATTGCAGGTAATTATCTTTGTACTGGATAATAAGAATAATGTCGCTGTAAACCATATAAAGTGCAATGCAGAATGAATGGGATGGACATAACACCAGCAGTGTTTCTGTGCTGATGTTATTTGTGGCCAGTAGGATCGTACTGATGGTGAAACTTCTTCTGTGTCATGAATAAATATACCAATAATTGTCATTGTAAGAACCCACAGAATTTTGAAATATTATCACACTTATTATGAATATATCACCGGCTAACAGGAAAATATTTACGAAAACAGAGTAACCTGTCAAATCAGTTTGAAGCACAGTTCTCAAATGAAAACGTACACTTCTATCCTTCTAATTCCACCTCGTCACATATCAATAAAAAGGCGTCTTACAACATGCTTTTGATTTTACTCCATAAGAATATGAACAAAACCAAAAGGATGAAGGAACATA
>Ga0123355_10013266_pt1 | contig 12811 bp, 9 predicted proteins | sample TergutEmb28metaG_3_FD_89872 | JGI IMG/M metagenome (GOLD analysis project Ga0123355, IMG submission 89872) | Embiratermes neotenicus P1 segment gut microbial communities from Petit-Saut dam, French Guiana - Emb289 P1 | ecosystem: Host-associated > Arthropoda: Insects > Digestive system > Gut ...
ATTACGCGACGTGGCGTAGAGATTTCAAGTAATTCAAATTTCCTCAGGGCCTATTTTGTCTCTTTGGCTCTTCTGGTAGATGTGTCATATTTTTTGGCAACCATTCGCCAAGGCAAAGTTAATTAAACAATTATTTTTTAGAGAAAATAAAAAATTGAGCGTACGTTTAAAGTAACTCGACCTAATTCATGCATTTTCGTAGGTGCTGACAGTAACACCGGGAGGTATGGAGCACACACATATGTATTTTATGTAGAATGATCAATACAATTGAGATTTTAGACAATGACGCTGTGTTGATTGTTAAGTAGTTACGTACGCTGCGGTGGAGCTTGCTGTCACAGTGAATAGGGTGGTCTAAGATGCCCAAATCTCCACATAGTATCCTGAAGATGGAAGCATTAAGCTACTTCCAAACGTCGGTAACTATTTACCGATCAATACGGCATTATATTTCAGAAGAACTAATTCTCATCATGGACGCTGTGTAAACGTCAAATCGCACATTTCTTAAGGTATTACTTTATAAAACTTTAAAACTTTTAAATTGGCTGGATGCTTTAAGCAGAGTTCGAGGACTATGTGAGTGAATGAAATAGGCTGGGCTATCAAAATACGCACACACGGCTTTTTCTCATATCATTGCACCGAAAATTAGCTAAGTGTGTCGAAAATGTGTGTCCGATCTTCAACATATACCTATTAACTTGCTCAATGAACTGTCATAAATTGAGAAGTTAGGATGAGTGGAAAATGTTTTGACCATAAAATTTCCTTAGAATGAATAATTCTATATTTGTTTATTCTTTTAAAAAGTTCTTAGCTGGAAGTATGAGTTGACAAAACTATGTTTCTCGTTCATTAATTGTTTGCTTCATCGCCTCTTCGCAGAGTAACAAATTCTGACACCCTTTTCACATGTTTCGTTTCAGTAATTTTGTGCGGGTGGATTCACTTTAAAATTATGCAGCAGCCCACCAAAACACTGCTGTGAGACCATAAATAAACATGAACAAATACTTGCTGAAATATTTCGCTTCCTGTGTTGTCTCCCGCCACGCTGTGCCTCGCGGACTTGTTGCTTCTTGTAGCGTGTTGCTTGTAGTTACTCGATGTGAACAGAGATGGCATTAGCTTCTCAGAGCAAATGACGTGATGCACTGTACATGATTTCACGTTCTCACAACGGCGTTGTTGAAGATTTACGTTTTCTGGGATGTTACACCATGTCGATTCGTTTAGGACTGCTAGACCGTGGACTCTTTACCAGTCTACACGACACAAAATCCCAGAAAACTCGGATTTTAAAGTAACGGAGAACTGAGAGCTGGACGGATTTTGTGTGTACGGGAAGTGACTGGCAACCCGTAGTTATATTTAAGTTACTGATTTAGAAGATTTTAATTGAATGTCCACAAAGTCTGTGGTTTATGGTTTTACGGCTTATATGTGTAAATACGAGATGGAAGATCGCGTTTTCTTTTCCGTCAGGACCAGAAATTTTGTAATTAACTGATGTGTCCAGTCTTGAGGTTCTACCTGTTCGAGACTTTTGGATCACAATTCTAGGGGCTCTGTTCACGGTATTTGCTTCTGTAGTAAATATTTTTACTCCCTTTTCTAGAGGCCTAAGAGTGTCATTGTTGTTAGTGGCTTGACGAATGTACAAGGCTAATAATTTCACGACATTATTAATCGTACAGCGGATTTGAGGAAAAAGAAGAAGAAGAAGAAGAAGAAGAAGAAGAAGAAAGTGACTTGGAAAAGACTAAGAATAGTCACTGTGATACAGCAGAGAAGTTACAGATCTTCAAGAAGTTTTGTGTTTTGTTAAAGGGGATGATTTCCGTAGGCCTATTGTGAGACATGGAAAGCTTTCTTCCTCTCGTGTTTTCGCTTTTATTCTCCATTATTTTGTAAAAATGCCGCATTTTTCTCATTTACTATAACTTAATGTCATAGCACATTTATAGGGGATTCATGATCCCCTCGTATGAAAGACACTCTTTACTGACGAGTAGGAAAGAAACATGTTTCGAAGAGTCGACAACTATTTCCTGCACCTGGGTTTAATTCCTTATAGAGTAGAGTTATTTCAGTGTCATAGGGGCATATGACGGCTAATGACAAATTTTTGGAGGCAAGTAGGGGCACTGGAAACTCATTCAGAAAAGTCCGATATCATCTCGATTCTTGCGCGTCCCGCATTGCAGATACGACCGGCGGAAGCATGAACGCACGATTTCGCATAACCACTACAGTGACTGCTTCAGGGACCAACTTTCTCCCTCCAACACTGCAGCAGGTTGTGTTGTTGAGATAAGCCCGGTCGGTTTTTGTTTTACAATTCGTGAAATTTTTTTAATGGCACTGTGCACAAAGAACAAAATGGATTCAGATTAGGGGGCTTAGTGATTGGTTTAGTCCCGTTTTTCTTTCCTCTGTAACTGCTTTTTTAGGATATTTGCAGCAACGCCATAACATAGGAAGACACCTCATTATTTTACCTGTTAATATTCTACAAATAATATCATGGGGAACACACAAAATTTTGAGGTGGAGGCGGCTTTACACCCTCTTAATTTAGGGTCTTGGAATTATGTGTGATCTTCACAAAATACAACTTTTTCAAATTAATTTTTGTCGCAGAAAGTGCGCTGCCAACAAGGCAACCACCTACAATCTCTCTTAGCTTTGAATACTGCTTCGGCTGCCGTATCATTCGGCCAAACCTGCCTGAAGCTGCTGCCGTCGCCTTCTTCTACGGCACTAACAAAACCATGCCTTCTTCATATATCGCCAAGTGTCTTGTGGTGAAATAACCTCCACCACTTACATGGCTATATGCATTGTTTTACTGTCTCTTCTCTTCACCACATTTCTATGCGATCCTGGGAAAGCTTAGCTGTTGCAGGCACGGTGCCTGCTACGTACTCGTCCTTGTGGTCTGCACAGTTTCTTATTCAGTACGTTGGTTTCCTTTCTTTATCCACACTTTATGTGACGTCTGACTTTTTCTTATTGGAAGGTGGTTTACGTAATACAAGGTTCAGTCATACATTAAACCAGTGGTTCCCAAACTGTGTGACGCGGACCTTTCGGGGCCGCAAAGTTATTACAAAACTGTTGTGAGCTTATTCCGACGCGGTGGTTCCCAAAATGTGTTCCGCGGGTTCTAAATGATCCGCGAAGCAAACAACAATAATTTTAAATTAGGACAAATCATTCACTACTTTTTTATGCATCCCACTTTTATGTATTAGTATCTTTTTAAGAACAGCTCTGAGATAAACATTTTTACTTTTTGATACTTATCATCTCGACACTCCATACTTACGTAAGTAAGATGTGCGGATCCTTGGTTATTTTTCGAAGACAAAACGTTTCCTGCGAGCAGACAAGTTTGGGAAAAACTGTTCTAACTGCCCCGAGAGTTCACATAGCTCTGAAGCAAGTTTTGCTGCTCCAGCCAACCCTTGAGTTTCGTAAGTCATCTTCTGTTATTATTATTATTGTAATGAGTAAAATTCGAATTAACTTATGACGGTTCTGACAATGTAACAGTTTTATCATCACTTGTTTTCTCACTTAATGGGCCCCAGAAGTACAACGGTTAGTTTAATATATCAGGGTCCGCGAAATGTTTTAACTTAAGGGTACCACAACACAAGACCATTCCCTACCCTGCTGCTTCTTTCACAGAACCGAATATGCATTATCCATTTCCCTGTGTCCATCTGTCCGTTTGCGCCGCGGACACCGATTATGATTAAATTTGGTGCGATGACCGTAGTAAATTAACCTGGATTGGTTGCTTCAACGCTATTGGTCAGTTGTGGGATAGTATTTCCATGTTTCTGGTTGTTGTCTGAAGGGCTGTTAGTTGCGCAACTGGTCAGGAAATTTTCTTGTTTTTTAGTAAGAAGCACAGAGTTTGCGTTGTCTTCCTTATGAATTATCTTCCTCGGATAAAATTCCGAACCACGAGTTAAGAACATTACCTCACTTTCTAATTTCCTGAACGTTATTAAAATGTTCTTCCATCTTCGGCTTGGTCTACCAAGTTATCCCTTTTCTCCAGGTCTTGTCATTAAAATTGTGTATGCCTAGCCATTATCATCCCCTGTTCGCGAACGTCCTGTCTTGTCCATCTCGTGCGCATTGACTCTATCGTCCTAATCATCCTACGTGGAGTGAAAATTATAAAATTCGTTATGTAATTTTTGCCATGGGACCTAGTCAACTGTAAATAATTCAATTTTTCTTTGAGGATTACTATCTTTTGGGACGTGGCGAACTTATCTCAACAATGTCCCGTGTTTTTGGAGGAAGCGGCTGCTTTCGACGTCAGCGTAGAAGGAGATTTTGTTTGTTTGTGATCAGACATTAGACCCAGAAGAAAGACTTTGAAAGGAAATTCAGTAATAGTGTTTTTAATTTCCCTACAAGTCTTCTTGCAGTTCTAAGACAACGTTATCTTTGTTGTATCGGATTTTCATTTTGCCAGACTTCTGTGCAGTGAGGTAGATAGGATGCATTCTTCGTCACAGACGCGTGTGGTAAAGCTGCTTAGAATTTGAACACAACAGTGAAATTTAAACATTCCAGACATCTCAGTAAGCCATTTGTAACAGAGACCTTCAACTATGGAACTCTAGCAGTATGTGCACGTAATTAATCTGTAGTGAGTTGAAGCTGATGTCTGCGTTTTGTGCGTGATCGTGTTGTCTGTCTTACTTTGTGTTTTTCATTATTCGAATGAAGTACTCGTAACTGAGGTTTCAGCCAATTCTGTTTTCGTATTGCGGCGCTGTGAGTTAAGACACCGAGTTGGCTTGCAGGAGACCTAGCTTTTGGGAGGAACATGCTGTCACAGCTTTCGCGTTATAGCTCTGAAGATGAAGGTAGTATGTCCCTCTGAAACGTTGATCTTCACTTACCAGGCCACACACTGAATGTTCGTCGCCCTGAAAACCTCATATCTGAACTCCCCCACACTCAGTACACGTGACGTCTGGCGTGAATAGCATTAGCATGCTTCGCGCAACAAACATTTCAGCTCTGTATTATCATTGTCACCTCCAGGTGGAAACGTTTCCATGACAACTATCAATGTGACTACCATGGGCCAGATAATCAGGGTTTTATTCCCGATATATCTGCTCCAATCCATAACAGAACCGGTTCTGGTGCCCACTCGGCTTCCCGGGTTTTCTTCTGGGGGGAAATTGACTGGTGTACTTTCAATTTATCTAGACGATAATTGTATCGGAATTAGATTGTGTCAAAGTGAATTCAGAAGAGGAGCATGTGAAGAAATTAAAAATATGTATCATTATATGCACTATATCACATGTAAGTAATTTCGGAAATTTCAATATCAACTTATTGGGTCGAGCGATTTTTTTGTTCATCGAAAATATATATTTATGTATTTGTGGATCACATAAACCATTACTTGGTATTAAAGTATTTCTTTATGTTTTAGGGTAAAGAATTCAGCTTCCTTGGCGCAAGTATATATTTGGCGAAACAAAATATTTATGCCTATTGTTGCGCCTGTAGTAACCTTCCAGACATTTTCATCGCGACTGTACCCGTTTACATGCCTTTTAAGTTTTGAGTATTTCTGTACCCATGCAATGTCTAATCCTCTGCTTACTCTGATGCGTCTCCGACCACAAACGTTTGAATGATTTAGTTATGTGTCTGTTTGACACTTGGAGATGGGGAGGTCTTCCCAAGATGTATTGTTCCTTTCCAGTTGTTTAATTAAGTCTGATTTAGTTAGGTATAGGCTCTCTTCTTCCCACTCCCACGCTCTTTCTCCCAGAGTCCTGAAAGCACAGCATGGCCCTGAATTAGCTTCATACGATCTTCGCAGTAGCGGAACAAACGCAGATGGGTGCTTAACGGTGTAATTGTTGGGAGCTGGAGTTCTGCTTTGGATTTGAGACCGGCCTGACAAGACACGTTTTTGTAGCATGCTTTATCCTTTTCTCGCCTCTAACAGAGCCGAAACTGAAGTGCTTTATTGATCACAGGCTCCGCCGTCTTACTGTAGCGACGTTAAGTAGTAACATCTAATTGCTGGCCGGTGGTTTCTTCCATAAGAACCTGTATTACTCTCCTTGTCCAATGCAAGTGACCAGAGTCTGGGGTGGCGAAAGACCAATAGCAGGGGCAGCAGTAGCCCAGCGGTTCTGACCTGTCTAGCCTGACAGAGCTGTTAGCTCAACGCATTATGCTATCGAAATGCGTACCGCAGGTTTCACTTCACCTAGATTCCCAATACTACCAACAGGTTTTTTTTTTAATTTTTCTCTGCTTATTTTTCGAAGTAAATATATTATTCCAAAATATTTCTAAATAGCTTTTTAATTTTTTCTTCTTCCTCTTCGATGGTTATACAGAAGTGAAGGAAAAAGATATGTTTAAATAAGGACGCTGACAATTGGATCAGTGGTAGGTAATTTAGTGTGAGTACAGAACACTGGTGGAATGATACTGTTCAGTAAAACGTAACGTTTATTCTGTAACTTGTCATAAAGACCAGAAGACAGAGAAGGGATATTCCTCTGCTCATTCACTTCCTCGGCTTTAGAAGGGAGTGGGAGGTCAAGCAGACGCCCCCTCCGCTTTACCGCCGAGAAAGAGAGCCAATTCGAACTGTACTTGAAACTGGGTAGAATTCGGGGTCGGCCTGGACGAGCACAGAAAATCTCGCCTTCACAGGGTTTCGATCCCCGGACCGTCTAGCCTGTAGCGAGTCGCTGTACTGACAACTGTCTGCCGGCTGCCGTACTGTTCAGTGGTAGTCTTTAAATACCAAAGAGGAGAAAATGGTTCTTAAATCTTAGCAGTTTACCTACCAAATTTAAGTTTAGAAGGACTGAGTATTGTTGTTGAATTACACGACGACACTAACTGATCTGTCGTTTGTAAACAACAAGTATTTTAAGAAAAGAAAACAGTCCATGAATGAGAAAAGAAATGCGGTGAATGACTGATGACTGGAAATATAAATATATGAGAAGACGTTAGGACATATTCTTGACTCGGTGAAAGTCTCATAATAGGACTTACGTCAGCACAAGGGCGAGACTGATGCGTAATTTTTCACGTCCTGCTTGACGGTAAATTAGAAGACAGCTCATGTCACGTGCCGTTGCTACTGTTCCTGTAAAGTGAGGTCAGTTTTCTAGATAGTGCTTCCGTGAAATTAATTTAAGCTTTATGGGTCGGGTCCGGCTTGACAGGAGGAGCATCCGACTCTTCCACCCGACTGAGCACTTGGAGAAATTCCCATTGTACGTGTAAGAAGACAGTACCCAAATCTGCCAGCATGTTGCTGCAGCATCGTGCTAATAGGAGAACTGGAGTTGTGCAAGTGCCATTTTAGGTCTGTGTTTGGAAGTATTGCTTAATTAGCTCTTGGTATTCCAAGCGTTTCGGAGTTACCGCGCCGAGTTGCAAAATGCTGAGGAACATTTTTATGCTGCAAGTGCTGTAAGAGAGCAATTTTGGTCAGTGCATGCTGACCTCACCTGTAAATTAAGCTAATTTCCCTTTCTTTCCCCTTCCTACTTTATTTCTGTACACGTCCGTCCAACCATCCGTCCATTCAGCAGCAGAACGCTTCTTTGACTACTACGTGGTGACATAGCATATCTTCCTTTTGTCTTCTGTTTCCCTTCACCACCCTCCCATTCTTTGTCTTGCCACTGTGTTTACACGTTGTTGGAAAAAGGGAACATGACCACTAAAAACCGTCAGCTGTCACTTAACGCAGAAGCAGACCTTTTAATGAGGTCGGTACTAGTTATATATAGCCTGCATCTTTGACAATTATCCTTAATATTTGCTCGTGTGTAAATCAACAAGAATGAGTTTGGCGGGGCATGTAGCGCGTATGGGGAAGAGGAGAGTCGTATACAGGGTTTTGGTGGGGAACCCTAAGGTAAAGAATCACTTGGAAGAACTAGGCGTAGATGGAAGCATAATATTAAGTTGCATCTCCAGGAAGTGGGATGTGGGGTTATGGACTGGATCGAGCTGGCTCAGAATAGGGACAGGTGGCGGGCACTTGTGAATGCATTAATGAAACTTCGGGTTCCATAAAATGCAGGGAAATTCTTGACTAGCTGAAAACAGGCTAGATTCTCAAGAAGGACTCTGCTCCATGGAGTAAGTAAGTAAGTAAGTCAGTCAGTCAGTAATTTGTTCGTGTGACCCAACTGTCTCTTCACTGTTGTCTCAATTATTGAGCTCCTTTTGATTTTGTGATTTCCTGTAAATATGCAAGTGCATTTTGATAAAGATTTAGATCGATACAAGAATGTAAATAATGTCCGCCTGTTTGCACGTGCCTCTCGATGTTCCGTACATAGGAAATCGGAAGTTCGTATAGATATGGCCATAGAGATTACTGCGTGCGGGATGTGACGGCCTGTGTTTGTCAAATTATGTACTAACGTTTCAGAACAAACTGCTGCTTCCACAGTCAGGTTGGATCTATCCTCAACGTCTCCTGTACAAAATATCAGAAAAGTCACAAAAAATAAAGCGAAATTTAATAGGTCGAAGTAACATTTCTGGCTGAAACACGACGAGAAGGAAAAGTAACAAGAAAATACGATAACACAAAGCTGAAGATGGAGGTGTCACATCTCTTTGAAATATCGGTGCATATCTACCAGAATACACGGCGTCAGATATCAGAAGACAACAATTTCCCACACTAGTACTGTATGCCCTGTGTGTAAGATAAACGTCGTAGATGATTTTAATAAGCTATTCCTGTTTACATTACAAATAATTCGTTTTAATTCATGTTCTAAGTTAGTTTAAAAGTAGTAAGCGAATAGCACGTTGTGCATGTACCGTGTAATGCCGTGGGCCGGGGAGTGTCATCAGTGCAACTAATAGTAGTAAGAATGGTAGCATAGTAATGCGTAATAATAATAATAATAATAATAATAATAATAATAATAATAATAATAATCTAATGTGGAGAATAATTTTATACCAATCTAAATGTACACGGTCACCCTATAGCTTGCCTTGAAGGCATAGATGGGAAGTAGAGGTACAGGTTTACTCTTTCTTTAACCTCTGTTCTAGATGGGAGTGGGTGGTCAACACAAAGCCCCGGCCACTTTAACCCTGGGAAAGACACAGTACTCATTTACAGGAGGCTGGGTGGTCCCCAGGGCCGCTCTGGTCGGCGGCGGAAAACCCCGTCCCTTCCGGAGATCGAACTTCGGACCGTCTACCTGTATCGATTCGCTCATCAGATAATACTGAAAAGTAATTTTTTTAAATTCCCCCAGTTGTCTAACTAATTTAACTCCATTAACATAAAAAAAATCAAGGTGATCAACGAACAGATTATTTCCCACTGCCTGTAAGTCCTCCATTCCTGGAAGTGCGCTGTTTCTTGTCGTTTAAACGGCCAACTGCCCATGCACGTTGCGAAAGAAGACAAACCAGACAGACATTACTTTGACGCTCGGATGTATGCCTTGTTCTTCGGACCGGTTCCTGCCACTTGTAACGATGTTACAAGCAAGCATGTTCTCTAGGTGCATGTCCATGTACTATGCAGCAGCTGCAGCAGCATTCTGCAGTCGCAATTTAATCTTCTGTATGTCACTTCAGGTTATTAGACAGCTCGCAGTTGAGTGATGAGTTAGCAGTGTGGATATACAAATATTATCCAGTATACAGTTACATTTCTCTCTCGGAGATTATGGTATGCATTTATTAGTGGAATTCAATGCTGTATCATAGTTTAAGATGCAATATCAGTAACTGAACGTGCGTTTGAACAGTAGAGCACTAATTCAAAGAACGGGGTAGTTCGTATCAAGTAACTTGAGCCGAATCTTTTTTGTGGTTGTAGCGTGTCACTCTTTGTAATTCGCACTCTACAGCGTTTATTGCCAAGCGTGTTTGCTGAAGTGAATCGCCTGTGAACGGAATCGGTCATGGCCTGATCGAAGTACTATCCCGGCATTGACGTGAGGGGACTTAGGAAAATCGCGAAGTAGGCCTACATCAGTCAGTTTAACAGCACAGCTTACGGATTGGACTACCGAAGTTCGAAACCTGTCAGTAGTTAGGGACGTTCTCCGAAACCTCCATATCGTCCGTGGGGTCCAACCAGCTTCTTACTCAACGGGTACCGGGGACCTTTTCTAAGGGAGTAAAGCGGCCGTGGCATAAACAGTCACCTCGATCTAGTGCCGAGGTTAGGAATGGACGTAGATGTAATTCCACTGCCCCCAGTGTCCTAATGGCCTGTACAGAGACAACTGTATGTTTACCGTTCATGCAACAGAAATTCTAACCAGTTATCTCCAGAACACTAGTTTACAGCCTTACTGTTATACCAATACCTTCGGGCAGCGTCCTTTAGAAGCTGATGGTTGTTGAGATCATGACCGAGGAAATTTTTTCAGTCGGTATCGCCTTTGATTTGGGTTCAGGAGTTTTCCGGTTTTAAACTCGCGCCGGAAAACGACTGTCCTAATATTTATTAAGTTTTACTTATTCTGTCCAGTAAAATTCCGGAATAGTTCCTAGATTAGCCCATGGTATTTTCCTTTCAAATCCACTTTAGTTAATCATTTGCCAAACACCCTTTTACTCAACACTGTATACTCTGATATACGGAAGACATTGTAAACTGTGCTGTGTATAAAGTACTGCTGAATTCATCACCTTTTGTGGAATCCAAGATTTCACTGCGGTTTCAAGAGGAGACCACAACTTGCTCCTGTTTTGATTCTTATGAGTGTCTCAATGTCGCCTTTTCTTCCTCTTCTCCAAATAAAATTCTCAATTACCCAGACTCGTCAAAATATAATTTCCTGGAAAATGTGTAACATATATATTTGCACTTAAGTCAGTACAAATTGAAATTGTCTGTTTCCAATACAAAAATGCTGAATGAGTGACTATGCATTACAACTTTTTATATGCGGATGTTTAAACTCCAAATTACACAACACTGTCTGAGCGGTGATTTGCAATTGCAGTGGAAAGATATCGGTTTTCCTAAAAGAGATTCTGTCACTCCGTTAATGACGGCCGGTGTTCTCCCTTTGTGTCTGATGAATGGCATTTTCTAGGTAGTGGATAATCTACGTAATGAGTGAAATCTTCGATCTCACGTTGGTTTCTGACACACGAATTGGTAGAGGCAGCGACAGTACTGCAGTTTCCTCGTGAGTTTTGAATAATTTAGCAAGTTATATCTTAACATTGTCCTTTCTCCCTACCCGTGCTTCACTAAGGTATAACAAGGTCTTGTGTACCTCCCTCGTTCTGTTATGGCTCACAATAATACATATTGCAACGTAAAATAATACATTTTACGAAACACTTCAAATTCGTCTTCTTCCATTCTCTAATCCACCTGTAGTTTGTTAGAGGAAGTACTTTATTCCATACAGGTCTGCCGTAGACTACGACAGTATTTGCTGAATTTTATTGAGTAGGACATAAAGAATTCTATCTAACAACGAAATTAAAAGTTTGTATGAGAGTTCTTCACTCTATGGATGTACGCACGCAATTTAATTAAAGAATATATGTTTATAATAAATTTAACATAATATTTGCTCACCATTTACACCGCTGTAAAATAACTTAGAAGTAAATACGTTAGATTGAAGAAGTCAGCTGATCAGAGAAAAAAACAGGAAAGAAAAAATTATCCTAAGATTTAATTACATTCAAATCAGACTGGTGCAGATGAATTTGGCTTTTCTACCTTGATTCTACTCAACCAGCAACACAGTTCATGCTTTCATGTTCTTGTAATACATTTTTATAGTAGCTTATGCGGCCTGATATCCACTAAGTATCGAAACGTCTGTGAGTTCTTATGGAAACGTCATTAATTGCCTTTATAAAACGAACAATAAAGTCACGCAATATCAACATAGATTTTTCGGATTTTATAAGAGATATGACCACACTTTCTTGGTGGCCTGTAGACCCGTGGCTCACAAACCGTTCTTTCCTCACAGTACACTTCTCATTAAAATTGGCAACATTACGGGATAGTCGGAATCTCGCGCATCCAAACACTATGTGCCTTCTGCGTGCTAAGAATGTGGAAGCAATATTTATTTTGAAAAATTTTATTTATAAATTAGTTTTGCCTGCTATAAGATCAAAACTTCGCCGTACACTATTGTTCAAGCCCTTTGATTACCACTCCTATAAACCTTTTGTAATGGCGAGTGCAACGAAGAACCAGAGTGCGAATTTTATATTGTGGGTCCTTTATTTGGTTATTTGTTATGCGTCCTTCGCAAAAACTGCACAGAGCTACAGACCACATAACTCTATTGACTTCGGAATTTACAGTCTATACCATAAGCTGTCGAAGGTACGTTTAATATAACCTAACTCCTGTTTGACAATAAGCAGAATTCCAACTTTGCCAATTTTATCATATACGGTTTATCGTACTAAACATTTGTGTGTAACCTAAAAAATAGAGACCACTAGAGATGAAACCTTTATTATAAACTTTGTTTGATATGCTGAATATTTAATGAAGCAGACACAAAAATGTCCTTAGAGCTAAGCAGCTTGAATGACTTTGCAAAACGCGTGTTAAATGCACAGTAACGGAAATTGTTATTGTAATTTATTCCTTTTTGGGTAATTCCCCGGCGTCTGAATTCTAATTGCCGACGTTTCGGAACTCACTATCGGTTCCATCTTCATAGGCACCTGCCTATGAAGATGAAACCGATAGTGAGTTCCGAAACGTCGGCAATTAGAACTCAGA
>Ga0123355_10013267_pt1 | contig 12810 bp, 8 predicted proteins | sample TergutEmb28metaG_3_FD_89872 | JGI IMG/M metagenome (GOLD analysis project Ga0123355, IMG submission 89872) | Embiratermes neotenicus P1 segment gut microbial communities from Petit-Saut dam, French Guiana - Emb289 P1 | ecosystem: Host-associated > Arthropoda: Insects > Digestive system > Gut ...
AAAGAAGGTAGAGTTGGTTCCCCCCCCCCCAATCAATATGTCCAAATCACATAATTATGCAGAGAAATAAACTAAACTGTTATTCTGATCATATTATGACAAATAAAGGAAGAAAAAATGGGATGAGCTTGCAGAACACATACAAGATATAAAAATGCATGTGTAATTTCATTCAGACATCACCACAGGACTGATGAACTAGGTGCAGATTGGAAGGATAATGTTATCATGTATGGACTGGATTCCACTGCTTCAGGAAAAGGTCTAGTGGCAGAGTTCTGTGACTAATGTAACAAATGTTTAGCTTCCAGTTTAGGAGAATAGTTTCTTAATGAAGTAACCACCAGCATTCAGGGAAACCCCTGGACTATGAAGGCAGCAAGCCCTTCCATAATGTTGGTTCTTATATACCAGTCTAAATGTGGCACATTGCAGAAGTCTGAACTCTAAAATCTTTACCATTCCATTACAGCACTCCTCACATATAATTTTATGCCACACTGTGGTCTTCTGGGTTCCTGCACCATGTAAATCTGCTTATGGAATTACCAAAGTTGTAGTTTTCCACTTTCCCTGAAAACAATGATAACGTACTTACCAGACTCCATGGTGTCATTAACACAGAACATCACAAGCCAAATGTTTAAAATTGTTCCCACAAAGAAAAACAGAAACAGGACAGCAGTCATCCTAACATTTTGCTTAACCCAGTGCCATACATTACAGCAGAATCCCTCAGATTTAGAAGACTTCTGATATCTCTGAGAACTGCAATAAACTTCCAGCTTCTCTATACACATACCTCTGTCCTAACTTCAAGAACCTGTTTGAATTCTGTTGACATGGATGCAAGCTTCGACTGTAAACCAACAACAACACTTGACGAATGTGATAAAAGGTGGCGACCATTCTGGTGGGACTGTCTCTGATTCCGTGCTACTTCTTGAAGTTTTGCAATCTGCTGATTTAGGCTATTTAGATCCTCCTTTATTATGTATGTGAGTTCCTGTATTTCTGTTGGCCGGTCATTGAAAAGTGATTTTCTCTTTGCCACTGAAATTAAAATGCTTTATCTGTATAACTTGAGGAGATAATTTTTATTTGTCTAACAGTGCTTTCCAAACTGTTCATGTTATACTGCACTGAACAGTGAACTGTAAGATAAACATAGAGCTGTTGAAGGGAGCAGCTGTGACCTATTTTAATGTATAAAGAAACTTGTCACAATACCCAGTCTCCAGTCCATGATCTGAATTTCAGGCAGTGACATCTAGTAACTAGCAAGAGATGTGTTGACAACAGACACAATTACATGTGTGTATGTAGAGGGGCTCCAATATTATGTTACCAAATTCGAAACAATTTTTAAATGGCCTACGCGTGTCGGATCATGGATATAACAGCAATAAGGCTATCAGACCCCATGGCCCTTACTTAATTCTACGAAAAACATTAGTCTAATATTCTTAAACAGCTGGAGCAGCTCCTATGGAAACTACCCTATGCTTTAAAAAACTAAAAAAGAGTATCACATAGGCACCAAGTAAATAAACATTCAAAGGATAAAACATGAAGATTTTGAACCAGATTTCAGAAATACACTCTCCCACTTGCAATAGGTGTCATTAGCAATAGTGATCCTGGAGATAACTAACACTTTTAATATGCCAATAATGTATTATCCTGTATAGATGCAGAAAGCAGATTGAATGGCCAATTCTCTTGCATGAACATGTACTCAATATCCAAGATTAAGTTATTAAATTCCTCCAATAAAGATATCTGTACACTAATATAAAGCCCACTGGAATTTTAACAGGAAACTACTACACATTAAATGTATCAAGAAGACAATTTCTGTACATGAAACCACTTCATCCTGCAAAAACAAACTTTGTCAACAGTTTCGTTACACTGTTTGTCAACAGTGCCTAATCACAATAATGCAGTTTCCAGTATGCCTTCATACAACACCTACACATTCTGTTAAATACAAGTATACTAAGATACAAAACTTACTGCAGTACTAAAAACATAATCACACCTGCTAGTGCAGTTTATTACTACCATCTTGTGTTTCTTATACACAATTCCTATCAAATCTGCCACATCTGCTGCTACTCAAAATTTCTTGCTAAAATACATACATGACAAAAATGTGAGGTACACTACAAGCTACAGGATTGTGAATTCTGTCTAGTGGCTAGAATATGCTGTACTTCTGAAGTCTTGATCAAAAATTTCATGAACTAAACTGATTTGAAGAGCTTTCTGATAACTTACATAAAGTGAGTTTTTCCAGTTTTGTGTATGTACTGCCTATATTTTTCCCTATAGTTCTGAAAAACAAACATTAAATATTTACATAAGTAAATAAGAAATATACAATATATAACAATGATAATGCAATAATGTATGAAACACAACAGGTTGTCTTCGATTCAAGTAATCTACAGTATTAATACAAGCAAAGAAATCATTCTTATATGACTGAAAGTTGTAAGAGGATACTTTAGAAGATGCTACAACACAGACTGTCCCTAGTTTTGTTGAACTACCTCCATGAACAAACATTTTTCCTATGCACTATATCTGTCTCACAGTCTCAGTAAAAATGATGGTAGAAGAGTTTAAAAATCAATGAACTTAACTTTTTGTTTGATAAAAATGGTCAATTACTTATCATTCTTTCTTGTACAAGAAACACAAACAGTAACTCTGAAAAACTTTAATGCCAAGTTGGGATATGATTCGATTACAATATTACCTTGTTCAGTTGAGGAAACACAAATAAAATACATATTCTGTGACATGTTTGGAGCTTATAAAGAGTAAACATCAAGTTCACCCACCCTTCAACAAAAGCTTTAATTCTGCAGAAATGAGCAACTAAAATTTGTATGTATCATACTCCACCTTGCAATCATCATAAATTCTGCATAACTCTGAATATATTTAGCTTTCCTGGGATCCCTTACAGCCACTGTTCTCGCCATGTGGCGTCCTTGTAAGGAACGGATGGCATTCATGAATTCTGTAGTTCTGTCTCGTGACATCATTGCTGGTGCCTTTCTGCTTTCCCTTTGTTTAGGTGTTATGTCTTCTATTAAGTATCCTTGGAACTCCGCTGCACTGTTTGCATGGCGAAGTGCTTGGCTTTGTTGGGACCAAGAGTCCTGGGAATAGGATCCCCCACTTGCAACAATAAGGGGTGCCTGTTCTGACTCTGATCCACCGCGTCGTCTCCTTGCTGTCATTTGATCACGGACACAGTGCAATTCTGAAAACTTTTATCATGTCTTTGTTTACTGTCAGCAAAATCTAATTAACTGTATCTGCCGTATCACATAACCCAAAAGCTCATCCCTCTCAGGCATTCGGCCACTCTTGATTCGGCCTTAGCAAATTAACACGTCAACAGCTACAGAAACTTGTGTGTACTGTGAGAATGCTGAAAAGATAACAATAACCTCTTACGATAAATAAACACTGCAAGTAGCGTCAATATTGAAGCAGTTTCGTTTACTCTTGAAAACCTGAAGACGCTTATTGGCGGCATACATCCGTATGTTCAAAACTTATTACTGGCATACAAACATATGTCTCAAATTGATTCTTTCGATAACTGTGTTAGATAAAGACAAACTGAATAAAAATACTCAACCAACCGCAACCCTCACTTCCCGCAGGTGATGACGATATATACAATACGTCACCACATAACAGCTGACATGTTCAACCACATCAGTCTGTGATCCATGCTACAAAGTATATTGTCTGTGCTACTTTGGAGGGATATTTGGGACTATGGTTACCTAGGTGACTGGTGGCATCCGTGATGTTAGAATGTTGTCATCACAGAAAAGAGAGTAATTTGTCCGTACCTGGACTCAGTGAGGTAGTTTCGGATATAACCCAAGTTTGTATGCTGCTCTGATCCATGGTATGCTAGTTTTAGCGCGAATTGTCGTGTGTGGTCATCGTGTGTTATTGGTGTTAAGATTCGGTGCAAGACAGTAAAGTACAAGAACAGGTATGTTATCATTTTTATAGATGTGTGTGTGTATGCAATTGTGTAACATAAATTTGAAATGTTAATTTTGTAATCAAACCAAGGATGTCAGCATAACCACATTAGTCATCATGTTGCAATAGAAGAATTTTAAGAGTAGCACTAATAGTAGTGACTTTACCTTAGATAACGCTGACCATTAATGAACAGTTTTGTTTAGGGCACAATGTCTAGTACATCACAGAAACATAGGAATTTTGTGGCCGAACCTATGGGCGATAAACCAGTAACTGATCTGGCTGGAGTTGGTGAAGTTCTTGGCAGTCGTCTTGAAAACCAAGGATTTGATAAGGTTTGTATTGACAATTTACTGGTATCCTAATAAGTAGGTTAATTAAAGGGATGTGAAAAGACGTGTGAGGGCAAGAAACCCATGCAAATCATATCATATGCAGATATGTATAGATGTTTTAATTCACGACAAGTTTTCGGAGTTGAAATATAACGTGTATCATTTCACAGCATGAGGCACACAGGAGATGCATGTTGTGTTTGTAATACCAGCTGTGTAGCACTGATGTGATTGTCAAATTATATAACAGTGTGTTGATTTTCTGTCACATAACAAGATGCAGGTCACTAAATATTGCTCATTGATAATAGAGAAGCAAAGTAACTCAGACTTTTTATTTGTGTAGTGATATTTATGTGTAGGGCTTGTGGGTTGGGAGGGTTGGAGAGTCAGTGAGCTGTTCTGCATTTTAATTTTACTGAAGTTGGTGGAATATTCTGGGTTGTATCCCCAATAGAGGAACATGAGTCACTAAACTTCAGGGAAAAGAAGAAGAACAGCAGTTCTTACTTTTCATTTTTTTTTTTTAAATTCTGTTGATGCACTTGACAGAAGTTTACCTAAAGATGAAACCCCCAATGAGCTTGAGAAAAATCAATGATTGTATTGTGTGCCATTTGCTTGTATATTCTTGTAAAATGGCCATCTTGTGTATCTGTACCAGTTGTATTGGTTTTCTGAAAATTGTGTGTGGTTCTTGTTTATAGGCTGTTTTTTAGTGTGATAACTGATGAAATGTGTAAGGGGCCTATGGGACATTGGCAGATATCTTGTGCTTGAAATTAGTGAATTGTTACAAGAGGAAATAGCATAATACGAGAATACAGGTATGGGCCTGTTTGTCCAGAATGCTTGGGTCTTGGAGTTTTCTGGGTGTGGGGTCATCCCATAAGTTGGATCACAGTGCTTGAAATATTCTTAAAGACTTAAAAATTACAAAAAATGTAACTTTACCTTAAAGATAGAGGATGTTGGTCTGTTAACATCAATTAAATTGCATAATCTGAGGTGATGTTATCAGGATCATCTGATGAAGATGGAAGATAAGCAGAAATATACGTACCAGAAGTTGAAGGTGGGGGCTGAGGTTGAAACTCATGCTTACAAGCATTTTGAAACATATCTTGCAGTATAAGTTATTTCATACAATTAGGTCTTTCTGTTCAGAACTGCTGTTTACATTGTGATGTTGTTTGTTGCTCTTATATTATGGAACTCCTCTGTTTCTTACTGCAAATCAGTTCTTTCGTAATGCTTATCATTCTGTTAATGGAGATTAGATAGATTTTATCTACCATACAGCTCGTGAAGAATTGCAACAGAGAAGAATGATACATTGCTTTGAGAATTTAATACTTCTAGAAGTCTTTTAATTCCTGGATATGTTGTTGTTGTTGTTGATGGCTTTTTTCTTTCTCTGTTGCCCCCCAGGAAAGGCCCATCTCATCGAGGTTTAAGACTTGTTATGCTATCTAGCCCTTGGTTGTGTTCTTGAAATGCTCTGGATAGTTGATGCCAGTCACATGATCAGCAACTGCCGATTCTTCTTTTCAGTTCATATTGTGCAGGCTTTACTTAAATTTTGCATTGTTTATACTGTGCATTGTGATAAAAGTATTACAATTAAAAACAACTAAATTCACTCTTTTTATCATTTTAATTTCACAGAAGCTCTTCTACAAGTTTCAGGCCATGAGCTCAAATCTTACTTTCCTAAACACAAGACTGCTTCCACCACTGTTTATCTACTCTATCCTAAATGTAATACACACTGATGATTCACCATAATACAATGTATACTTGGACATAACATTATTCCATAATGCTTGTATTGTACAACAGACTTTCTGATGAGGGACCTGAATGGCCCAAAACATGCAGAAGAGCTTTTGTGAAATGAAAATTATTGCAAGAATGCATTTAGTTGAATTTACTTAAAGTTTCTAAACTAACTTGTACTCGCATTAAAGGTGGTCTTCTCCTTCCTAGGCTGTGTGTAGTTTTATAACCGCTTGTTCTGCCTAACCACAACGCGACTGACTTGGCAACCATTTCTGTGTCTCTGCAGTCAGCTGTAAACACAAAACCTTCTCTCTCTTTTTGAGGAAGGGGTTGTGATGACTGACACAAGATATTTTAGCACTGGCTGGAACACTTGCCTTAATGCCTCCTTTGATATTGTCTTCGTTTTCCTTGTTGTAACAAATTGCCATTTCATTCACAGTGGAATGGCATCTGACCATAGCAATAATTGTTGCTGTAAGTTCTCCAACACTCCCACTCTCTATAATGAAGAGAAAACTTTTTTTGGGGGGGGGTTAAGCTCCTTAACAGCATGAACATTATGTGTGTCATACTTTAAAATGTGAGGACAGTAATTATTTCTAAAAAGTCTGAAAAGTACAGTTGTACGTATTGCACAATGTCTAGCAGAGAGAGATGATGTGACGTGTTGTGTGTTAACTCTGCATACAGACACAAGAGTGACTCTAAATGTGTGAGAGTCCTATACCTTGATCCACAAGTGTTGTCACAGTAATTCCATTGTGAATAAACCAAACTGTAATATATGAACCTGTAATGAGACAGATCTCTTATAATTCTTTCTATGTATTTTTAGAAGTACTGTGGCAGGATTAATCCTCATAGAGTATGGCTTGCAATACTTTACCAATAAAAAATTGACAGTTTTGTTGTTAGAGTGGTGTTAGGTATCAAAACATTGTTGCTGCTGTGGAGATTCAGCAATATATTTTCCAGATTGTGAAGTGGGCTTGTAAAATGACGAAAGATCGACAGTTGCACATTGTAATAGTTTTCACCCCAAATAATAAACAGTTACGATTTCCCGGTATTGTAGTACTACAGTACTTTTTGTTGTTTTTTTTTTTTTTATTTTTTTTCAGGCATCTGTTGTCTTGGGACAGTTTTTAGTACTGAAGAAAAATAAGGAATTATTTCAAGACTGGATGAAAGACGTGTGTGGAGCAAATACCAAGCAGTCAAGTGATTGCTATCAGTGTTTGTCTGATTGGTGTGATGAGTTTTTGTGAATACAAATGAAGCCTTTTCTTACATTCATAATACAATATCGTGTGTAGTTAAATTATCACCACATGATTCAGTCCAAATGAAAAATACTTATATAATTGCTGGAACTCCATAAGACATGGTTTCAAACAAAGTTTGTGATTTCAGGGGTCTAGGGATAGATCCTTTTCATTGTTCCATTTGAGAGTATACTTTGCTGCTGTTCCCACATGTTTGACTATTTGAATTGCTTTGTTGGACTAGTGTCCAATAACAGAAAATGCTGAATATCAGTGATTCATTTTGCTCCAGAGTAGCTGCGGTAGAAGTTGTTTGCACTTGCAGTCAACACTTGACATACCATATTTATGTGTTTTCTTGTGCAATAGAAGTTTTTCCCTTTCACAGAGATAATATGAAAGCATTTGGTCTTGGTAATCAGCATGTGTCATATATTTACCATATTATATCCCTTTTGATTTTTTTCATCTTGTTAGATATGTTAGTGTAACATTTTCAGTTGTAGAGTGAAGAATACATGTTGTTTCATTTCACTTTTCCATGGCCATACCATTGACATGCTGACACACCTGTTGATTTAGTCACCTGTGTGTTATTAAAGGTCATAAAAGTTATCCATGCACAATGAGTTCCAAAACTTTTGCTTTTTGCAGAGTAACCTCCCATACGTTTACAGTACACCTTTTGCCATTTATATTATTACATTGTCCTTTGTAAGCCAAGATGTTTTTTATTACAAGAATTTCTGTCAGCATGTACAACTGTATAGTGTACCATGTTTGTGCCTCATATGAGATTTGGCAATTAAAGTTGGAATTATTGTATTGACATTTTATCCCCTTCACAGTTCTTCCATCAAAAGTTATCCAGTGTTACATACCAGCCTTCCATGCATTGTATGATCCCCAGTAGTCCCTTTGTAGGGGTGCTGTAAGTAATTCTGCTGCTTTTCTGACATGCCATATGAAAACCAATCAGACTCTCCATAAACCAACTGATTTGTCAAATTAAAGATTCTCCCCCAGGTACTATCTACTTTGTCATTGGTGGTGTTGGATGGTCACATGAAGGCTATGTCTTCATAGATTAGCTGTGAGAAGTCAGTTCTGTGGGTTTTGGATTTATTGCAAATGAATTGAATGGTATAGTATATAGAAGTGAAAATAATTTTGAGTTATGGTAATGGAAATGCATAAGGGTTCTAAAATTATATAAAGTGTTTCAAAATGTAGGGCTGTAAGAATGCAGTCTTGTAATTATTCTCAGGCTGTAACTGCCAAAAACTAACTGAAGTGGAAAGGCATGTAGAGTTAAATATGATTGTCTTGCGAAGTGTTTCCAAAGTGTTAGATCAAATAATTGAATTGTGCTTTATTTTCAGCATTTCACATCTTTGCAAGACCACTAACCTTCATGTATATACTATTGTACAAGTTTACTAGTGTGCTGTGCATGAAAAACACACATTTGTAAATTGAATAAAAGTTTTATATCAAGTGCATTGCATATTTTTTATTTGACTGACACTGACATTCACTGATGATGACTTGCAGTAGGCTGTAAGTACAGATCTGGGTACATAAGGGAAGCAGACAGTTTCCTTTGTTCAAACACCTATTGACTTTTTTGGGGGGAGGGGGGGAGTACTGTATTTTAAGCTGGTTGGATATGCGCCCACTTAGTTTTTTGAAACGGGGCCGGAGAAGGCGGGCGTCAACATCACCGTACGGAGTAAATCAGACAATCCACTTAGAGGATGAAAATCAAATGCACGCTTCTACAATACGCACTACCAAGCTCCTAGCCACAGATAATCTAGTTTTGTGCTACGTAGCTGTCTACTCCATTGTAACCTATATTCCCCCACTCCCCCGGCTACATAGTAAGTCACGTGAAGAGTTTAAATGGTACTGTAAGTCGTATTTTCCTCTGGACAGGGACTGGTAAATAACGCAAATATATGATGTTAATAAATTAGGTTGTTTTAGAATTATGAATAAAAACGACGGCGTGGTTGCCCCTTTGACTTTCGTTGTTCATTAAAGCACACGAAGTTGCTGTAATGGCGGCCATGTCATGAAGATACCAAGTCAGTACGGTGGGCCCACAATGGAAGACAGTTCTCCATCACAAAATCATAACGGACAACTAGGACCTTCAGGTGGTGGAATTAGTGTAGGAAATAAGCAAAGTGATGAAGGAAGCCAAAGAACTCAATACTCCATACCTGGTATATTGCATTTTATTCAACACGAGTGGGCAAGGTTCGAGATGGAACGGTCGCAATGGGAAGTGGATAGGGCCGAGCTGCAGGTAATTATCACTACCATATTATTTAATGCCATCCGCCTCATAATATCCAAATCATTTCATATATGAAAGGAGGTCCCTTGATACAGAATGAATGGCTGTAAGTATTTTCGCTTCAGAATTCTGCACATAAATTAGGCCTAGAAAGCTGGCAATACTAGTACTCTTATTTGGACGTATTGTTGGTGACAACATTGTCGTTCGAAGTGTTATTGATATAAAATGTAGAGTAAATAAACATGACTAATGTGAGTTTTTTCCCCCTCTATGTTTAGGCTAGGATAGCTTTCCTTCAAGGGGAAAGAAAAGGCCAAGAAAATTTAAAAAACGATCTAGTTCGGCGAATAAAAATGTTGGAGTATGCACTAAAGCAAGAAAGGTAAGTTTGCTGAGTTAACTTATTCCTTCCTATGTGATTTAAAATGTAACTGATTAATGAGTACTGCAGGCATTTTGACAGAATGCCATGCTCTGAGAAGATTTTACTGTTTGTAATGGGTACAGGTTCTATTCACAGTATTGTAAAGGAACTGAAGATGCTTATCTGCAATACCCATTTGTAAAAGTAAAGTGGGCTTTAGAAATAAATTTTCTATTTCATTCATTTAAAAGGAATTTGAGCTAACTATTTATATAACTAATGTTAATAGACAGAGGCATTCCACAGATATTGATATTTATGGTGTGGAACAAGTAATAGTACAGGGAATAGCTTTGACAAAAAATATATAAAAAACTACCTTGCTGTCACCTGGACCTCATAACTTTATAAATATATATACTGGAATCGTATTGCTTCTACAGTTCAGTATACATATATTCAGTCAGCACACCATATTTCACTGAATGATTAAACAGTTAATATATTACATATCACCACACTTTCTTGTGTCACCACATTGTGGTATCATCCATAGTTATTTAATTTTGCATTTAACTGCCTCTTATGCTGTATTTTCTGTAATGACTGATGATAGTGTATGTATTTAATAAGTAAAGTTCACCTCAACCTGTATCCTGTAATGACAGTTCTTCCAGTAGTTGTACTGTTATAACTTGTCATCTGAACTGCATTGCAAAGCAGGTGCAGCGTGTTGCTATTAAGACAGGAGAGGCCTTATATTGTGTGTCTTGCCTTATGCGTCCATGTAACGTAGGGAGAGAGGTGATGTGGAGTTTCTTGTTGACCAAATGTCTTTAAAGATTTAGAAATTCTTCTGAAACATTGGGTGTAAAAACATTAAACACAGATACTTACCTGCATACAAACTGGAATATAATTGTAGTTCTTGGCAGTTCATATATTTGTTTAGATATTCTTTGGGGAGAGTAGCTGGGACACTTCCTAATGAAATTTATTTTTAAGAAATTTTGTAATCCTTCAGCATAGGGCTTACTGCAAGTTATGAGTTACAGAAAGAAGATAGCTGAATTAGAATTGTATGTAATATGATCTTTTGTATTTATTGTTGTAGAGCAAAATACCACAAGCTGAAATATGGAACAGAGTTGCAGCAAGGTGACATGAAACCTCCAATTTTTGATGAACCAGGAGGGCCTGAAGCTCCAATGGATGGAGAAGCACCATTCACCTCTGTTAGCAATGTAAGCTGGCGGCAAGGAAGACAACTTCTCAGACAGTGAGTTAATATTCTGTTAATGTATTATGTTCCAACACAAAATGGGGTATTTATTCTGATACTTCTATTTGCAAATGTGAATTAACAATTCAGCAGATATATGGAAACCCATGGTACATTAAGAGTACAAGAGGTGATTATAGCAAAATTGTGGCCATCAGCAAAATAATACAATTGTACTGAAGCTGTGAAAACAAGTTCCTTGGTTGGTAGGTGTACCTACTGTCATATCCTCTGCACTTGTCTCTGGCATATGTCAATAAGCCCAAAGTACTTGTCAGTACTGAAGGTTGTCACATACAACTGTCAACATTCTTCCCAACATAGTGACTGCAGGAGGCACAATAACAATGTGTGGTGGATGTGCAGAATGTCAGTCCATGAGACTTTTTGCTGAGATTTCAGAGTAGTTGTTTGAAGTTATTACAGGTGTTCAGTATTGTATGAGAAGGAAATGGCATACAGAACATAACAAATTCAGAAGGACACAAGAATGTTCCATACGTACCGCTTGGTGGTAGGAATCTCTGGATGTTTAGGATGACAGACACTTTCAAAATTGTAACTGCTGAAAAAATAAATTTCAAACAAACTATATATACATAGGAAGATTACAGAAGGAACCAAGACTTTTACTGAGTGTGCGTTAACCTATGTTGCATCAAAGAAGCAATTGGACAGAGAAACACACGTTCACAAATCTTTAAAAAAATGCAGATGGACAATTGAGGAGGTAGACGGTTGATGTTGCTGGTAGATTTATTCTAACCTGTAAGTGTATAGTTAATGTGTTCCAGTGTAGTATGTGGCCTAAGAATTGCCTAATTGCTGATATTGTCAGTTGGCATCATCTGGGAATTCATGAGGGGAAATCAGCGTCAGTTCTTACTGATAAATGGGAGTGATATGAGTGTGTATCGGATTTTATGTGTATAAAGGTGAAAACTTAGCTGAAAAACTGCTTCTTTTTGGAAGTTAATGAAAAGTGTAGTATTATTGATGAAATGGATCAGCCAAAGTTCTGTACAGTTTTGATGATGGTGTATGTTTTGAAGTATAGTTCATAGTTCCGAGTTTTCCCATTGCCCACTGTATAATTAAGCATTTTGTGGGATCTGACTGTGCTTCGGTTCTCAGGCGCAAACCAATCAGGTCCGCACCATAAAAAGTGCTGTCCTGCACTTTATTCCTGGTTACTCTCCACAGACAAGACCTGGTCTTGGAGACATATCTTGGTCAGTTGCACTGACAACAGTGCTTAGTGACTGCGAGTAGCTCTTTCTGAGGGGACCATCAGATAGGTTTCCACCTGGGGATGGTAGCAAAACTGGATTCTGAAACATACTGTAGGAGATGATGGAAAAATCTTGAAATAAGAAGATGACTTCAAAGTAACTGTTTGTGTCCTTTTGGTAAATGTTTGGGCATATGAATGAATGAATGAA
>Ga0123355_10013268_pt1 | contig 12810 bp, 4 predicted proteins | sample TergutEmb28metaG_3_FD_89872 | JGI IMG/M metagenome (GOLD analysis project Ga0123355, IMG submission 89872) | Embiratermes neotenicus P1 segment gut microbial communities from Petit-Saut dam, French Guiana - Emb289 P1 | ecosystem: Host-associated > Arthropoda: Insects > Digestive system > Gut ...
AAAAAACACCCCTTTTAAAAGTACAAAACCCCCCCCCCCCCCCCCGGTAACTCGCGACAGTTGTGAGATAACGTCGAAAAATATGGTATAGCCAGACAGACCACGAATGACAAAATAATAGGGCGCATGCGTACTGCATGCTGGATACCTAAGACTATAAATAATCACAATCATGCTGTACAATAAGTACGGCTTTTCCACGGCATAAATGTTGGCACGAATGCCCTTCAATTTTACGTCATGTACGTTGCCTGTCCTGTTGTTCCAACCGATGTTCCTCATGTGCTAGTTTAAAACTAACTAACTAGTTAGCCAACTAATTCCTTTGCTGGTATAAAGACTATAGGTTTCCGAATATCGCATTTCGCGGCTCGGGGATTTTAGTCAAAAAGTGTGATAATAACCTTATTTTTACGAAGAAAGTGGCAACAACAGAACTTAAAAGTTCTCCACAGTAATGATTATGACTGTTACATCGCATTTCTACTTCCAGACTCTTGTGTAAGTCATGAAGAAGGGCCATGGAATTTTACCGTCGTGCCTTCAGTCCAACTGTTTCGGACCCGACTGAGAATATGTGATTAGCTGCATGCGTTGTGCTTTGCATCGGTTTACTTCAAGATTTGCCCTACTTTAATACCAGCCAACGACTAGAATCCACATACTTACGTCTGACAAAGTGATAAGTCCGTAAACGCTGCGTACGTTTTTTATCTACTTACTCGAGGAAGCAACGTCTTTCTTGAAAATATAATATTTGCTTAGCTGGTCAAGAACCTCGCAGTCTTCTACGGAATTGAGATTTTATTTCCGAATTTACAACAGCCCGCCACTGGGCTTATTCTAAGCAAGATGATTCCGGACTACAAGCTTAGACGGTAATAAACATAAGGGTTGATATCATTTGGAGTAATAAGTGTTGCTACTGTAAAGAAGATTTGTGTATATTTTATTTGAAATTTGAAGAATAATACCTTCACTATATGAATTCTTTATGGAAAGTCGTTACTTGCAATGTACCTCAAATCGCAAAATACCAAACAAATAAAATTCAATGAAAAGCCGAGCAGAAATACTACAGTACAGATTTATCGATTGTAGTTAATGCAAGTATACAACAAACATTTTTGCCCAAGTTGTTTATAAGCAACACAACCCGAAATCTTTCGACTCTTTTCTAGTAATTTTCAAGCAAATTTCGAAAAATTACGCACTTCGTCTATTTCAAACGCTATGACCTACAGCGGAGATCACCATTCTGAATTGAACTACTACTACAGTGAATTATATATTCCAGGCTGTTACAACATTCGCATTTTTACTTTAATGAACCAACTCACTACATAGTCTAAACGCTTTGGATAATTTACTTTTTAATTATTACTCTTCTTATAAAACCCCTTTCCAGCCCTTTACCTACATAACTCTGCCACTCCACTCAATGTTAATGTATTTATACTGGCCGGGAGTCGGCGACAAACAGAATCCTCATCTAATTACATTCCTAGTTAGCTCAGACCACCTCCCCGTCGCGTTTCACTTTTTATTAGCATTTAGGCTATATATGTATATACACTGTGTCTCGTCGCTCTCTACCTGGTTTTGCTTCAGTTCAGGCCATGAAGCTATGATGTCCATAAAGCGGTTTATCCACTCTGATAGAAGTGCTAGGCTCTGTGTGTGCACTCATACCAAAATGGCGGGAGGCAGTGCTATCTCCTCGTCTAGTGTACCAGGCATAGTATAATTGTGTTTGCATTCCGAGGTAGGGATGCCTCTCATTCATTAGTGAAAATCCTTCATTACTTGGCTTTTTGGAAAAGGGTTGGTGAGGTTGGAAAGGGGGGAAGGGAGGAGTGGAAAGAGAAGGGGCGGTAAAAAAATTGTCTGGATAAAATTCACTTGGTGTTCTGCCATGTACGAGAGGCACCGAGCAAGATTATGATAATTCATTTACGCTCCTATGTTATTTCCTCTCTTTTAGTTTGTTAAACGAAAACTGTTATATTTTTGTGTACGTAAGGGCACGGTACACTGTGACTTTATTAGACTGCTGTCACGATATAGCTAGGCTGATTTATTTTGCTAACATTTTAAAAGAACCTTTAGAAATCACTGGATATAAATAAATTTCCAAGAAGCTGTGATTTAATGCCTGTTTTATACACAACAGTCACATCTGAAGTTAATCAAAGCAAACGTTTTCTTATGTCTTTGAGCAGTGAGCTTTGACACAAGTGTTTATTTTGTTTGAAGTGAACAATTCCCCTGCTATAATACATACCCGCACAGGTATAACAAATCTTCATGTTGCAGTAAATTAATTAATTAATTAAATTTGTAAATAACGTTACCTACAATCCTTAATATTGGCCGTACTTGTGAACCAGAGCTGGACGGTCCGGGAATCGAATCCCTGTAGGGTTGTCGGAATTTTTTGCAATCGTGCAGACCGGTCTTGGGACCTACCCAGCCTCCTTTGCAATGGGTATCCTGTCATTCCCGGAGATAAAGAGGCCGGGGCGTGGCGTTATCCACCCACCGCATCTAGCGCCGAGGGAAAGAAAGAGTACAGCCATACTTCTACTCCCCCTCTGTGCCTTCATGGCAGATGACAGGGTGAACTGAATCTTTACTTTTACTCTTGCACCAAGCACTGATACAAATTACCAGAGGCATTAAAGATGGTGTTAACTATAAACAACATTTTTGCAATGTACTTCGCGTTCTCGGATAGGTAATTTCACAGAAATTTAAATAATCTTTCACGGAACCTGCGTGAAAATGCAAGCAGAAATATAGCCTCCAATGGTCCTTAAAGTTCAACAGAAGCTCTTTCAGTTCTTACGTAAAGTACAAAACTCGCTACTTTTCACGCAATTCAGGCGCAACACGACACAACACATATTGGCTCATACCTGTCGCATCCGTTGTGCATTATTTAGAACTATGCACAAGCGCAGTTCAATTATATAAATTTTTCACCTTAGTGCATCATGTAGCCTTCTCTTTTTCCCAGTAGTGCGGGACGATGTCACAATAGACAGCTAACATTACCAGCCACCATTTTACTACAATTAAACATTATTATTTTCCAGCACAATAGGCAGTCTATGGAAAAAAAAGAAACAGTTCCTGTCACCATCCACCTACTTGTGTCATTATAACCCGATAAAAGAGCGATACACCTGAATAGAAGGAAACTAATACCAACTAACTTCACGTTTTAGTACAACATGCTGAAATTGATATTTTTTTCCGGCAGAATAGCAAGATATCAAAAGAATTAACTGATATCACTAGACACCACTTTATTTCTATGATACAAGTAAAGATGAATAAATCTCGGTAGTATAGGTAGAGGAGGGAATGAACAATAATCAATGCAAGTCATATTTTCACCTTACGAAAGCACGATGAAATCATCACATCCTGGCAACGTACGAGTGGCAAGGCTCAGATATAGACATTACCGGCCAAGAATTTCGCTCATTGCTGCATCTTTCTCAGAAGTGGTGCCGAGACATAAAATGGATGATAATGTTAACCGTCCATTCCGCAGCCTAGATATATTTGCTGAGAAATAAAGTTGACATATTTGTCTGCTGTAACTGTATCACTATACTGGCAATTAATAGTGTAAACTACCTTGCTGCATAGGGGACCGCGGTGGCACAGTGGTTAAAGTGCTGTGCTACAAATCGGAAGGTCGCTGGTTCGATCCCAGCTGGTGTCATTGGGATTTTTCATTGACAAAATCCTTCCGATCACAACATGGCCCTGGGGTCGACTCAGTTTCTAACAGAAATGAGTACCAGGAGTATTTCCTGGGGGTAAAGGCGGCCGGTGCGTAAGGCTGACAAACTTACCACCATCCTGTGCCGTTGTCATGAAATCTGGGAACCTTAACTTCCTGGAACCCTCTGGGCCACTCCAGGCTTGTAACGGGACTGATTTACCTTTTTACCTTGCTGCATTAAAACTGAAAGTTTGGCAACTGATTATTTCGGTGCCTCGCCATATTTCTGAAAAATTATAGACGCCAATGCAAAGCAGAGAAGCATAAAGACAGGTGTCAGTGCAGCTGTCTGTTGCCGGATCTCCTACTGACTTAGTGTGTGAAATTCAGATGATTTTAACATAACATTACTCCGGCAGTAAGAGGCATAGGAATGAGTAGTAAGGTTATATTGGTAGAATATATTACCTAGTTTTTGAGGTTCACGCTTATCAATTTACAGGTATTCAGTGAAGAATCATGCGTAGCCAGGAACATATTTCTGAATTAAAGTTCCGTTCGCATATCTATAAACATCGCTGGTGCAATTACAGCCGCTGTAGACCGCAACAGCCCAGCAATCCGGCAGTGGTTGAAAGTAAACAACATTTTTAAATGCCCCTAGAAGAATAAAAAAAGTGGTGTAATGTTAGAAGGAGAAGGTGGCCATGTGATAGGACAACCTGTGCCAGTCCACTTGTATGTAAACTTTCGATCCAATATATCCTGCAAGATATGCAACTTGAAAATGTGATAACTAATGTAGAATGTGTGTACTCGTCTAACACAACTATATTTATTGGTAGAATATAAAGTATTTTCTACATAAGGTACTACATGTTTCGGCGATTGATAATGGCCATCTTCAGGTTGTACATGAAATACTTACTAATAATAATTAATAATAGTAATTAACATTTTATGTACAACCTGAAGATGGCCATTATCAAGGGCCGAAACATGTAGTTGTACCTTATGTAGAAAATACTTTATATTCTGCCAATAAATATAGTTGTTTTAGACGAGCACACACACTCCACATTAGTTATTTCATAGAAAACAACGGGAAAGACGAGCCTTAAGATTGTGAAAATGCGAAGTTGGTGCCACCATCTTGCTGGAATAACATGTCCTTAGGACCCTTTTCTTCTAAAATCATCGTCATTAATTCCTCCGAAACGTCTCGGAACACTTCATTAGTCACAGTAAATGCTTTCGGAAGTAAAGGAGGACCGAACAGGCTGTTTTATTTGGGAAGAGCACATAAGACATCAAACTTGGTGCTGTCCCTTATGCTTTCAGGCACTCCAGGTTGACTGTTGCTCCCCCAGATACCAACAGTGTGTCGATTAGCATACTTGGACACATGGAAAGCTGTATGTAACTAACAACACTTCTGGCCAAAAAAATGTGTGTTGTCTTCAAGTTTTGAACTAATGTAACATTAAAATGTGCAGCGAATATAGTTTTCTTCTCCTCTTACAAGCAACTGATGTGTGATAGCTTTAAAATTCAAGGGCAAGAACTATCTGCACTGTTGACTGTAGCATGCATAAATGACGGTCAGCTTGTCTTATTGATTTTCTCGGACTGCGAGACTTAATTAAGTTCATAAATTATACACGTGAACACTTAGGAGTGAATACAGTTTATTTTAAACGTCAGCATCGCCGCACACTAAGCTCGTTATCTTAATACTGAACGAACTTGTAACGTGGAGGTGACTACGTAGCGCCAAGTGGAGGTGACTTCAATAAGTGAAAAGAAATTCCATAAACTGAACCCGTTGGATAGGGTCAGGAGCCGGCCTGGTTGTGATATCGAAGAAAGGAGCCCCTGTTTCTGGAAGGAATTAAACTCCGGACTGCTGATTACTTAACTGGTCAGTTACGTTTCAGAGTGAGAATAAACTAGCAAGAGAATAAATTAGTATATTAGTAGCCCTGATTATTTTATTCGGCCCATTAATTCAGATGCTGTTTGCCTGGTTATACAACCTTCGCTCTTCTGGGACGTGACACGTAGTTGATAGGTAGTCACCGACGTTTCGGGACAGCATCTACGTTGCGTAATTTCCCAGAAGAGCGAAGATCTCATTCACATTGCGGCAGAACCCTGAAACCATAACTAAATTGTTCGTTGGTTGGTTGCTTGATTTTTTGGTTAATGTGGGGTGAATAGGTGAAACATTCACTGTTTGGATATTTTATCACCTTTTTTGAACTTGAAGACATTGGGCAGTTTTAACGTAGATTTCTGTCCCATCATTGGCCGGAGAGGCTTAGGAACAATATATTTCACCAGTGACAACAGTTGATAAGACGGTAGACAAGGACACCGTGCACGTACTGAACAACTGCGGCCAGTATGGAGTGTTTGATTCGGATATCTTTCAATTTCAATTATGAATTTTATTTTAATAATGAAATGAAATTAGGACCGATGAAAGTGAATGCCAGAGAGGCTAGAAAATTCTCATGTAATCTGATGCATTAAATGTTCGGGACCTGACAGCTTATCCACTTAGTGGGAGGCCTGTAGAAGGCCAATTACCAGGTCTAGTGTGTATGAGGTACAGGTCTGTGCTTTCCCCTTTGAGCTTGTTATTTGTAGATATTCTGCCAATGGTGACAGTAATAATTCCCCGTTAAATTCCTCGCAGCTGCTTCTGAACAACACCCTTTAAAAGCGAGTTTAACACATCTGCCTCTGCCTTGCCGACAAACGATGACACTCAAAATTCGGTGAGAGTATTAACTCCCTGAATCGTCTGAATCACATCACCAGATTTCCTGTAGCCTTTCCTTGTCATTGAATATAGCACAGGGGATGTTTTAAAACAACTATTCTTTCAGAAAATAACGCATTTTACCTCGTATTCTGGTGTACGTTGATGTTAATTTGTGTCAAACACGAAAACATTCAAAATATAAGAAAGATTTTGAGTGTTAACAGGAGTTTGGTCAAGAACAGACTTTCCCAAACGGTGTTCTACGGAACCCCGTCTTCCGCAAAAAGATTATTTTAGAATATAGAATGGTAATTTATACACAAGTTATGTTGTTATTAAAAACACCACTCATAACTCCCATTCTTAAGTGTCAACAACCCATGCTTTCAAATAGTTCCGACTATTGTCATATTGGAATACGTGCACAACTGTATTTTGAATATGAGCATTCTTTTTGTGAGTGGATGGCCGTCTATCAGTTACTGCTCCAATAGTATACTAGTGCCTTATTCTGGGAGTCGCGCGTTTTTCACTTAGATCTAAAGTGGTTCAAAATTTTCAGCTACTCTTATGGGAAAACAGGCCTTCGTGTACCAAATCGAAATATTTATTGTACTTTGTTTAATGTTGACCTGAAATGTCGCAACTGTCCTTCCGCTAGATGCGCATCACCGGATAATGTCATCGGGAGGAACGCTGGCATATTAAGTAGAAAGTATGTTTTGCTTAACAACTTCTTAAATAAATTATGTTAATTATAGGTAGTAAAATTTGTTGTTGTTTGTATTACTATTTCTCACGTGTTTATGTTTGTGGTTATTAATTTGATTTATTCTCTCTTATTTTCCTGTAATTGACCTTTTGGCTGTTGTGTCAGCAAATTAATAACAAATAATCGAATTTAATTGTGGAGTTGAGTTAGCACACACACACGCGCACACACACACATACACACACATACACACACATACATACACATACACACACATACACACATACACACGCGCGCACATACACACACACACATACACACACATACACACACATACACACATACACACACACATGCACACATACACACACATACACACACATACACACATACACACACACATGCACACATACACACATACACACTCACACATACACACACATACACACACATACATACACACACACACACATACACACATACACACGCGCGCACATACACACACACATACACACACATACACACACATACACACACATACACACATACACACATACACACATACACACACATGCACACATACACACGCGCGCGCGCACGCACACACACACACACACACACTTATCCCACTATGTCTCCCTTTTCCTGTTTCTCGGTAAGTAATTGTGCTGTATTTGTTAAACTGAGTTGATTGAAACCACATTGACAATATATACAAGAACAAGTTATTTTTCTTAATCCGCTTACCTTAAAATGTAAACCAAACTGATTTGTTTTTGTTATCTCTTGATATGTGCTTCCTTCTGTTGTTTGTTGCCTGCGTATTTTTCTTACGTTTCTGTGCTGTCTCTGTAAGTTGCCTTATGACTGTTTTTCCCAGCACATAAATAATAAATAATTGAACTAATTATTACCGTTATTATTATTATATTTATTTTTGTCTGTTTGTCGTGTAATTGTGTTGAACCCTTATGTTTGTGAATTCATGTGTTTGTTTGCAGGTCAGTAATTGGCCTTGCGCTGCGAAACTTGCATGACTTGGAACTGAATTAATTTAACTGACAATACATTCGTGAATGAATTATTAAATTTAAATTTTTAATTTAACAATTATAATATAATCCATGCTGTCTGTTAAGTGATATGGGTTTTCCTCATTACAGTGTTTGGCTTATTATTGGATGTATTTTCTTTTATGTTCGTATGCTGTCTCCGTAACTGGTCTAATGAGCTTCATGCCAGATACTTATAATACAAAGGATGTTGAATTATTTTCCTATTTCTCTTTTATTTGCAATATTTTTACATTTTCTGATATGATAAATTTTTAACATTTTGTATACTTTAAAACTTGCAAGGAATAGTTTTTTTTTTCGTGTCCCTTTTCTAATATTATGTTTTACGAATATGAAATGTTCTATTTTTGATAAATTAATATTTTTATAGATTTTTATATTAAAATGGATGGAAGAAATATCCAAGGTAACAGACTGGCCTAGAAGAAGGGCAGTTGCAGAGTTCTGACAGTGCGTTGGGCATGATTGCTTGGGTACACATCTCCACCGCATTGGAATCCACCCTGACCCCTACTGCACGTTATGCAGCCTTCACGAACCCATGGATAAAAACCATCTAAGACACTGTACTGCATTATCTAACAAGACGGAACATGAGCGGTACTGGGAGGCCAGGACAAAGATGATGGAAAAATGACTTTGTTATTTTATTATTATTTTCTCCCTATTTTTTTTAATTTTTTTTTGTGACTACTCTTTAGTATTAGGACTCTATATTTACTCTGATTGTTTTTTTAAGTGTAATTAATTTCTTTTCTTCTTCCTCTATGCTTTACTTTTATCTGTCGCATAGGTTAATGATAAACACTCAATGTACCTGCCATTAGCAAAATAAAAAATAACATTAAAATGTTCTTCCAGTTTTCCCGAGATTTTAGTTTTCATGTGATCGGCATTGAGTCTGAAATTCAAAATTCGCTTATTGCAAAGGAAATATCTCTATGGTTTTCTGCTGCAGATCTCATTGGTATTACTTCAGGTAGCCAAACTGGTACAAATATGTAAAATTTTTCTAACTGTACTGTGGAACGACTTATGCCAAGAATATTCAGGTTAAACGTTGCAGTTGATAACCTTCGCCAATACATATTTATGCGAAAATAAATTCTCGATTTATGCAGCAATGAAGCGAAATACACAGACAGGTTACTTGTTAATGCGGCGCCAGATTTCAGAATTCCTAACGTGAAGTTAATAAAAAGAAAAATCTGTAAATTAGAAAAGAAAAACCATGCCTTGCATTTAAAATTGCAAGTATCAGCTTCACTCAAGGAATTAATTACCTTCAAATACAACCATTTTAAGTTACACAATTTTTCTGGCAACATATTCGGACATAATATGGTAATCTTCCAGCCAAAAGTATAAAATTAATAAAAATAATGTACGCAATTCCATTGTGAGTTATTAATAGCCGAGATTTCAATTTACACTCAAACCAATATATTTTGCTGTGTAAAATTTGTTTTGATAAAAATTAAGATGTTTAAAATGTGGTTAGAATTATGGTAGAAGAGCATGCAACGTGAAGTCCATGAAGCGTCACATTGTTGGTCTTGTTTGCGCTGGTCTTTGTCCGTTTCCGTTATAATTTCTTGTTTTGGAAGAATGGTTAAATATGTTGAATTTCCATGTTATTTACGAAGTGCTGAAGCCGGTGCACAAATGTACTAACGTCGTCATTCTTCAGAAGGTGCTCAGTGTTTCTTGAATTTGAAATCTTGTTCCTAAATATGTGCAATTAAATAACACGTGAATTCACCACAGTCATTGCGTGATCTATCTTGCGAAAGGTACATAGCCTGAACCAAGCGTCATCTCCACACAGTGCGATCTAGTGCTTGCTCTTTTAAGATTCTAATGCTTTCTATCTTCCTTAAGATATTTGATCTCGTATCTTTCTTTGGTATACATTTACTGTTAATCTTTATTTGGTGTTCTAATTTTTTTAGCTTCACACAAGAATTATATCTAGGTTCCAAAATAATATTTCCAGTGCATAAGTTTTCGGTGGCCAAATTAAATTGGTAAAACTGGTTTAGTACCAAAGGTGGATAACCACTTTGCGCGATAAGTTCTCATCGTTAGAATGCTGAAAAAGTCACAATATAAAGCACAATTAATAAAGACTTAGAAGTTAGATATTTCGGGACTATAAAAATAAATCGAAAACTAATGTTTTAATAAAATGAGAACAGATTACATCCGGAGAACACTTGCTAACAGTCGGTCAATGATTTAGACTGCGCTATCTTCCGAATGCTACCAAAGACCCTAAATAACGAAATTATTTGTTTCACTTTTACCTAAACACGTGGCTTCATACGCGTAAGGAAGAACTCAAATTTGAAGTGTGTGAGAATAGGGTGCAGAAGGAAACATTTGGATCCGAATTCTGCGCGAGAGCAGAATGCAAGGAGAAAGGATAGTGTGGTGGCGGTAACTCAGTGTGCAGGCAGCAGACTCCAGTTGAAATGTGATGGCACAAGGTGACGCACGGGAGGGGAAGTGAAGGGGAAACTGGCGAATGGAGTGGGTAGCCAGTACCCTTCACACTACCTCGGAACATGGTGTATCCAGCATCACTACCACTGATGCGCACACCTCGGCTGCCAGTAGTCGACTGAACTGACGCCCACGCCAATTTAAATGGACTCGTCCGTTTCGCCGAAAGACGAAATGTGGTTTCTGCGCGTGTGCCACCACATTTCAATTGGCCTCTACTACAGCTGTACATTTGATAATTTAGCATTAGGGCTACGAGACATTTAGCTCCACACAAATCCAAGAAGTACGCTGACCTACTTCACCTCTCTGCGCATTGTTCTACCAAATGGGTTCTTCCATCTGCGTGACTCCACCAAAGAAACGGATATATTTCTAAGCTTACGCCCCGAAGTACGAATAAGAGGATGGAGACCCTGCATTACGAGGAGTTCCGTAATTGTTAACACCACAGAAAGCTATTACAGTTATCAACAGAAGGACGGTGGGATGGTCCAGATATTGGGATGAAGGAATTGTGTAGAAAATCCAGGTAGTTAAATCTGATGGAAATATTTCTCTTGGAACATAGACTGATACATGAGAGGTTGATATTTAAAGTAACTTGAAATTAATAGCATTAGCAGAATCTCGCCGTGGTTGATGGCTGAGGCGTTAATTCTTTGACGCTTTATTGTGAAGCACGGGACAATTTTGGGTGAGACCTTGTGGTATGTATGGTAGACATGTGGTATTTACGGTACACAAAGTCGCAATTGGGCACAATTGTCTCTGAGTACTTTGGCTCTGTCTGTATCATTCCACAAATGGTCCGTAATCAGCAGTTTATCACCTGGCTTATCTTAGCCACTGACAGCGTCGTTAATTAACCTTTTGGCGCCGGAATGATTTTTTTTTTAATTTTAGCACACCCTGTGTATAAAATGTGAATAATACAGGAACCAAATAAGTTAGAATTATGAAACAAACTGCATTTTGAAGAGGAAAAAACGGAGAGTATATGCAATGTTTAAAATATTCAGTACCTATATTTGTTGAATAAATATATAAAATGCAACGTTTAGAGGTTAGCGGTGCGGTACGACCAATATAGTCGCCGTTAGGCGTCAAAAGGTTAAACACTATAAATAGAGTATTGGAGAGCGGAGACTGGATCCACTGGGCTCAGAACAGGGAACAGTGAGGGCTTGTAAACATAACAATAAACGTTACATTTTCAGAACCGTGCATCGTGCAATATATATGTGTGAGAATGAATATGATAATAAACATTCGCGTTCCATAACGTGCAGGGAATTCATTTGCTAGCTGTACAGTTATTACAGTAATTACCTTGTTAGTTATCCTATTTATGAACATGAAAAAGATTCTTCATGCAAAGAGAATTAAAATTATAGGCAATATAGGCTATAAAAATGAGTATGAAATATTATCTTCGTTATCTATTGCATTAAGTTTTATTCGAGATTCAAAATATTGCAGATGAAAACGCCCAGCTGTTCTATCGTTAAAGCAAGTGTTCGAGAGCTCTCCGGTAATTGTCACTAGCAGATGTGTCAGCAAAGGGTTCAGCTCTCCGTGAAGTGGAGGCAGGTTTCAAGTGTCGCTTCTTGAAGCGCGTCAGACCGTGATCAAATATCTTTTATAAAAATTAAAAGGAACAATAAATAAAACTTCGTGTATAAATCAAAATTACGTTAAACTGTTGAGCACAATATTGGAGGGCCATCTTTGGAAGAGCCACTTGACGGGTTCATTGCAGATACGCCATCCAGCTGTCTGTGTAGCAACATACAAACGCGACATAAGGCAAGGCACTCGTGTTACAGATGTCAAAGTTAGAGGTGACAAATTCAAGTGTAGCCACATCCGTCAAAGTGAAACTACGCATGTCGGTGTAAATATGCATGTAGCCTATCGTTCAAGATCGTCTTGCAGCGCCGACGAGGGGGGGGGGGGGGGCCCCGGGTCAAATAACCGGGGCCCCCCCCGCCCGGAAAGGGCCCCG
>Ga0123355_10013269_pt1 | contig 12810 bp, 6 predicted proteins | sample TergutEmb28metaG_3_FD_89872 | JGI IMG/M metagenome (GOLD analysis project Ga0123355, IMG submission 89872) | Embiratermes neotenicus P1 segment gut microbial communities from Petit-Saut dam, French Guiana - Emb289 P1 | ecosystem: Host-associated > Arthropoda: Insects > Digestive system > Gut ...
AAAGAGATGTTCCAGTACACGCTTGAAGGCATATTGGCGGAATAGAGGTCTAGCACCGCCAATTCTCATTCTCAGCACTAAATGGACATAATTGGTCAGCTTTACACTTTACAAAGTCCACCTCCGGAGAAAGGACCTCGGTATTTACTGAATATGAGAGATGGTCACTATAACCGGTCTGGACACTTTAGAAACTAGAAGAATATCTTGCGTGGACCGTGATTTATTGTTCTTCCAAACCCTAAGCTAGTCACTACACCAACTATGACATCCCTACCTCTAAAATAACAGTACCTAGCATACTTTATTCTTTTTACATCCAATGATGGTACAGTCTCCACCGGAACAGTGTATAAAGACACTCTGCACGTGGTACGGTTATAATGTGTTGTAATATGGAATATTCGTTGAGTCTCTTCAAGTTGTGCATGTGCAGTGTCAAATTCGTGTTTGACCGTCCCTACTACTTACTCGTCACGAGGCTTGACTTATCTGACGCATAGCTGATGTCTGTTGCAGGCGATCGTCGGGACTTGAGACTGAACGCAAAGGTTTATGAAAAGGCCGTAGAATTATTGAGGAACAACTCAGAGTTCACTGTGGCAGCGTCGCTGCGTCAGGAAGAATCCAACGTTGGCACTATCGTGTCCTTTGCTCATGGCGCTAACAGGTTAGCTATAGATGAATTATGTCTCAGGAAGTGGTGCCTCAAGATTTCTTGTGGCCAGTGTACAACATCTACCAATAGGTAAATTTAAAAGAGTTATGGTCAAGATATATTGTGGAGTCAGGTAAGTGTAGAGAAAGAATCTGTCGGTAAATGATGATTCAAGGTGTCTTGTGGTGAACTGAGAGGTAAGTGTAGGCAGAAAGTTATTGAAAAGTGGCGTTGTAAGATATTTTATGGTGAACGCACATAAGCGTAGAGAAAGTATCTGTCGGAAAGTGATGGTTCAAGATATCTTATGGTGAACTAGCAGGTTAGAGTAGGCAGAAACTAATTGAAAAGTGACTTTGTAAGATATCTTGTGGTGAACACGCCATACTGTATAGCGAGAATGCATCGGAAAATGAAGGTGTAGGAAATCTTGTCATCGATGCGTAAGTATCACATCTGCGATATTTGAATTTCTCTCAGCGGTGATGAAGATTTGAGTCATGCTGGGTGTTATGTTGTGTCTGCTGGTGATTAGTTACTGACATTTTGGAAGAGCCTCTTTTCTTCAGGGTTAAGCATTCCGTTGAACATGACCCTCATGGTCGTGGCATTAGGCTTCTTCCAAACGTCGGTAAGTATTTTATGTTCATGGCTCCATGCATCGCTGATCTATATCAATAATTGTCCAACGAGATGCAACACAAAGCAGTCTATTTATTATTCTGCAAGTTCACTCTACATGTTTCGGATGTCAACCACACCCATCATCAGGAGTACACAAAACTGTAACTACAGCCCCCTACCTCCCTCCAACGTGGCCAAGCTTGGCCATGTTGTAGGGAGGTAGCTGCACAAAAAATATGACCACAAACTGCAACAACAGCCCCCGGTACTGATACAGCTACCTCCCTCCAACGTGGCCAAGCTTGGCCACGTTGGAGGGAGGTAGCTGCACAAAAATATGACCAGTACCGGAGACTGTAGTTACAGTTTTGTGTACTCCTGATGATGGGTGTAGTTGACACCCGAAACATGTAGAGTGAACTTGCAGAATAATAAATAGACTGCTTTGTGTTGCATCTTGTTGGACAGTTATTAATATATTCGGTAAGTACTTACCGGTCTGCATGGCATAGCATCCCAGACAACTTGAAGGCTGTGAAGAAAAACTTCCCCCATGACGTAATGCCACGTGATCTGGTAGATGTTTACCGGCGCTTGAAATAAATTTGCTGCTTCCATCTGCAGTCTATCAGATTGAGGCAGCAGTTTCCTTCGGAATGCCCTCAAATTTCGCCTTGACTGCATGCACATCAAATAATCTGCTCCTTTCCGTTTTATTCGACGTATCGTCGCGCCTGTACCTGAGAGAGCATCGATAATTAACGCAATGTGAAACACAGACAGTTACATTTTTACTGAATATGTACAATAAACATGAAGAGGCTTTATGCAGTGGAGTAGTACCGGTTATTATTTGATACGACAACTTTCACTAGTCGTTTCCTGTCGACTCGCTTAACTTATAACCACCAGCTTCTTCAAGTATGGCGAGTAAGAACCTAATATTAACAGACATACATTGAGCTAAAACGCATGGACACCGACTCAACTGAAAATTATGGTAGTGGCGAGCTCTGTCTTGCCTGCCGTCATAGGAAACCGTGAGTGAAGCGTGGATATAATTTTTCATACAAAGTAATGTCCATATAGTATGTTGTGCGAGTCGCGTGTCACAGTAAGCTGTTTAGCATGTGAAAAGACGTAAGATTTCGTATGATTTATTGGTGGCAATATCTTTGGATTCGCGACACTAAATCCCAAAACACTGTTCAAGATTTTATATGCAGTAGTTGGGCAGCTGAATTACCTCCATTTATCATCCTACGTGATACGTCAACACCTGTATTCATGATATCGATTAATCATATTTTTAGTTCACCTGACGGGGTTTGCCCTGTTTGGCTTTACTCATTCAATACAAGACACCGTCTCTTTTTTGTCTGTGGCAAATAGAGTTCAAATTTCAGAAATGTGAATTGGGATTTCTACTGCAGCGAATGTGAAGTTTCCCCTCATGTGGAATGTGGTAGGATCATTCACGAAATAAGTACACGTATTGCACAATTTTGTAACTACAGAACATGAAGTTGTTGAGGTTATATGTGGGGAATCCATCGCTGTGACTTTATCATGTGTCCAGTGCTGAAGCATATCTTGGAGGACACGTATTTATAGATGATCGCGTGGTGGAAGCAGCTGTAACACGACGACCAATAGGACACGACAAGGGCTTCTGTCAACAGGGATAGAAAAGATCCTCTCACGATGTCATAAATGCCTCAGATTTGGCCGGGAGTATGTGGAAAACTAGTGGGATAGCATACTGTTAAAAGCGAACTGTTTCGTTTTATGACCGATCTTGTTATACTGTCAAATGGAAGACCCGTTCAAAGCACGGGTGGACAGTGTTTCTTTGCTAAGATTCTTTTCCAGTTACTGTTGTTTCGTAAGTAACATGGAGCGATGGCCGGGAATGATAGGCAGGTTTGAAAAGAAACTGACTTAAATTGCTTTGCTGAACTATAACAAGATCTCACTGGACAAAAATAAATCTCAGGAAAGCCCTTACAAATGCTGAGTGTCAAAACACACACTGGTCACATTCAAGTTCAGGTGCTTACAAATTAATATTGGGTTTATTTTCGTTACGTCACTTCACGTGATCGGGGACCTTTTATGCGCCCTTCCTCATTTTTGCACTTATAAAACTGTGAAGTGCATTTCAATTAAATACGATACAAATCTAGGCCAAACCCGAATCGAACAAACTTACTTGTAAAGATTGAGGCAGCAGGATCATCTGAAACGTTGGTATCAACCTAGTAAAAAGGAACTGTTCTGCCATATTCTTGATGGTTGTGTGACCTGAACAATGGAAGTTTCAAGCCTCCGAATCTAGGAAAGATGACACGTGTATTAGCAAAAGACTGGGGAGAATTTCGTAATGATGAGATAAATAATTTGTGATCTTTATCAAATATCATTAGGGTGATCCATCGATGAACATGAGACCGGTAGAACATGAGATGTGTGGAACATTAATTACATGTGAGACAGATTAAAAATACAGACAAACATTCAGTTGAAACTGAGCTCTTACGGGTTAGGATAGTGCTTCAGTTTGGCAAGTGGCTACCGTGGTGTCAGTGGAACTTGCCGCTGTCTCGTTGAGGGTGGAATGTGGTGACAGTGGGCTCCTGCCAAACACTGGCAACCGCGGAAGGGCTCATGCGGCATCGTAACTAAGAAGACCACAGTCGTATTTTAGCCGACCGTGTAACCTATCTCAATAAAAAAAATAGTCGGGGAGTCCCTAGGGAAGAGGCCACTTGGAAGACCTGGGGGCAGATGAATGGATAAAACGAAATTGCTTCTTTCGTAAGTATAGTGTGGTGCGGTTAGGCTGGAGTAGTGTCCTGGCTTCAGGCCCGCAGCCTACAGTCCGGACACTACTCCAGCCTAACCGCACCTACCCTCCAACCTACAGCAAAACAAGAACGAAACGACCAATGTGGTAATCAACATTATAGTCGCGAGCTCCTGATGATGGGCATAGTAGTGCCCGAAACATGTTGAGCCTATAAGAAGTACAATAAAATAATAAGTATCATCTAGTTGGTTTTTATTCTTCAGTTATCATTATGAAAGAATGCTTCATGTACACACTTTTTCTTTGACAGGTACCTGGAGCTGCAGTCGAGCGGCCGTAAGGACGAGATCCGGTTTCATTATAAGGTTCAGCACGAAACGACAGCAAAGATGGAGACGTTCCCGTTTCGCCTGGCCGACAGCGCATGGCACAAGGTTGCGGTATCCGTGAGTGGCGCTCAGGTAGAGCTTTTGGTGGACTGTCACCCCCTGTACCGGAGGATCATTCGGCCGCTCGACCGAAATTTCACAGTGCCGCAGCTGGGCCTCTGGGTCGGTCAGCGTAGTAGAGGGCATTCCTATTTCAAGGTGAGTCTGCAAACCAAGAACTTCCAGCGACTTAAAATAGTCGGTTATCCTGCCACCCACACAGCTGAAGTTAATAGACCCGGCTGCTTTATACCACACACGGAACGTGTACTAACAGAAGTTATCTGATAATAAACATAACCACCTACAAGGCTACCCTTCACATACACGGCGTGTCACTATGAAGCAAGAAGGACCGAACTGAAGTTTCTTTAACCGTTCAATCCCGGGCTGTGTGCACTGTACGGACATCTAATACTTCACGTGCTCTCGGCTTCGGTGCGACATACGGGCGTGAAGGCGTTTAACCCTTTACACGCCGAGTTAAATCCCATCTGCCCTTTGCTAGCATTATTCGGAGCTCACCATATTCTCCACGTTAGCATGCAAAGGGTTAAGAGTGTTATCAATTTAAAACTCCACCGTCTTGGGGTGTAGTTGGAATTTAACCCTAACGTCACTGAGGGGTTCATATCGTTTGGTTTACACTCTCAAGTGAAACAAGAAATACATGTACATGGCGTTTTGGTGACTGAACCAGTTAGAGAACATTCACTTATAAGACTGTTAACCAGACGGGTGGTTAAGTTGAACTTCCGGCCTGTGACAGATGTCACTGTTTGTTCGATGGAGCGGAACCGAATTTTCACATGTTATGTACTTACGTTGCCGCACACATGGACGCGGCCTCGCCTTCATCAGGCGAGCATGCGACATTGCTGTTTGTGGTGCCTGATTCAATTTCTATGCCATAACCTCAAAATTTCTCCGTAATTATGTATTACAGACCCCTGACCAGTGTCTTATACACTGCTTGTAGGTATGTTCATCATACATCTACCTACAGTCAGCATTTCATTAGTTAAGGCATTAAAACTAAATTTGTATATACAATTCACTTAGCCTTTATAGGCCTATGTAAAACATAGTTTAGCATTTAACAATAAAGTGCCTTAACAAAGTTGCGTATTTCCAAAATGTGTTTATAATTACCATGAGTGATATAATTTATAAATTAAGTGTAATTAATGTTGCTCCCAGCTCATTAGTTTGTGCGCTTGTCATGTTATTAATGTAATTACAAGGTGCGTAGGTGCAGTCGCCTGCAGTAGCTTAGCATTCATACAAAGTTTTGTAAAATTCAATTAATTTGTTCAGAAGTTGAAAAGAGGATACAGACTCCCAGACGGGAGCGCTGGTGGAACCATCAGCCTACCTTCGTTCCTTACGGAAAGGGACTGGACGGAGGGTTATTACCGGTGCAAGAGAGAGGTGAAGAGTTGATGGGATTCAGCCAAGTCGTGTGGCGGGGATGTCAGAAACAAAATTTGTCATAATGATAAGAGGGTGATCTGTTTGGAAGCTCGATTTTGGATAGGGATGGAGGTAGAGACGCGGGATATACGTCTGGAAAAGGATGTAGAAGGAAGCGGTGCTATCCTGGCATTTCCTGGAGTGACAGAGGAAAACCGTGAAAAATATCGGTCAGGATATCAAGTAGACCGACGGAAATTAGAATCGAGCAGCTCCTAAATAACAGGCTGACAGCGAACGTTACCGCTTAACTAACCTGTTCTGTGTAATATTCAGAAAAGGAGTGTGTTTAGTAAGTTGGGCGAGGTTGCAAGTGAAGGGAATTTGAGAAATACAAGAGTAGCGAATAGACTACTTGGCCATTGAATATGGGACCGATAGGTTGTTCTGAAACGTCGGTTACTGACTACCAATCTACGCTGCGTAACATCCCAGAAGAACGAAGATCTCCGTAGACTGCCATAGTGAAACAAGTATGCCTGCCTCGGTAATCTGATTATAGAACTCAAGAAACAAAGATTTCGTTCTCGAACTTTCAGTAAATAAATGCCCTCGCAGAAACACAATAAATTACATTGCTGAAGTTCAACTTGCTCAACGTGTGTACTGGTGTAGCTGGTTACTGAAGTTAAAGTGTCCGAACGTGTGTGCTACTGTGACCAATTGTCAATGCAATGTTACTGGTAACCCCCGTACTTGGAAGACAGTCTAATGTGACATTTCTCAGTAAAGTAACTCAGCTTTGTTTTTGCTTCGTACGAGTACACGCGTGGTGAAAGAGAAGGAAAGTGGAATTTTTAAGTGGGCGTCTGTTACCATGTTGCTATAGGCGACGGCTTTACCGGCTTTGTTCTTTATTATTGTTATTTCTAACATTTATGTCCATAAATTTGTCGCAGTAAATGTCACAAATACTGCATCAACTGACTGCAGTCAGATATTGGAAGTAAAGATATTACACTCGCTGGTGGTCTTTCGTTGTTTCATTGTTTAATGGCAGTGCGTGCTTTAGATCAACGGAAAACTGTTGTTAGTAGTCGGCTGCTGACGTACGCACGATTAATGATTCGTTTCGGGGAAATAATACTACAGAAAAGCAAAGGTCATCGCAGCGTTTTCATGGTAAGGCTTTTTGTCTTCATACATCAGTGGTAAATGAAGTTTCTTTTGTTTACACGAGAGCTTTGATCATAAAAAGAAGAGACTGTTACAAATGGGAGTTCACGAAAGGCATAGCTTCTGATCATGATAATGGCGGAGTGTCACAGGTGTGACTTTCGATTTTTAGGCGCTTTCGCAAAATTGTGAAAAGCGACTTATTAGCTTCGTCATGTCTGTCTCTCCGTCCGTCCGTCCACATGGAAGAACTCGGCTCCCACTGGACGGATATTCATGAAATTTGATATATGAAGAATTTCGAAACTCTGCCGAGAAAATTCAAGTTTTGTTAAAATCTGGCAAGAATAACGGACACTTTAAATGAAGACCTATGCACTTTGTGATAATATTTCGCTGGTTTTCTTAGAATGAGAAATATTTCAGGCAAAGTTTATATCGAAAATCAAAACACATATTTTGTGTTCGGTAACATTTCTTCGAAAATCGTGCCGTGTATGAGAAAATGTGCAAGATTTGTTAGAGACAGACGGGCCACAGATGACGATATAATATGGCACATTCGCCTTGGGTGCTGGATACCTAGGGTTAGAATAGACACACACATATTTAATATTTGTTGAGTCATAATTGATTAATTTTTCTTGATGTAGTAAAATGTTTGACGACAACAGTTACGAAAACTGTGAAACTGCACCAACGACTCATCTGGAGTTTACGATCTGTTTAGCCAAATTTTACGTCCAAAGAAAGCCATGAGCAAGCGAGCTTTCTTGTGTTTCAATGCAGCGTTTACATGAAGCGTGTGATAAGAGTGCAAATTAGGTGACATCCAATTTCTTTCAACAAGATAGGCAGTGTATGTATAATATAACATTGTGGCGCGTTCGCGCAACCGTTTTGCAGTATAAACACAATATATTGTGTATTGTTGTTGTTGTTTTTGTTGTTGTTGTTGCCGCTGTTGTTGTTGATTTACATGTCAGTGTCAACTACAGGGGTGCTGATAAGTCCTTAGCCCGACCGGGAAGGAAACAAGCTACATTCCCCGCATTATATGGAACATGGAGGTTCATTACCACATTCACAACAGTCCACCATCTGTCCCTACCTTAGCCAAAGCAATTGATTCCTCTGCCCATCACACTTTTAACAGGCGCAGCTTGTTTCCTTCCTGGTCGGGCTAAGGACTTTTCAGCGCTCCTGTACATAAAAATATTGAGTGTTCCACGACAGTGCTTTTATGGTATATTTATATAATCGGCAACAATGCAAATTATACGTATTGGTTGTACTATAAATGGTTTTAAGCTTGGTATCTGCTCCCAGAAGATGGTATTATTGTGCCGAAACATGTCGGAGTACAGTGACTATAATGACATATATTGTAAGTGCATTTATTTGATACATTAAACAACAATATTGGTTCAAAATGTACGGAATAAAAGGTAAAGTGATCCCGTTACAGGCCCGGTGTGGCCCAGAGGGTGGGTAGAGGTATAGCTCTACTCTTCCATGACCGCGGTACTAGAAGGGGGTGAGTGGTTAGCAAAAATGTATGGAGTAAATAATTTAAATTAAAACACAGTGTGGAATTTGCATCTGTCCATATGAAACTTGCACCCCTGAAACTTCAGCTTAAAGTTTCTTTTAAGGAAATGCTCCATACACAACCATTACTGCCTGTGGAACTGTACTTCAAACGCTGGACCATCTTCTGTACATAACCACTACAAAACTGTAGTTACCTGGTGGCAGCCTCCATGCTTATAAAGGCACAGAATGGCTGATTGACTGTTGTTACTGAATAGCAATATGTGGCTTTTAGTATAGGGTTTAGGTGTAAATAAAACTTTTGATCCGAATACTGTCCATGGTCTTGAAATGCCACAGATTCCAATGTCACAAAGATCTGTTTTTCTGTAATAAACAACAAAGGGTACCTGAAGAAGGAACATTCATTATTTGTTCCCTTATTACAGTTGTGTGTGTGTGTGTGTGTGTGTGTGTATATATATATATATATATATATATATAAAACTCATACAAAGCTAAATCACACTGCACCAAATCACCTGAAACAGTTATATCTTTACATGTTCAAATTTACACATTATGAGACCCATATTTTTAGTCATATATGAATTTTTGCACTTTGACACATAGCTTGTAAGAAAGTTGATGAACTACAATGTAAACTTCATGAAAATTACTCCGTGCCATAGTGGTGTAATAGGAACCAATAATAAATTTTACAGCTTTTAATGTGAAGTCTGCTCTTGCATACGAAATACAGGGCCCATTCCAAAAGATGGAGGTAGGGACATCTCCAATACATCATACAGCCTTAATAATACCAGGAGTAGAAGCAAAATTTGTTAACACCTTAAATGTACTTTTTTAATTCTTGTTTCATGTCTTTTGTTTCATAAGTGCCTTATCAAAAAAAAATGCCTGAAGTGCAGGTCAGTAGTTAAGTCAGTATTGTATGCCACCTACCACATTTCTGTATTGTGATCAACTTTCAAGTATGTATGATATTGAGTTTTAAATTTGTGTCAGGTAGATGTACTGTCCCAGTACGGACAGAAATTAAATTTACCTACTAGCTGGTACTATAGACCCATAGTGCTAGATTTTCTATCTTGAAGATGGAGGGAGTGGGTTTTTTTTTTCCAAATGTTGCTTCCCTTATACCAGACTTTATGGTGTTGTATTTCATAAGATGGTAACTGGCATAATCTCTGCTATGAGAACCTCATATCCGAGGTACCAAATCTCTTTGAAATTTATTGGCTAGTTTCAGAAACAACTCATTCAAGCAGATGACCATATGGACACAGCCTTTTCCATATGCATGCATTCTGTGCAAATGATGGATAATAATGTTAGATTGTATGTGTGTGAATGTTGCACAAACTACTAAATTTTGCAAACAGAAGAGCAAGTACACCCTATGTTTTATTGTTGCAGGGTGCACTGCAAGAAGTTCACCTCATCTCTGGCCCCCATGGGTACCTGGCACAATGTCCACATCTAAGCTCAACTTGCCCCACCTGTGGACAGTTTTCACTGTTACAGAGTACGGTGGAGCAACTTACAAAGCACCTGCATGAACTGTCAGAGAGGGTTGGTAAATTTTCTGGGTTTTTTTTTTTTTCTGTATCCCTACAGTGTGAAGAAGGGACTACAGTTGTACTGGGCCATAACTGCCACTGGATCCATTTGTACTTCAATATTCCCACTTCATTATTTTCTACATCGAATTTTATTATGTTCATTGCTGAATAGAAATTCACATCTACTTTTTTGCATTCATATTTTATATTTCTTTTAACAATTAAACATTTCATTTTTTGTTTATCAAAAAATCTCTTTGCTGCCCATGACAATGTACAATCAGACATTTAGTCCGGTCTGATCTGATCTGATCTTACTCATGTTTTTTCTACAGTTGGTAGCAGCAGAGGGAAGGATAGGTCGTGTGGAAGAGTGTGACTGTCAGAAGTCATGTCGAGTGAATGGTTCAGTCCATCCAGATGGTGCGACTTGGCAACGAGGATGTGATATCTGTGCCTGTGTGGTAAGCTGTACCCTTAATATCTCTGCAGAGGATATCTGGAAGGATGTATAGAAATTCCTGTATGCATTTTATTTGTTTTTATGCTATATTTCCAAAGTCTGAAATCCTCTCTGACCAAAAATGCAACATTGGAAAATCTGTGGTTGTTTGAAATTCACGTAATAATGCATAGTGAAACGTCGTGTGCAAGCGTTTGAAGGGTAGTTTAGTATCACCTGTTTGGTGTTTAATCTTGTAGATAAACTTCTTTCATTCAATTAAAGCCATGGTGCATGAATTTATGCAAAGGTATTTCCTACATTTTTTAATCTGAAGATTTATAACAGTTTTCACAAAATCCTATTATTGGATTCTATAATGAACTATTTATTTCAAGCCCAAACCTTTGTATATTTCTCCAAGAGCCATTTCAATATTATCCTTCCTACAATGGCTAGGTCTTCCCTTGAGGTTTTCCAACTAAAATATTGTACTTATTTTTTAATCCTCCTACATTTGTTATGTACATTTTCCAACAGTTTTTGTAATAAATCAGTAATTCTAATGTCAGCAATAGACAATATGATGCTCAGACAAACGCTTATTTTTTCCTTGCATTTGTATACAAGATTTCCAAGTATGTGAATGTTTCACTCAACAGGCAAGTAACTGTATTCACTTTTATACTGCCTAAAAATGTATAAAAAGCAGCCTATTAGAACAGTGGCATACAGAATTTCCTCATACAATACCAGATGGCAGGATTACATTGGTCAAGACTGCAACGAAGATATACATAATTTTTAATTGTTGTAATATGCTTTTATATTGCATAAACTCCAGAACCTATATTAATGCCTGTCAGTGGTTGATGTCAAAACCACCAGTACTGATGTAGGAATAGTAATTTTGTATCACTCTCGGTCTCACATTAAAAAAAAAATTCTAACACAGCACATGCAGTTACATAACCTCATTACAAGAGCAGATCATAAAACACATACAAAACAGAATTTGCTGAAACAAATAGTTAGTGGAAAAATAACTTCCACATAGGCTCATGCCAAGCTACTGTGGCAGCAAATATGGTGTTGAATATATTAAGAAATCCAAGTTTAAAACTTTCATTTAGAAAAATACAGCAACCAATTTATTTCCTTCAACTTAATGCCACAGTTCTACATACAGTGAGCCAATGAAGCAAACCAAAAACAGAATATTGGTGATGCTTATGTGTCACTGGCTAAAAAAAAAAAACTACAGATTTTCTGGCTGTTTACATTTGTTTATCTGATAGCTGGAAAACTGGGTCCAGATTGACCCTCAAAACTTGAAAACTCCAGAGAAAATTAATAGGCAGTCGGTAGTTTATTTCATCAACATATGATTGGACAGCTTATGTCCTAGTGTAATAGATGACACAAAGGTTCTTGTGCTCACAGCTTTGTTTTATCCACAATAGATACAGGTTACATACCTAGCATGTGGTCAAAGTAGATTAGCTGAGTAAGCCAGGAGTGAAATTTCCAAAGTGAACAGCCTTATTTTCATTGTGAAAAAAGTATTTTTAAAGATACCTTCCAGGATTGCTGCTTTCAAAGCCAAACTTCCAACAACTCCCTGCCACTATAGCCTGTCTTGACCACAAGCTAAACCTTAAATTACTGAAGAAATTTTACAGGCGTTTATTGACATTGAGATTTCATAATGTGTAGATTTGGTTAGGGAAATAATAATATTTAACACAAAGGGAGATATTTTATACACAGATCAGTCTTTAAAGTTTGATAGCAAGTACTGCACAACAGGATGCATGCGTAATACCACTGCATAAATGATAAGAATTTTTGAAAATATTAAATAGTTGAGCCTTACCCCACAAAAAAGTGACAAAGTAAGAAGGAAGCTGGATGCTGGATTATGATAGAGTCATGGATTCTTCTCACTGAAAGAATTATCAGAAATTCTGGATGGAAAGGAAAAGACATTTCTCCAAAAGCTGAATGTTGGAATTATCCAAAATTCAGACATATGACATCTACACTTGTATATGCTGACACATCTTTCTTAGCTTACAGAGGCACCAGTATGAAATATGAAATGTTGAAAAGGTCCCTGTTACTTTATTATGCTGTTACCT
>Ga0123355_10013271_pt1 | contig 12809 bp, 5 predicted proteins | sample TergutEmb28metaG_3_FD_89872 | JGI IMG/M metagenome (GOLD analysis project Ga0123355, IMG submission 89872) | Embiratermes neotenicus P1 segment gut microbial communities from Petit-Saut dam, French Guiana - Emb289 P1 | ecosystem: Host-associated > Arthropoda: Insects > Digestive system > Gut ...
CGCTGGTTCAAGAGAAGTACCGGGAAGAAAAGGCCTGTGACAAGAGACATCCATATCGTATAATAATAATAATAATAATAATAATAATAATAATAATAATAATAATAATAATAATAATAATAATAATCGTAATTATCATCATCTTCGTCATCATCATCATCATCATCTTCATTATCATATTCGTCACTCTTATTACTTTTTTTTCATGTGTCGGTCTACTGAGCCCTGTTCTGAACATTGCACAGTATGATTTTTTTCCAGGTCTTCCTAAACTTGTTTCTCTTTGGGACAGTATTTTAGATTAAGTTTGGATTTCATCAGAGCACAATTCATTCATGTGAACTTTCCAATTTATTCTGTATTTTTCTATGAATCCTGTCATTTGTGAAATATGTAATTCATTCCTGTAAAATGAAAATAATTATAATTTGTGATAATATTTTAATTTAAAGACAAATGTGAACTACTCAGCTGCAAGTTCAAATGAATGAGCTTCAGAAAGTTGCTAAGACCTACATGATTTATTAAGCAGCTGCATCTCTTAAACAGCGCTATAGATACTTTGATATTCCTTTTAGCACTTTTCTGGAAGCTAGATGGAGGAACTACAGCAAAAAAAAAAAATGACCCCAATGTCTACAGCCATTACTGATAAAATGTATGCAAGTATGTTTGTTTAGAGGTGTGTCAGCATTTTGGCTACATCATCTCTCTTAAATTTATTAAAAGGTCTGGAACAAGGCTTAGGATAAACATAATATCAGATCTCTCTTAACATAAGATAATATTGCTATGTTGTAAACCGCTATACACAAATCAAGTATGAAGAGCCATAAAGAATGATACACTGAAAAGTGGTCTGTCATCACAGTCCTGATATCGGTGCCAATACAGTAGTAAAAACAGTCCACATATTTTTCTTTACAATGGGCATCATCTGTCCATGCAATAGGTATTCATGTGTCATGTGAGCCATGCAACAATGACTTCCTGTTTCCTGTTGGAAATGAAGCAAGACTGCCACTCTTACATGGATCGTGTAGTAGTTCACAATATCTTGCCCTGTTTCTGGAGCCATTCATCTTACCAGACAGATAAAAGAATCTCATGAAGATGGGCATCAACATCCCACCTAAAGCCTTGTCAGATGACAACTCCCCATGAGCAGCAGCATAGTTGAAAAAAAACACACACGCGCGCGCACGTGCGCACGCACACCCCCCCCACACCACACACACACACACACACACACACACATATATGTGGGTCACTGAAGACATCAGTCTAAGAATTAATGAATTATGAATTATATTTAGTGGAGTGCAGAAGCCAGGTTGCATAATTTTGATATGTGGTGGCATAATATAGGCACAGAATAAAGACAGGAGTGTATATATATTGCTAAGGAAAACGAAACAAAAATCATCAAATAAGGGTAGGACATTTTGTATATGACAGAATTATATAAAATAATAAGAGAATGGAATTTGTTAGCGACACAATATCATATATGGTGCTGAAAGGTCACTCATGTGATGTTATTCCTGTGGGTGCACATGCCCCAACTGAGGATAAAAGTGATGGCACAAAGGACAGTTTCCATATGAAATTACAGCTGGTATTTAATCACTTTCCTAAGTACTGTGTGAAAATTCTGCCAGAAGATTTTAATGCAAAACTGGGTAAGGAACTTATTTTTAAACACAATTGGGAATGAGACTTTCTATAAAAAAGGGTAATGATGATGGTGTTAGAGTAACAAACTTCACCACATCAAAAATCTAAGTGTAAAGAGCACAATGTTTCTGCAACAAAACATTCATAAATACACTTGAACCACTCCTGATTGGAAAACATCCAGACTGATAATATCTTGATAGTTATGAGACAGCATTCTTCATTCAGTTATAGTTTATGTTCAGTCATTCAGCAAAGTTGATTGTGAAATTTTTTCAATACCTTGTGGTTACTAAATTATGAGAAGTCTGTCAGTCAAACAAGCAACACACACTTTTGACATTCAGAAAAAAAATTTCATGCAGCTAAATGACATGGAAGTTACAGAACAAAATCATTGTAGAATCTCAAACTCATCTACAGTCTTGGAGAACTTAAATGACAACGGGGAACATAAATAAGGCTTGGTAAAATATTAGAAAGAACCCTAAACTCTCAGGTAAAGTGAGAGTAGATCAAAGTGAATAGAAGCAACATAAACATGGTTTGAAGTCAAAATTTATAGATCAGGGGAAGCAGGCTACATTCGAAAAATTTTAAGATCAAATGAGATAAATGCAGATGGCCTGAACTGAATTTGTCACATCTTGCATAGGAACGCCATGCTAAAATATGTTATTTAAGGAAAGATGGAGGGAAGGATACAAGTGACATGAAGACAGGGAAGAATAAGTCAGCAACTACCAGATGACTTTAAAGAAACGAGAGGATACTGGAAATAGAATGCGGAAGCACTTTATCTATCACACTCCATGTGGACTTCATTTTGGAAGAGGCTATGGACCTGTCGTAAACAGACTACAGGATAAACAAATGAATGAATGAACCTTAACAGTGCCAAATGTTACACTAGCAGATATTTCAAGGAATACAGAATAGGCACATTTAAAAGCAAATGCAACTACTGATCATATATTTCTACATGTTTCAAGTACTGAGAAAAAATAGGAAATGAAATGGGGCAAAGCATGAGCTACTTATAAACTTCAAGGAAGCCTATGATTTGCTTAGAAGGGGGTTTTGTTTAATACTATCATTGAATTTGATATCCCCATGAAGCTACTTAAGTTAATAAAAAATTGTTTAATATACAGTAAAATCCAGATAGGAAAATATTTATCTGATAGATTTACTATCACAATGGTCTCAAACCAAATGCTTTAGCACTATTTCTTTTCAGCTTTGCTTTAAAGTATGCCATTAGGGAGTTTCTAATTCTCACACATTACTATGACTGTTTTCACATATATTTATTATGATTAAAAAATGATGTTTTGTAGTGATTTACAGCATCAGGCAACAGAAAGAGTAATATGCCAAGCAGGATACAGTGTATTACACAAGGCAACAGCCCGCCTCTCCTCAACCGATGAGAAGATAAGCTGTGACCTAAGAACAAGCTTCATATTACATCCACTCTATTTCATACATATACTGATATTTCCAAGTGCATGGTGGAGAGTTAGACTTTCCAACATTTTTTACATTGATGAACATTACCAGGCACTCTATGTAGCAGCACTCATTGTTCTCTGATGCTTGTAACTTAGCTGTACCTCTTCAAAATATATTATATCATATTTGTATCAAATGTATCTGAACGGGGACTTGAAAATTATTTCCCAGGTTTCCTGAGGGATCATTCAGTCTACATCAGTATCCCGTCGCCATGTTTAGGATGTAACAATTTTTTTTTTATTGGGTGAAAAAGAGCCATACTATGAAAGAGGAGATTGGTCTAGCTGTAAATTCTGAGAAAGCTAAGTGTATGTTCATGTCTCAAGAGCTGAATGCAGGACAATTCATAATAATAAGAAATGTAGTAAACCCTTTACAGCTGTGACAAGGTTCAAATATTAGGACAACAATGGCAAATCAAAATTGCATTTATGAAGAATTTCAGAGCGGAATGAAGTCGGGGACTGCTGGGTACAGTTTGGTCCAGATTCTTTTGTCTTCTCCTTAGGTATTCAAAGACATATAGTTTAACATATAGAGAACTAAAATTTTACCTGCTGTTTGATATGGGTCTGAAAAGTTGTTTCATATGCTGAAGGAAGAACACAGCCTAATGGTGCATGAGAACAGGGTGCTTAGGAAGATACTTGAGCCTAAGAGGGAGGAAATAATAGGGGACTAGAGGAAATTGGAAGTGACAAGATTCATGAGTTGTACTCCTCACCAAATATTATCTGGCTGATCAAATCAAGGAGAAGGAGACAGGCAGGTCATGTGGCCTATATAGGAAGGAGAGAGGTTCATACAGGGTTCTTGTGGGAAAACATTATGGGAACTTGACCATCTGGAAAACCTAGGCATCGATGGGAGGAAGATATTAACCCTTTCCCCTCCCTAACGCTCCAAAGCGCTCGGGATTTAAAAGTCCCCTCCCCCTCTAAACGCTGTAAAGTGTTTCTGGTATAGTACGTAAATTTAAATGTCCCGTGAAAAAACTCGGCTCTTCTGCCCAGGCACTAGCGATTTAAATTGAACGGGGAAAGGGTTAACAGGCATGTCAAAGACATAGGATGGTCGGATAGACACAACTGGCTAGTATTTGTAAACCTAATGATGAATTGCTGGGTTTCATAAAATGTGGAGACTTTCTTGACTAGCTGAACTAGTTTCTCAGTAAGGACTGTGCTCGATGAAATTACTCAACAGGAAAGCGCAGTGTCATATTTCACCTTTCATGTGCTGGATAAATGGCAGATCGCTGTTTGGACATATTATTTTCCTAGGTGGAATTAAACAGAATCTATTGGGAATAAAAGTGGTAAGAAAATATTGAAACATCAGACAAGGCTATGAAGGCACATACTCATATATCAAGGAGCTCTGGACTTTCATTTCACCCTGTTGCAGTGGAAAGGATTGCATACAACAATGTAAGAGGTGTAAATGGCCAAGTTGGCAACTTTGCTGCATAAGTGCAAAGGAGTTTCTCCTGAAAACATTTTCTATGACCTTTTGGGTTGGCACCATGTCACCTAGTGTGCAGGAATCAAAGGTTGTTATGATCATTTTGCTTCTATCTTTAAAATAGCATTCAGTGTCATACCCAATAACTGACTTAAATTCACATAACATATATGAGTATGTTTGGGGTTTCACTGCAATGCTGCAGTCAGCATTCAAGGCAAGTCACAAACATGAGTAGACAAGATATTTTATATACATATCAGCAGTGCTGTACTAAGTTAATTACATGACATCTAATACAATTTCTTATGTTGAGTGCCATACTGCTAAGTTTGACAATATCATTTCCATTTTGCAAATGATTCTGTTTTCATTTTTGTATTTAAGTAAAACTGAGTACATACTCAACTTCTAGATGACATATGTACATCAATCCTCTGTAATCTTCAAATAAGTTAGCTTTAGAATCACATTTTATACCACATCACAGATGTTTAAATTTACTCTACACTTCAAGCAATGACTTAAGTCATCTTTCTTGCTTTAATGACTTGATCACATACTCCTGCAAGTCTTCTTTCTGACAACATGGAAATTATACTCCTGTGCAATGTTTGATCCAACAATTTACATTAAATAAATTATGTTCCTGTTCAATGCTATATTGGTCCAATCATTCATATAACATAAATTTTATTCCAGTCCTATGTTAGATGAAGAAAATAATTCATATAAAAGAAATTACACTGCTTTCAAATGCTAGAATTATCTAGCAATTTATATGAAATAAATTAAGGTTTCCATTCTTCTGGAACACTGTAAGATTATCAAAACGCTAGGCAACATACTCCCAGCAATAGTAACATAATATTCCAGAAGAACACAGACTATGACTGAACAAATTCTAAGGACTAGACACTTACAAAACAAATTATACTTTTTGCCAGTGTTTCTTAAACTGGTAAACAATTCATACAGTACTAACTACACTCCTGTCCATCAATATGAGTTTTGGCCAGAAAATCTGCTTATATAGTATACAAATTCATAACTAAAGGATACACATTGATTGAGATTATGTAAGTGGAATTTGTCACAAGGCAGTTAGTATCTCTTTCCAGCACTGAAGCAAAGCCTTGCTGGTAAAAAATTTAAAGAGAGTCAGGAGTTGGAAGAAGTTGTAACACAATGGCTGATAACACAGGACATGCATAAATGCCTTACATGTCACAAGGAATACATGAAAAAGTAGTTGGAAAACAATACAATTAAATACGTACTGTTGTTAAGAGATGAAAGTAAAGAACCTAAAAATACATGCACTGTAAACTTATTTTCTGACCCATCCAAACAATGCATACAAAATAACTCATACTCCTGTCCAGTGTTAGATCAGTCCAACAATTTACATAAAATACATTATACCATTGTCCATTGTTACATCAGTCAAGCACTTTGAATAAAATAAATTATATTCTAGCCCAGTGTTAGATTGGTCCAGCCAGTTATACAAAATAAAGTTAACTGACTGAAGTGTGTTATTTAAATGGAAATTAGCCTCACACAATTACACATATCCAAAGATGTTGTGGTATATCTTAAATTTACACTTATCACTTTTTGATACAACTGCTATTGTTTTTTGCTACTGATGTGTCAGTTGAAAGTAATATTTTAATGTGCACAAGCTGAAGTTTGTTTCAGTTGGGCATGAACATGTTACAAAATTGCCAAGTGCAAGGCCTCCCAGGCCTAATTATGACTGCCTCATGTCAATGTGCCAAGTTTCAAATAACTTACACATTTCTTGAAACTATTTTTTATAAAACTACACACATCTTCATTAAAAATTACAGATAATTACTGCCACATATTTATAGGTCATGAACCTTCTGCATGTAACTTTTCTTCTTTTCAATTAATGCCAGCAATGCAGTGATGGAAGCATGCTGTATATGATGGAAAATATATTGTTAATATTTTCATTTCTCAAACCTCAAATTAAATTCATTACATTTAAAAGTACGTCAATAATGCAGTCAAATTATTTAGAGTATTTAACCTGCTTTCTTTAATAACAGAATAGGCCAGTACAAGACAATAAATAGTAGAAAGAATACAGGGAAGTAGATGCGAGATTGGCGATCAATTTCTTTCCAAAGTATTTTTTCTTCACCAGTTTTATGTTCCAGCCATGACAGCTGGAAGAACCGATGGTTCGTAAGACTAAGGGTGGATTTCCTGCAATGGATTTGTGGAGCCTCCACATCCCACGCTGTAACACACTGGGTCTTCTTGTCTACAGCTTGGATACGCTATCATACATAAATTTAACACAAAACAATCAAAAAGTGATGTTAAGGAAATAATTAGCAATACTGGTGATAGAGAAGGATGGTGAAAATAATTCACCATTCTGTGGAGGGAGGTGGATTTCTTGGGTTGCAGGCTGTCAACTTACAAACACTAAGGGGTATCTAGGAATTATATTTTCAGCGATGATTCATTAACTGACATTCTTCATTATAATATGGAATGCATCTACAATAGTCACATGCCAAAAACTCATTTCAACTGTTCCAAAGAGACAGTGCCACATTTAACTCTTCCCATTCATCTCATTCCCAACTTCGCTCAATCCACCTACAAATTACTTTCCAGGCAGAAAAATAAAGAAAAAAAGGGGAGAGAGGACCTTTAGTGTTGGTAAATATAAAGCTTCTCCAACCTGTTGTTACTATGTACAAATGACTGAAATGCTGTCAAAATAATACAAAGAGCAAGTATATAATTCTCAGTGCAACATCCTTATATAGCTGTAAATGTGTATCCTGGCAGTGGAAAGCTTCTGACAGAAGATATCAGAGTGTTAAAATTCCCTTACCCACAGTGAATTTTTGTGAAATATATAACTCATTAGATATTAGTTAGCAATTATTTATTATGCTATTGAAGTAACTGAAGTCCATTAATTTTGGCAATCAGAGAATTGTAAATAAATAGCAATGTACGTGCATTTGCGTCTACTCGAATTCCATGAAAAATAACTAGTTTTTCATTTCCATCACCTTACCAAAATGTGCATTTCCTAACTACAAGACCAATCTTAATGAGAAGGTGCAACAGCTTTTGTCACAGAGGATAACACTTAGACCCACAGGACAGCCAATTTTCAAGTTTTACCGTCTGGAAATAGGGGATTTTTAATCTCCTAGTACAGTGGTGACGAACCTATGGCATGCATATTCAAAATGGCATGTGTAAAGTTTTCCTTGGTGTGCAGCATTCGCTGCTCTTCTCATTTCTTTTTATTTCTTTTGTCTGACCAGCACCTCTATATTGTGAAGAACATATGTATATGTAAAAACACATATCTCAATGTTTAGAGATTTTATATGAATTAAGATTGTTACCAAATAATACTGCGAGCGAAACATTTTTAAACAAATTGTGATCAGTGCAAATTGTTCACTGGATATTTATCACTGAAGCGCCGGCCTGGAAGTGACTGGGTGAATACATGACATTGAACAAAACGTTTTACATTACCCATAATAAACTGTTCTCATTCCTTTCTTACTACAGCAGCAGTTGCAGGGTTTTTTAATGACAGTTGAATGGTTAGCACTGTCTTTGTTTTTTTGTGAGTAAACATTTTAATACCTTCTGAAAAACACCAGATTTCACCCAAGTGAAAACTGGTTCAAAATTTTAAATATTTCAGTAGACGTACACGTCAGTGAAGGAGCTTTAATAATATTTGAATTTGCGCATTCTGTGTGGAAAACTGCTTGATGTATTTCAAAGAACTTACAGTTAAACTGGGCTCCCTGACAATGGTGTTAATGAACACTGGAAGGAACTGGGGCAAAAATTAGTATTTGATGTAGTGTATGTAGGATGGTGCATAAATGTTGGTCAATAAAAGGCGATATGAACATGATGCACGGTATATACAATGCTAAGATTGTTAGTGTTCCATTATTACTGTCACAAAGTCATTAATGTTGTCTCTTGTTAGGTAGGCCTACTATTGTAGTTATAAATAACGGGTATTATTTAAAACTGTCTCATTTAAAATCATTTAGAAACATCACTGATTACCTAATCACTTTTCCTAAGAATTCTTCTAAATATGTTGTTTTCTCTCACTCTGCAAGAATTTTTACATGCCATAATTACAAAATATTCTATGTGATTTTACTTATTTATTTATTTATTCATTTGTTTATTGGGTTTTTCTTTTCAAAAATGAAGTAGCAGGAGCCGCAGTTAATTCCATATTCTCTTCCTTATTGGGCATTTATTAGAAATATAATTATACTATGCATTAATTATACAATATAATTACATGCATTAATAATAATCCAGTAATTAATAAAAGGTAGGAAGCCTCCAATACCTTATTTTTCTCCTCAAAATTCCCTTGGGCACACGAAACAGATTCTTCAAAATTTACTGACAATTCGGGCATGCACCCTCACAAAGGTTCCCCAACCCTTTCCTAGTACTGTTTGTTTGTTTGTTTTCACATTCCGTAGATCCAAATTAGGTAACAAAAACCTTAAGGATATATAAAATGTCATATTGTTATAAATATATCTAATACAAAACAGCTTCTTACCATACATGTTAATTATCATTCTTGTTGTTGCTAAACAGTAGTTTATATTAAAATATATTTCTAGTATACAACACTACTATATACTACACACTTTAAAGTTATTAGAGATGAGTTATAAATACACTTCCATTGATCCCTATACACAAACCATGATTCCTAATTAAAACTGTATTCTAAATACTCTTCCACTGAATAAAACGAATGTAAGTCAAGAAAACTTTTTAAGGCAAGTTTAAATAATTTTATTTCGTTTGAGAGATTTTTTATTTTTAGTGGTAGGTGGTTGAATAACTTTATACCAGAGCAATGAGCTCCCTTCTGGAATACAGTCAAGTTACACACTGGAGGATGTAAATTTGTATTCAATCTTGTGGTAATGTTATGGATTTCTTGGTTGGTTGTATATAAATCTTTATTCTTTACCACAAATAATAATACAGAATATATATATTTGGATTGTAAAGGCAGAATTTCTAGTCTTTTAAACAACTGTCTGCAAGAATCCCTACTTCTTGATTGTGTTATGATCTGAATTATCCGTTTCTTAATCTTAAAAATATCAGTACTGTGTGGTTAGTTTCCCCCCAAAATTATACCATATGTTATTATCAAATGTACATATGAATAATAAATCATTTTTAGAATATCCTATGACATGAGAGGTGTAATAACATTAATTGCATAGCATGTCGAACTCAGCCTAGATAATATTTGATTAATGTGACATTTCCATGATAGTGTTTCCTCAATAGTTAAGCCAAGAAATTTTGTGTTTATGATGTTGGTAATCTGGTTATTCAGCAATTTAATGTTTGAACTTAGATTTTGGCTGTTCTTTGTTCGAAATTGCAAGTAAGTAGTTTTGTTAAAATTTGGGACTTGTAACCAGAATTAACTGTAACGGTAATGGAGCAATAATGGTATTAATGCTGAAAGCACAAAATCTTGGCCAGCTGGATCACATACTTGGGGATGACAGGAGTACAACACGTGGTCAATAAATGTAAGTAACCTAATTTTCACACTTGATGGCTCCCCAGTGTGGGTTTTAATTTATTATTATTATTATTGTTATTGTTATTATCATCATCATCATCATTATCAATGTGAATTTTGTAGGATAAAGCTTCATTGCATGTTTCTTCACTCTAAACAATATCATGCATCACTAACTATAATGACAGCCTCAGGTTTGCATACTATGTGCTTTACCTGATTTTCATAAGCTAGGCTCTAGTAAATGAGTTACAATCTTATTAACTCTTGCTTCTGATGATACCAACCAAATGTAGGTTTGGGTAATTGTTGTGGTACAGTTTCAGTGATCGGTTTGTGTGTTGACTATTGTGGGAAATACATCAAGTGTACTGTACACCCATTATTCAATTAATCATCATGGAGTCATTCACAATTTTTACAATCACATAGTCAAACATTCTTGCATTTTATGTTAAGGTAACTAGAATCATTTATTATTATTAACTATGAAGTTTGTACATTTTTAAAGTTTCAGGTAAGTTAAAGAATGTAGTAGCTGTTTAAAATTGTGATGCTGTATTTACCATAGGCAGCATTCTAGGAACAGATGCTATTCGTGCTTTCTTCTGCAGTTCATGGCGCACTTCCAGAACTTTAACTACCACAAATTCTCCAAGAGCAGCAAATACAAACACCATGCATCCAGCCATCCAGAGATCTAGGGCCTGCCAAAAATACAAATATCAGACATGAACAGGAAAACGCACTTATTGTTATTTTAAGCTCACTCACAATGTTGCAAAAAGCAACTATCAGCTTTACCATGTCTGTATGTCTGTCTGCATCGCAGACCTCAGCTTCTACTGGACAGGTATTTGTGACTTTTGATGTTGGAGCCTTTTATTACAATCTCTTGGAAAATCATGACTGGTTAAAATCAGACAAAAATATTGGGCACCTAAGTGAAGCCCTAAGTATATTTACAAGAGTGACTCTCTGGATTCATCCTGGATGGAAAATAATTTAAGCTATAAGTTGTACACAAAATCAAGATGCACATTTCACACCAAACACATTTTTACGTTTCGAATATCTTGGCATTTACATTACCAATACAAAAAAATATGGCACAGATAAACACAGTACTGAGCAAAGAACTTTTTGATTTGCATGCCAGATATTTAAAACAAAGATACAGAGAGTAATATTTAGGACTTAACACTTTCTACCATATGAAACTTGGAGGTAGAGAGGCATTTTGAATGATGGAAAATTAATGTCAAACATACATGCAACAACTGGAATGTACCAAAATGTTACATTATATATACATATCCTAGCTTATTCCTACTTCAATGCAAACATTTCCGTGGATAACTACCTTCCAAAAATGACAATCTGGAAACCAAGCCAAAGCAGTTTATTGAGTTCCCAGAGATGGCATATGATTTGAATTTCAAGGCCACTTAGTTGGACTTTGTCTATTGTCATGGTTTATGTAATTATGTAAAACACACACACACACACATTCATATGCTCCATAAATTTGACACGGTGTATAGGTGAGATATATTTAATACTTCAGTGCTCACACTATACTTGGAATATTTGTTTCTTTTTGCAGTACACTAGAATTAGAATATGGTACCAAAATTTATAAAAGTGCAGCTATTTTTAAAATAATGTAATTTAGTCTTAAAACATAAACTCAATACATACTGTTATAAGAATGTGCATCAACCTCAGTGAAACTCGTACAAGAACTAAGTGACGTGGAGCATTGCATCCACAAGTTTGGTTATTTACTGTTCGTGGCATACTGTTTACAAATGGAGTGGGGTTATGTACATTCATAGCCAGCACTGTAACACTGTTACATTGAGTAACTGTTGTTACTGTTGTTACCAACTTCTGTTTCCAAGTGCCAAATAAGAGTTTGTTATGTTTTAAGTAATTACTGAATAATATTACATTTAATTATCAATAATATTGTGGTTTAGTTGTAGTTATTTCAAGTATCAATTTTTCTGGTACGTGATATTATGACTTTGGGCGGGGCTGCTTGATTCCGATGACAAATGCCTTATGAGCCTTTGAAAAGTCATAACACTCCCAGTGACCTCAGGAAACTTCAGTTTTTGACAACACTGATGTAAGAACTGCATATCTGATAGTATTTATTTGATTGTTATTTTGAATATCTAATTTTACAGCTGCATTCTTCCATTCCAAGCTTTGTGGCACCCTTGGCAAAATTCATGGTGCACTCATTTGAGAAAAACTGTGCAAGATTATGAAGCTTTAAAGTAAATATTTCAGAAATTTTTGGGGTTAATACAACTCTTCTTCACATTTTAAAAGTTCATTACTGTATTTGCAACAGCTTACCACCCAACCCTATTCTTATAGAATATATTCAGGACACAAACAAAAAAAGAGTATATTATGGGATTTCTCAAGTCTTCATGTGAAAGTACTAATATATACACCATCACCTAAGGAATGATGTAAGAGATTCTTACTTTTTCATAGCCTACATGTGGGGACA
>Ga0123355_10013273_pt1 | contig 12809 bp, 6 predicted proteins | sample TergutEmb28metaG_3_FD_89872 | JGI IMG/M metagenome (GOLD analysis project Ga0123355, IMG submission 89872) | Embiratermes neotenicus P1 segment gut microbial communities from Petit-Saut dam, French Guiana - Emb289 P1 | ecosystem: Host-associated > Arthropoda: Insects > Digestive system > Gut ...
AGAAACTGTAAGTAGGGTTATTTTTATGCAAGACAGAGCTCCTCCCCATTTCAGTTGCTTTGTGACTGACGTTTTAAATGAGAGATTCCCTGATGCCTGGATTGGAAGGGGTGGACCAATACCTTGACCACCTCGAAGCCCAGATCTCTCTCCACTTGATTTTTTCCTGTGGGGGTACATTAAGAACATTGTGAATGCTGAGAAGATAAGGAATATCCAGCACCTGTAAGAAAGGATCACATCAGCCATTGCAACTGTAACACGTGACATGATTCAGAAAACGTGGCAGGAGATAGAATTTCGTTTGGACGTCTCCAGAGCTACAAACGGTGCACATATTGAAATGTACTAAGGTAAGTCCAAAACTTTACACTTTTCTGAACATTTTAAGATGCCAAACGTGTAAATCCGTCTAATACTTTTTAAGTTATAGCGGTTTAAATTCCCGTCCATCTTTTTCGATGACCCTGTATTTAGGTTTCACGTAGGCTTAAAAGGGAGGGTATACTGAACTAACATGAACAAAAATTAAACTGGCTATACTACTTTGAATGTAGATTTTCAGTACCAAATTTACTAAAAATTCGTCATGATGTTTAGTATAAAATTCCCATGATATAGATTAACTCCCCCAAAATCAGGATTGTTGACATTCAGCGTCTGTTTCGAAACTGCCACGTACCTCATATAGAGGAAATTCCGATTCGTAAAAGTTACTGCTGTTTCATTTTTAGAGCCAAATTTGTATACCAGTTTTGAAGGAAATAATAAAAATGTAATACATTCAGCATTATCTAATTATTCACTGAAATAAATGGCAAATTAAGTAATTGATCAAACCTACACTTAATTTAGATTCAGTGGGAGGACAGGTAGATAGATGATTAGGTGCTTTGCTATGGAGAAGGGGCCGCTTATCTTCGTTCAGTGACGCGCTTTCGTTTTTACACAAGGGAAACACACTGATGATTAAGAGAGTGGATTTTGTCAATATAATTTGTCGTATATGAGATATGACGAAGTCGCTGATATGATAATGTTCTGAAAGTATATTCCCGAAATAAGGATAAAAGTGATGATAAAGAGAAAAATTTTGTGAAATATCGGAGCGTGTGTTCGATTAATTCCCCATACGTATTCCTAACATACTACATGTAACTGTTTATGGGATTTCAATACAAAATTAGAAATATAAGATATTTTGGAATAAACAATTTGAAACTAAGGCTAACATGATGTCATTAATGACAACGGGGTTCAAGTAATTAGTATACTTCTTCACAGATATTAGGGAACAGAATTCGGACTGGATTCATCTGGCTTAGGAAAGGACAAGTGGAGGGCTCTTGTGAACACGGCGATGAACATACGTGTCATATAAGTCGAGGAATTTGTTCACCAGACTGAGAATCTATAACTGCACGAAGGCACGCTCACCTTCCTTGCAAAGAGCGCACTGCGAAACATACGCTTTTTGGTACGTAACTGCGGTCATTAACGCTAACGTCAGACTGATGTCTTGAACTCTGACAAGTGCACGCCACATTCCAGCTGAGAGTTGTGACAAAAACAAGCCGGGTGCCATTGGCTAATTGTACACGTCCATCAAGCTGCCGTCGATTCATCATACCATGACGTCATATATACCTACACACAAACCGAACGCTGTAGCAGAGTTCTTAGCAGTCCCTACTTCGCACACCGGAGGTCCCGGGTTCGATTGTCGGTCAGAACGACTAACGATTATCGTGGTTTTACTTAATCCCTGACAGAAATAGTACCTTGAAATATGGCACAATCGTTGTCTTCAACAATATTTAGGTCTACAATTCCTAAATTATTAATCATTCCCCATTCGACGCCATAAAATGCCCAACTGAGAAAGCGTCTTGAAACAAACACCAAAACACACGTAGGTACAACAGTGTAATCCTTGAAGAACGTAGTAGAGAGTCACTTTTCTGAGTTTCTAGCGTCCCCAATTGTGTCCCTGTAGTATTTTTGGGAACTACATTGACATCGTAACTGAGGTCACATATTAATTAACCTTAAAGCATAGCGGTTACTTTACGTACCACGAGGTTTAGCATAAAAAATTCTGCATGGTGATTACGTTGCATTTATGTGTTTTGTGTGGCTCTCAGAACAAACAGTAGCGTTTGCCTTCTGCATCATTAACAGATGGATTTTATAACCGAAGTGGAGAGTATTTACTGCGCGGTACGGACTGAGTCCTTAAAACAGATGTCTCGTCCTTGAAGGGTTAATAGTAGATAAAATCCGTGACATTCTTGCTATTAATTGCTTTAGAATTTTCTGTCTTCCCGTATTCCACCTGAAAAACTTATAAATTAAAATATTCTTACAAGAATAATTTATCCCTTGTTTTGTATCTTTGCAATATTTTATCTCTCATGATGAACAACATGCACTGATAGTGCTTGAGAGCGGTTCGCTTGTAATATGTAAACCTGAGAAACTGAAAGGAGGATTGAGAAAATTTCATGAGGGGCTTTGTAATTTGTATTTTCTTCACATTATTGTATTAAGAGCAACATGATGGGTGTGGTAGGCACGATGTACAAAGAAGACGAATGCACACAAAATTCTAATCGGAAAACCTGAAACAGAGAGACCACTTAGAAAACATTAAGGAAGATGATCCAGTGGCAGTCCTTGCAAGCACGGTAGAACCTTGAGTTTCCACAAAAGTTGTAGACCAGCTGAAGCACTCGTAGATTCTCATGTAGAACTTCGCTGCATAGGATTTGTTAACAGCAGCAACAAACGGCATTGCACGCCATCAGAATACTATTACTTGCACTTGAACTGCATATCACAACATGATGCTTGAAACCTTACAGGTAATTTATTGTTTAAGATATCGCTTTATTTAAGAAAGCTTTATCAACTCCTAAGCTTACGCAGTGCCAAATGTCTGATTGTGAACGATGATTATGGGAAGACATGACAAACCTTCCGTCTATGTTCAAGGAAGATCATTATTCCGCCAATAGTCAGAACGAACTGACAAAACTACGAAACGTGACAAATGTACCACAACGTTTGGTTTTAGAAATGGGAAAAGCTGTAAAGCAGGTAAGCACTAGACAAAGAACACACAGAAAAACATTTGTAACAACAACAATAATTTTGTTTAGCAGTAAAGCAGCTCTAATCTTTAATTCAGGACGTGCCCCGCTCGAATCTCGGGTGAGGTATTGGCTATCCTGACTAAATTTTCGCTGGTTTCCTCAGTTTCCTTCAGCAATATATCGGGATGGTATCTCTAACAGACCACGACAGCTTCCTTCCAGTCCCTTTCCAATTCATCATTCGTCAACCATTCTACAATTCTACGCTGCAGGCCTATAGTCTATTAGATAGTGATAACGTTGTTAAATAAGCCACAGTAAAAACAATTACAACAAACGCCACGACATTAAATCCACTTTGAGAAGTTGCAAATCGCTTAGGTATTCCAGACATCTCCGATTGCTTACACATACCAAAGTATCGTTACCGTGTTTACAAGAGCCTCCAAGCTTGAAACCAAACCTTATCTGCTCTCTGCGACAGCTCATTTTACATGTACATGGAAGTTCCGCCGTCAATAAACTGAGGAACAACCATGCCATGGTAACATACGACTCAATTAAAATGGATAATGATAACGTTGTCTTTTATAACGATAGCGATAACAATGATGATAATTATCTAATAATAATAATAATAATAATAATAGACTACGATATATTTATAGGATGTTGGAATTAGCAGATTTGTTAGAATATATGGAAGCAAAACTGGGGTGGGTATTTGAAATCGACAGGCTAGAATGGGTGTTTTTACGTGAAGCCAGTAACGGAAGACGAACTGAGTCCAACATAGCCTTCGTTACGAATTCTACAGTGGAAGTAAACCTTGCTTCATTCTAATTGAACCTCCAAAACTTCATGATTTTAGAACTGGCTTACCTCTAAATTCTATGCGACTTCCGATATTCTTCCATTAAAGTTAAAAGAAGCCGCTTTACTCAGCAGTATAAGTTAATTAGTTTAACAAGTTTAATGACGATTACCTAATTACCCATCACTGTTGGACTAGAAGGAAAAACATTTAAGTTTCGGCTTTCGAAACAAAGAGGAAATGATTTTGGTTGCTTTTCCCACGTACTTAGTCCACGGAGGCAGTAAATAAAATCGTAAGATTCCAAGTACCCTATATCACACAGCGACTGTATTAACCTAGGCATAGAGAACGTGAAAGTTCGCCATGATGTTAGGGTGGCCCGATTCTGTTCTTAATACTGTTCGCTGTCGCACGAGCAACTTGCATCCCAGATACAAGCACCGAACTATTGTTTCACTGTCAGAAACTTGCTGACATATCATGCACTGCGTTTTCCACGTCAGTGAAGTAGATGTCTCATCTCGCTTCAACGGTTTGCGATTTTAAGGGAAAAGAGCAAAGAAACTATACTAGACGTTAGTAAATATGATAGTCTAGAACTAGAATGACAAAAAACTATGTAGCCTACGTGTTAAGGTCTCGTCATAACATATCAGGGCAGATTTCTGATGTAAAGTAGGTAACAAGTAATATGATACTCTACAAATCTTCAAGCGGTTGGGGCAGGCAGTAACAGATCGAAATTATATGTATAAAAAATGTCGACCAGATTATACCCGGCAATGTTCAACGTCATCCAGTTCAGGACGTTTTGTCTTTCCTTGTTACATCCAAAACCAAAAGATTGATTCTAAATAAAAAAGAATAATTTTCCCTACTTTTGGGTTCATATGGTGAAATCTAAGTGAACAGTTTACACTAGGCTTATAACTACGAAAAGGGAGATCAGAAATTCATACGGACTGCTGATGCGGAAGCCCTCTGGAAAACCCAAAAGGTCATGTTAAAGTAATATAAAATATAGGCTGTATGTATAAGGAAACAAATTTGTATGGACGGAAATAGGATGGATGTGGATGACTTCCAAATGCTGACTTTGGAGTTAGAGGTTCTTATTTCAAGACATTAAGTTGGTGCGTACACGAGTAATTCCTGCTGTATAATCATAAATCACATTCACACATCCCATGGCGATTTCTTCTCCGGCCTTGGCACATTCTTCGTGGAAAACAGAAACGGCTCCAGTCAGAAGAACAACTCTTCTTCTTTTGCGCAATTTCACTTTGTTCTATAGCAACAAGGAATCAACAAGCCCAGACTTCTGATGGACGAATCTTTGAACAGATCAGAGTTTCTGAGGGAGTGTTATACGGATAACTGCATACCAGCACACTCGGAAAGTCACTTTACAACTAGGAACTTCCTTTCCTTTCGCCGGATAAAGGTCTGATGTGGACGATTATTACTATTTTAAGGTCAATCTCACCCCCTTCAGAAACAGGAAGTTGCAATAAAAATGGCAGATATTACAAAATTGAACACATCTGGTAAAATATATTGTTTCATTGTCTCTCGTGGATACCTTTTAATTTCACGTATTCAGTGTGACTGTTTCTGGCGTGTCTTCGATTTTAATACAGCATAAAGTGGAAGTCTAACCCTGTATCATCTGTTGGTGTTCCAGTCACAACGAGTTGCCATGGAACATTAGGATGTTCCTGCACAACCAGCTTCGAGATTTTCCATTCGGAGAAGATCTGCGTAAAGTACTGCCGTGGTCTACAAGTCCCTGGTCGCACACAGACTTGCCGAGACTGCGGGCCGGACTAGTGACAGCACAGGTCAGTACGGCTTTGTACAGTACAAGAAATTTTAGGCTCTTGTGACCGTGCATCATAAACGTAGGGTGAAGAGAGAGAAACCAACAAGATGCAACTAATCAGATGTTTATTATCAAACTTCTATCTCAACATGTTTCGGCCACCATTATGCCCATCATCAGGAGAACATGATCGTTTATTACCGCATGTGGTGTTCTGCACGGGTTGTGCTGGCTGTGATTGTGTGGAGCTGGGTCGCAAGCTGTGTGCACTGTGTGGAAGTTACTGTTCGATTTCCACACAGAGCACACAGCTTGCGACCCAGCTCCACACAATCACAGCCAGCACAACCCGTGCAGAACACCACATGCGGTAATACATGGTCTTGTTCTCCTGATGATGGGCATAATGATGCCCGAAACATGCTGAGATAGAAGTTTGATAATAAATATCTGATTGGTTGCATCTTGTTGGTTTCTCTCTCTTCACCCTAAGTAAAAGAATTTTTTTCCTTCAGTGATCGCCTTTCCTGTGTTTTTCGATATAAATAATAAATGATGATAGTCAGGGTTTATGTCGTAGAAAGCTACCTGTGTCCCCGCTGTCCATTGTGTAGCAATTGTTTAATGTATGACACTCAATTACTATGCGCAGCCACGAAATTAAATAACAAAATATTTTATAACGGAAATATAATTATATTCATAACACTACCGTATTAAAAAAACAGTTTCGCTGTAGGTACTTTAGTTAAATTCCTTCCTTTTATTTCTGGCCAATGAAACTATATAGGGGCCAGGCCTATACATAACACTGCCATAATATTAAGCTGTTAAATTATATAAATACAGTTCACGAGGACTAGCGCCAAAACTTGTGTTAGTCAACCGGAGTATATTTCAATAATTAATGGAAACCGCTCAGTGCAAATAAGGCTATCTTTTCACAACACAGGCAACAAATCAAAATTCTATTCAGGAAGAAATTAAGAGCAGATGAAGTCAGGGAATGCTTGCTCTCATTTGGTGCAGAATCTTTTGTCTTCCTGTTTGCCATAAAAAAAATTTAAAGATTAAGATATAAAGGTAAAGTGATCCCGTTACAGGCCCGGTGTGGCCCAGAGGATGGGTAGAGTTATAGCTCTACTCTTCCATGACCGCGGCACTAGAAGGGGGTGAGTGGTTAGCAGCACTCCCTGGCCGCACTTTACCCCCGGGAAAGACCCGGTACCATTTTACAGTAGGCTGGGTGGGCCCCAGGGCCAGTCTGGACGGGCGGAAAATTTCGTCCCCACCAAAGATTAAGATATACAGAACTATGATTACGCCTGTTGTTTTGTATGGGAATAAAACTTGGTCGCTGACACTGGGGGAGAAACGTAGGCTGAGGGTGTTTGAGAATATGGTGCTGAGGAGAACATCTGGGACAAGAGGGACGAGGTAACAGGGAAGTGGAGAAAACTATATAACGAGGAGCTTAGGCTTCTCTAGTCCTCACCAAATATTGTTCGGGTGATAAAAGCGGGAAGAATGAGATAGGTGGGGCATGTAGCGCGTATGGGGGAGAGGAGAGACGTATACGGAGTTGTAGTGGGGTAACCTGAGGGAAAGAGACCACTTGGGAGACCCAGGCGTAGATGAGAGGATAATATTAGGAAGGATTTTCAGGAAGTGGGACGTGGGCTTATGGAGTGGATCGAGCTGGCTCAGGATAGGGATAGGTGGAGGGCACTTGTGAATGTGGTAATGAACCTTCGGGTTTCATGAAATGCGGGGAATTTCTGGACTAGCTGAAAAGCTGTTAGCCTCTCAAGAAGGACTCTGCTCTATGGAGCAGGTACAAAGAGAATATGTATTTACACGGCTGTAACTTATATTTGATTCTGTAGTCTGCCATAAGGGCGCTAGACACTCTCAGTTAAGCTGAGCGATTTTACTATGTGACGTCATACCTGACGGAAAAACTGAGTAAACTGCGCAGTTTTGACAGGCAATAGTCTAGGCCTCAGAACTGTCCTTTTCAGTCTTCTTTCACACAGAGAACTGCGCAGTTCACTCTGGGAATCCCACACACACACATTCAGTTCAGTTTTTCGTGCAGTTTTTTTACGCAGTTAAACTGCACAGTGTAACTTAGAGTGTATGGGGCCCTTTACGAGGGTCCATAGCTCCTTCCAAAGCGAGTTCTTCATAAAGTGCGATCTAGTGCTTCCTCTTTCAATTTCCAGTATCTTCTTTTCCTTAAAGTCATCTAGCAGCTGCGCTCACGTCTTCTTCCTCGTCTTTCCGTCACTTCTATCCTTCCTTCTATATTTCCTTCAATAACGCGTTTCAGAAGACAGTTCCTACGCAAGATGTGACCAGACCAGTCAGCCTTCTTTCAATTGACTGAATGTAGAGTATTCCTGTCCTCGACTCAGCGTAACACTTCATATCTCACATGATCCGTCCAGCTGATCTTCATTATCCTTCTCCAGCACCAAATTTAAAAACTTTTCAGGAATTTCTTATCTACTCTCCAAATGTCCATGCTTCAATACCATGCAAAGCTGTTTTCCTAATTTAAGCCCAATTTTCTGGTAAAAAGAATGTTCTTGTTTAATGCTGCTTTTGTCATGGCAATCCTGGATAAATAAACAAAAATATACGAAGTAATGAAAAATGTTTTCACCTTGTGAGGTAAAGGTAAATGTAAAGAAGTCCCGTTACAGACCCAGAAGGGCCCAGAGGGTTCCCAGGAAGTTAAGGTTCCCAGATTTCGTGACAACGGCACAGGATGGTGGTAGGTTGTCAGCCTTACGCACTGGCCGCCTTTACCCCCAGGAAATACTCCTGTTACTCATTTCTGTTATAGACTGAGTCGACCCCAGGGCCACAGTGCGATCGGAAGTGTGCAGATCTCTCACCTTGTGAGAGATCTGCATAATTGCGGAGCAGCGTACTCTTTGAAAGAAACTGTTTAGCCGTTCAAAGGAAACGGAGAACGAACAGAAGTCACTAGTTTTACATGAACTTATTTGCTGTTGCAACTGTTACAATATTCATATATAGGCAGAAGGAAATAAGTGGGCAACGTTGGGTGTCGCATAACGAGGAATTCAGTTATACACCTACATTCCAGCTGGCAGGCCTGTCATTATTAGGGCAGCGAACTTTAAATCGCTACGATAAGTGCAGCATTTGACATTCAGAGGACCGTGCTTCGTGATATATTCTTATAACGAAGTTGAGAAACAGTGCATCTCTTTGCCTTTGATTATACGAAGTGCAGCATGTCGCTAGCACGCGGTAGTCTAAATATGCATATGCATTTTCGGTGGGAATACCGCCTAGAAAAATGTTAGTTTGGACGACCGAGAATATGAGGGATAATATTAAGGTAAATGTCACGTAAAGATGCTACGGGGACCGGAGTAAGGCAGGCTGGCTCAGGACCATCTAGAGTGGCGGACTGTGGGTATGAGCGGTGTTGAAAGTTCGGAGTCTGTTACTACATTGTAATATAAACAACAGCTGAAAAGTGCCAATGAGTGGGTGGGGGGTGAAGCCGATAGAAATTACCCGGGACCGGCGGCTGGAAGGGGGCCCGGGGCCCAAATATTTTGTATATGTTTTTGTTTTTATCTGTAGTATCACTAATTGTCGGTTTACAAATTAACCCGGTGAGTCGGGATAGCTCAGTCGGTACAACGACTCGCTATGGACTGGACGGTCCGGGGATCGAATCCGGGTGGGGACGAGATTTTTCCGCACCCGTCTAGACCGGCCCTGGGGCCCACCAAGCCTCCTATAAAATGGCTACCGCTTCTTACCCCGGGGGAAAAGTGGTCGGGGCGTGGCGTTGACCACCCACCCCATCTAGCGCCGAGGTTAAAGAAAGAGTAGAGCTACACATCTACTGCCCCTCTGGGCCTTCGTGGCCTGTTCTAGAGTGAACTTTACTTTTTGCACATTAACCCTTCCACATCAAGCCCAAGTCACTCTGCTACTGAGAGTCAGTCTTTCCGATTAATGTACAGATTTTTAGCCGGTCCACCCCTTGCTGGAGAGACGAAAAAATTTTTTCACCGGGACTTGAACCCGCTGTCGGCGGTCCTGCAGCTACAACCTAACGGTAGACTAACCAGAATTTACGGCCGAAAGCCGTCCACACAACCTCACACACACACACACTGCATCCTGGCAGGCTAGTTCCCAGAGCAGTGCATGAAAATGTGCCGTGTGTGTGGAGCTAATCACCCACCACCCCGTACTGCTTCATGACACAGTACTTTTATTAACCTTAGGAGCGATCTAATAGCGCAGTCGGCATAGTGACCAGTCTACTGAATGGAGCTGGACAATCAATAAATTATCCTTCGATTCTCGGCAGTCGCGAGAGATTTTTGCGTCTCGAAGTCTGCCAGACCGGCTGTAGATCCCAACCAGTCTCTTATTCAATGTGCGAAACGGGTTCTTGCCCCGGGGGTAAAGAGGCCGGGGCGTGAACTTTACCTTTCACTTCCACCAAGTGCTTAAATTCAGAACGCTTGGAGCAACAAGGTCACTCCCCCATACGCCTTCATGGCATGCACAGGAGCATCTGCACCATTACAGAAGCAAATTTTATGATTATATTATTATCGTTCTTATTGTTATTGTTATTATCATCATCGTCATGGCCATCATTATCACCACAATCATACTGATTAACAGCCAAGAGAGAAACTAATACTGAACAAACAATAAGCCCATACAGTCGGAAATACTGATTTTAAATTCTTTGTAAATATAGTGGCACAGGGTTACATAGTCCTGTTTTAAAGACAAATTAGAATGCATTGCCTGAAATATAAGATTTCAATATTTCACGTTACTTGAAGTATCATCTACTACAGAATGATACGCTTGCGACTGAGGTTACATGCGGAAAATAAAAAGAGCCTGTGCGTTTTCTATTAGAGAAAACACACCATGTTTTACTTTAAGAATATATTTTTGTGCGTTAAATATATCTTTAAGAAATATTTTTTCTCTTCGAGAACAGTCAAGCATCTTTTGATATATGAGCAGAACACGCACGCCTGTATGTTCTGCCCCCCCCCACACACACACACATATCGACTTGCTCAGGACACGTAGCAAATAATTAACTGCATCTGCCGTGGAGCTGGACGTCGACGTGTGAACTCCACTATTGATTTTACCCAAACCAGCAAAAACTACGAAATCACCAATTTTTTCCTACGTTATTTATGAATCTCCTTAGCAATGTATGAGTTACAATTAAAAAGAAGGAAACATAAATCCAAAATGATTTTTTATTTATATTTTGCATACTTTATTCGTTCCGACTGTAATTATTTACTGCTAAAAGTCTAGTAGCGGTACGAATACGGGTTTTTCCTTCTTATCCATACATGTTTCAGTGTTGCTGGTTTAAATCGTGCATTATTGGATAAATGTCCGGCAGCGGTCAAACTTCACGTGCACCCACTTCTTTTAGTTTCTGATCGCTGCATATTATCGCCGGGCGTAACAGGCAAAATTTTACAAATCCTAGGCCATAGACATGTACTGAACCACATTATATTTCACGGTTTTAATAAACACCAATTACTATTTAACCCTTTAAGGACGAGATATATCTGTCTTACATAAGGACTCAGTACATACCATGCAGTAAACACCCTACACTTCACTTACAAAACCCAATCTGTTAATGATATATAAGGCAAAAGTTACTGTTGGTTCTGAGGGCCATACAAAACACATAAATCCCATGTAATCACCATGCAGAATTTTTGCATGTTAAACATGGTTGTACGTAAAGTAATCGACAGGCTTTAAAACGTTAAATAAGTATATAAGTATATTTTTCTTTTAGCATAAATAAACAACAGATGAATGGTCAGCAGTGGATTTCGTTAGGTTGTAGAAACATACCTTATACTGCAAATAATTTTTATACTTAGGAATCACACTGTATCTCCTAGCAGGCCACTCATTCAGTGCTCTCAAACATAAGAGCAACTCTCCGAATAAAAGTTCTAAATCTTATAGTGACATTGGTATAACCACCTTTTGTTAAATAATTTTTTTTGGGTACAAAGATTCCTATCTGAGAAAATATATAGAATTCGATTTCAGATTCCTGCCAAGTTTATGTGTATTCAACCACCAAGAACCTAGACCAAATTTCCCTGGCGACTTCTACTGTAGATGCTCCCCATTACCAATTTTAATAAATTTTTTTGCATTTGTGCAAGTGCGATAGGCCTATGCACGTAGAACGAGGGATGGTAACTGTATAAAACTATATGGAAAACGCTGCTATTCTTATCCGTTTTTCCTCAATAATCTGATGACCAAATGTGGCGGATGAGAAGTAGCACGGGCGTAGCTGGCGGAGGTGTAGGTGAACTATGCGGCTGCCCGAGGTGGCTGAGTCGAAGCGTAAGCATTATTAGCAGCAAGATAAAAATCTTAAGTAGCAAAATTTAATTTTCTTAGATAAAATTTTAAGTTACTGAGCCAAATAAAATAAATTCAATAAAAACAATTGTGATCATTTTTAAAGTTCGTCATTTTTTTAGCGGCGGCCTTTGTGATTACCTGCCCCCGGTGACAAAAATCCATGCTGGGCCATTAGTCGCCAGAACTTCTGCTTCGTATTCGGTAGGACAGTTCCAGATCTGATTCTCGGTCCCGAGACTGTGTTTGTGGTTTTCTCAGACATTCCAGACAAATGGCATTAAAAAAAAAAAAGAATTGCGGGTAAAAACATAAATATTCGCGTCACTCGCATTAATAGTCTTGCCAAAGGGGCACATATAATTTTTGAAACGTATAGTTAATAACAGATGTGTTACGGCACGGTTTAGTTCAGTGTTTGTAAGAATACAACTTATTTACTCACTTACTCCATGGTGCAGAGTCATTCTTGAGAAGCGAACTGGTTTGCAGCTAGTCAAGAATTTCCCCGCATTTCACGGAACCCGAAGGTTCATTACCGCACTCACAAGCGTCCGCCACCTGTCCCTGTCCTGGGCCAGCCCAATCCAGTCCATATACCCACATCCCACCTCCTGGAGATCCA
>Ga0123355_10013274_pt1 | contig 12808 bp, 5 predicted proteins | sample TergutEmb28metaG_3_FD_89872 | JGI IMG/M metagenome (GOLD analysis project Ga0123355, IMG submission 89872) | Embiratermes neotenicus P1 segment gut microbial communities from Petit-Saut dam, French Guiana - Emb289 P1 | ecosystem: Host-associated > Arthropoda: Insects > Digestive system > Gut ...
ACTATATCTACACTGTAGTCGTAATGAATTAACTATATCTACACTGTAGTTGTAAATAATTAACTAAGGCAACAGGGTAGTCGTCATGAGTTAACTATATCTACACTGTAGTCGTAATGAATTTAACACCTTGGCTGCCTTCTGTTCTCCTGTCGCTCTGTCTGGATCGCGCCGCACGGTGCGCGGCACTTTACACAAATTATCACAACTTTATTTAGAGACTATTCAGAGAAAAATACGTTTCTGGACAGAAGTAATTAAATCTACTGCGAAGAATTAATTTTGTTGCAGGTAACAGTTTCCAAACTCACAAGAATTATCCTGGCTAATTAAACCAGATGTTTCATTACTGCTTCCACAAAAGCCACTGTGTCGGAAGTCCCGTATAAAATTTCGTAACATGCTAATTGTTGCCGATCCCAGTGGCTGCGTGGTCTAAGACGTGGGTATGCGGCCGCTCGCTAACTGGGGTTGTGGGTTCGAATCCCGCCTGGAGCATGGATGTCTGTCTCCTGTGAGGTTTGTATGCAGTCAGGTAGACGTCTATCGCATGGGCTGATCACTCGTCCAGAGGAGTCATACCGACTACGATGTGTCGAAGTAAGTGTGATCGTGAAGCCTGGCAATGAGGAGTCCCTGGCCTACTTAGGGCTGTTGCGCCATAAAATTTACGCTAAATTCTAGACCAACGTTTGGTATTTTTAACCTCCAAATCAACTGTCAAGCTAGAGGCCATATTTTATTTTTTATCAGTGACGGCTTATTCAGTATGTTCGTTTGCTATCTTTCACTGACCGTAAAGCTGCCGGAACCTAAACCTGACTAACTGCATCTCATACACTAGTCAAGAATGCACGGAACTACAACTCCACTGAAACATATATCAGTATGGCGTTGTGCTTAACTAAGTGCTTGCATACGTCTTCGTAGCTTGATGCTTAATTAAATATAAATACTTTTTTCACCGTACTGGACATTAATATTGTTTATTCTCTGCATTTGTCTCGAAACGTACCTGACAGGATAGTCTATGATATAATACCTTATCCTACTTCAGGCATAAAATTTAGTGAGTGCAATTATTGCTTGCTGTTACGAATAATTCGAGCTACGAATATTTGTAGAAAGGCATGAGGTCATGTTTTTTCAAGTGAGAAAATGTCCCGTACTTAATCTTAATAATCTTAATAAATAACCAACTTAATGCACAAAATCTTATTTTATAATAAGTTTATTATGTGCCTCTACATGTTTCGAGCACTATGTGCATTAAGTTGATTAGTTATTACGATTACACTGAGCTTCAGGGTCAGAAAACATAAAAAAAGTCCTGTACTTAATCGTGTTTTTAATGAATTGAATATATTTATATAACAATTTACTCTGACAAATTAAACGAAGTGATATATAATAATATGTAGAATTTACAAACGTCTTAGGTTCAGACAGACACATATTTATGTTTCGTATCCACAACAACACAAGATAGCATCGTACTAGTACAGTCAGTTCCACTCGAAGGACAGTTGCTATTCGAATTAATTTTTCCGTACTGACGGTGCTGGTTTATGTTACAAATGTAGATTTTCAAGAAGATTCCATGTGTTGTAGTGTGTAATGGGTTTATATAACTGTAATAAGGGCATGTATAAGTGGTCTAATTGGAAGGAACGAAAAGGAAACAAACTAGTACTGGAAAAGGGGCAACATTCGCAAATATTTTAATAAAATAAAAATAAATTAACCGAACATGGCAGTTTTTGTAGGTTTTCTAACAAGAATACGTTGTTAGGTTCATAATGGACGTGGTGGTGTTAGAAGGAAGTTTACCAAAATTCAGACTGACTTTTTTGGCCATATTCCTTTCCATAGATAACAATTCAAGAATCAAATCAAATTTAAATGCATTTATTAAGGTATTCAAGGGCATATTAACATCGAACTTCCTTTGAAAGACTGAATTTTTCTTATGTCATGTATTTATGTGTGTCATACAATTCTCAAAGCATCAACCAAACGATCTTTGTAATATAGACGAATTTCATGAGAGGTAGGAATTAATTTTGATTTGGATGAAATCTGTTCTTCAATGGCAGGGTTTGGTTCGATATCGGGTCAGTCCAAACGGCACTGCGACATGTAGAGCTTCGATTTTAGACTGTCAGGGCGAAAATACCAGTGCCCCATACTCACTTTCAACTTAATACTCTCTTGTTAGAAGGAGAAGAAGGCCAAGCTTAGGAACCTTCAAAATAAAAATGCTCTTTCGAAAGACATTGGACACAAAATTATTTTCACAATTTTTCATACTTCACTTTAAATGTATTAAAATTAAATCCCGAGTAGATGAGGCTACCGAAACTTTTCTAAATTATAAATTCACCATTATATCAAAATTCGTCATCATGTCCAAATTCCGCAGACCTTATCTCAGCTGACTAATCATGTTATTGGCGACTTTCCCTCTTATGAAGCCCCAAAACACTTACGAGCCATTATGTACTAACAAATCTTTTTTACTAATGACCCAGACTAGCGATCATTGCTCATTATCTGCATGAATTTCATGCTCGACGGTGACATACAAATTCGCCGACATTGTATTTTCCTTAGAATTTTTCTCTCCTTCATTCGTTGTTTTAAAAGTACACGCACTTGGATTAAAGGTGCAGAATTTGGCGTTTGATACAGAGATTTCCACTTCGTTCTCAAACCTAAAAAAAAAAGCAAATCTGCTGAAGATCGTTAGCCGAATTAGCATCATAAAAACGTGTTACGTTTTCTGTGATGAGAGAACTGAGCTTCTATATATCATTTAGGATAGATTCATTCTTTAAAGGATTAGGTGATATTTTACTTTAGATGCCGGACTGCTGGCTAGAAGTCAGTATTCGACAGGTCCAGCGACCGGCCATCTCGACACAGGTTTTTCTTGGTTTCCCTGCGCCTAAAAGCCAATGCTGAGATGGTTCCCAAGATTCCAAGTTGCCACTACATGCTTCTCATGTAGCCCTCCCGACTTAAATTTAGTAGTAACCAATTTCATGTTTTGTGTGCACGTAAAATAACCACTGCCACCGGGTGACAACCCTATTGCAGTAAATAATAATAATAATAATAATAATAATGTACAAATTATTATCGTAAAAATAGTGAGAAGGGATTTAAAGAGGAAGCAGCCGAAGTTTTCACTTGGCTGCTTTGAGCAGATTCCCTACTTAAATCCGAGGAAGAGGATCGATATTTCCTCTAGAATACCCGAATGCCGGATGAGAAGACCATTGACAGAGCTCGTTCACTGACCATTACTCCGGTAAGACAGTCACGCTCCGCGAATTCCCATGGCTTCGCACCATGTCTTCCGATTTTCGTCATTGCTTTGTTTATACGCTTATTATTTTGTGATGAGTAAAACGTGAATTTATTTACAGCCGGTACGGACTTCGTAATAGCTCTTTGTGATTACTTTTTTTTTTAAACTAATGGAGCTTAAAATACATCTACCTATTATCATGAGGGGTTCCGCAGATTTTTTAAAGTTAGGGATGTGTCATGATACTCGAAAAGTTTGGGAACCACTGACGTACACGGAGAAGACTACACGAACTTCCTAAGTCGTTTGTTGGCCGGACAATATTCCGCATATTCTTCCCAGGTGCAGCCCGCAGTGTTGAGGCAGCACTCGTCCGTGATGGAGGGGTTCGGCCCACGGTTTCGCTGCCGCCTGCGGTCTCTCAGGAACACGCGAGCTTCCACCACGCTGAGGAACGGGTAACCTGCCACCATTCACAAAGAAACGCGTTAGATAAAGACAGATACCGGAATCTTATTCTTGTAATTGACTGACTGAAGAAAATTGTCATGATGACGTAGGGGGCTGTGGGGAAAGGAGGTATAACTTGGCACTAAATGGAGGTTAGTAGCGAGCATTATTTCCGGCCCGAGGAGAAGCCACCAGCGACACGGGATAGGAGGCACATACTCCGCACAGTCCAGTTGTTCTGAACGTAGTAGCGAACACATATCACCTGTTATGGTAGCGAAGAAGTCTCTGTGCCTGCCCCTGCTGGCCAACGACTCAACCAGTCGTCCATCTTATAGTCTGATCACTATACTGACGGAGAAATTCTGGCCCTCTCTGATTACAGTGGACAACTCAATGACTTCTGAGCCGGTCTCAAGATCCTCTTTCATGAATATTCAATCTTTGCCCTGTATATTTATAATTCCGTGCTGTGATCTTTTACCGGTTTGTAACGCACATCCTCTTTACATAACCTTCTTTTTCATCGTTGTTACTACCTGTTTTTACTTTCAATGTGTAAACTCGGCTTTGATATATCAACATGCAGTAAAGCAGGGCCCATGTACCTTTGTTTTCTAGTTTTTGGAATGTGTCTTCATTATTCAATTTAGCCTACTATTCGAGCAATCATACTTTTAAACAATTATACATATTTAAACCAAAGTATGTACTTATTCATTCCCCTTAATTATTTCACTTACAGCTATATCAGTTCTGTGTTCGTGTTCTCTTGTTTTCCACGGGTTTTATTTCCCCTTTTAAAGCACCCTCGTACGTGTAATATGCAATTTAAATATTTGAAGTGTCAGTAATTGTAAGATATGTGCCCTTTATGGTCCAATTTAAATCCCATATTTATTTTAGTTTGTGTCTTTCAGTCCGCTGGTGGTCGGGTAGGGTTATCACTGCCGTGGCTCAAAAACAGTGGTTTTTAAACGCAGCTATATAACTTGTGACACTCCAACGTGAGAAAACATCCAAGTAGTTTTAAGTGTGGAAATATGTATCTCCTGCGGTGCAAAATAAATACAAGGTGGTTCAAATATGACCGGGACTGATTTATGTGTAAATCTGGCGACATCAGTCCCGGTCATATTTGAACCACCTTGTATTTGTCAGTAGAAGTTTTAAGAAGGAAGCGGTTGTTTTCTACGATTATTAGCCCATAACTGACTAATTCACTAAAGTATGCAGGACGTGCGTTATTATTCCTTTGTCAGATTCCATATATTTTATACGGAAAGTTTTTCTAGTGATTCCAGCATAGTGTTATTTTTATTGCATGTATTACTGCTTCATTAACTAGGCTATCGCTATATAAAATCAAACGTTAGGATGGTAATTAGGGGAGGAAAGGGGCACTGTCCTGTCATTGGCATGTATAAACCGAGAAAAAATGCAGAAAACCTCAAGATATCAAGCCTCTGGACAGGGATGTTAAAACCATACCTCCGAAACACGAAAAAGTTTTGCCCACCTGGTCTCAACCTACACAAAAAAAAGGCGTAGAACCATTTCCGATGTTAAGTACCCCTACTGTCACCCAATGATAAAGTCATCAAGAAAGTTACGACCACTTATAGCTTAGCGTGGGCAGAGGAACTTGGGGGGCAGAGGAGGGAGCTGGAATTTTGTACATTCGGAATGTTTATATTTGGAAAAGCCCGAAGCCTCGATCCCTGAGTGGAAAAATCCTTACAGATACGATGAGAACGAACTCAGAACCCTGAGACCGAAATAAGTAGGTCCCCACATGAGAAATAGCAACATTACATTTTGTTATAGTTTTTTTTTTGGGGGGGGGGGCCTGTAACACCTTGTAGCCTGGTAGGTAGTTACGAAAATTACGGAGGAAAGTCGTATAGGATGTAGGTAGATGTTTTTCTGAACGGCTGTTATTCACTTGCCAGACTAGACAACTTCAGTGACCTGGTTGATGTAATAGTAATGATCTACAAGTAAATCCCAGGGAAGGCTCGTCGAGTCTTGAGCAGGACAAAGTCTATCCTGACTAGGTTTTTCGTGATTTTTTGAAACAAATTCTGGGCTAGCATTTCGACAGGGCCGCGACAGCTACCTTCGAAATTTTGTCCGACTGATTTTACGCCTTGAAATTTGGATTCTTTTCCTTGTTTACGACATCTATGTTTCATCGTTTAGAAGCATCACTGTTATGAGGAAGAAGTTCCAACAAATGACCAAGAGATGGCATAAAATGGTGCTATAATAATGGCTCCAGTGAAAATAATCGGATGACAAATATCTCGTAGAAATCACTGCTGGCCAGGTAGCTTTAAACAATAGCCTAGCTGTCATAAAGTTTTAATTGATCATTCTATCATTCGACGTTACAGAGTACTGAGTTCTTGAGAGCGTCGTAAAATAAATAACAAAAACAAGGTAGAAGTTAGTAACGTTGTAGGCCTTGATATGAGTCTTCAGCCTCGTAAATCTCAAATCAAATGAATGCCCACCTCCCCACAGCCACTGCTTTTCTATTATGACGATTTTAACCGAAGTTTTTCCCGGGTTGCAAACTCTGACAAAAATACTTACGTGGGTCAATTTTGTCATGGAGGAATTCTTGCTGCTGATCTTCGTAGGCATTTCTCCGTGACAAGCGATAGATGTCCTTCTCGCAGGCCCAGTACAGATGTCGCAGCAAAGTCTCTTGGCACCTGGCATGTCGCTCCTGATGCCACGCGTTAAGCCAGTCTTCATCAGTCCTACACCATCCATTGGCGATTTTCTCATTAGTCAGCCATTCCGTTGTGACGATAAATAATATTCCCTTAATCATTCACCGACTACTATTACACTGCATTAGCAATAAATTTTGCAACATCACAATACATAGAAAAGCAGTTATTAGGTAGATCTTATAGACCATTTTAATTCCATGCATACAGTGCGGCTTTTATTGCGTACGGTGTTATTCAGGTCCACTACCTTTCATTGAACATACTTTTTGTGTCCACAAACGCATTTTGACGTTACTGCGCTTCATCCTTAGTGTGGACAAACTGTGGGTAATGCGTGATAATGTCGAAAATTGTTTGTGGAAACAAAAAAATTAACAAATGCCAGGCAGTGTACAATAATAATATTGTTGACCAATTTTCCCTCACCTGGCATACACAAAACAGTAATATGACGGAGAAAAGTTTTTAAAAAGTGTTAGTATATTTTAAGGAAATGAAAACCTGTTTTCAAATCGTGCGTCCTCCCCTATTTCGATTCATGCATTCACACAGTTCTTGAACGCTTGATGATTTTTTGGGCGATCTTAATACAAGAAATTGAAACGTGAAAGCGCATTATGAGAGGCCTGGAATTCTTACAGCTGTGCTGATAAAAATTTAAGGCTTCTGGAACACTGGTAATTATATAACGACTTAGAGGAGGAGGTAAAATTTGATACGGTAGACATCTACTACTAAACGTTTTCGTCAAAGTTTTATTCGATTCGGTTCATTTGAATTATCGCTTTATAAGATTCAGTGTGAAGATATAGACTGTAGTCTTCTGGATTACAGTACTCCGTAATTTGACTGATGGTTAATAATTTCTGGAGACAGTTGCTGACTCTACCGTTTAAACTGACAAAGACGGCAGAAGATTCGTCCGAAGTTTGGAACCTGCCTATTTTAACTCACTATCAGTAAACTACGTACAGTCTAAAATACCCAATAAACTTTTATATTAGCGTATATAGCTCGAGTAGTTCGACAGAGTTTGAAGAAAACCAATACACAGTAATTCTAATAGAAATTTTTCCAGAACATATGCCAAGTTCCTTCCACACACGGCAAGACTGGATATCAACACTGATGATTCGGTAGGAGTTTTTTACTCTTGCCATATGTGGACTGCGTTTAGTTTCATTTCCTCTTAAGTCCAACATCAATTAGGGACCTGAAGACATTGTTTAACTCGGACAGAGAGGAAAATATTGAATAAGTGTAAAGGTATCTGTTACAATAGCATGTCTCGCGCAAATCTATCTGTAAATCCTTGAAAGAAGTTAAGTGTTCAACATCGAAGACATTTTCCATGATCCCTTGAGCTCTCTAAAACAAACAATTGCTTACAACTTTAGGGTTTCTTCTGCAAATCCCCCAACCCCCACCTCACCTCCCACGAGTAATATTCTCAAACTTGGTTTGATGTGAAAAGAGGCACAGGAATGAGTCAATTGCCCGAATAAATAAGACAGTGTCTGAAAGCAAATATAATAAGTGAGAAGTCCGGAACTGTTTTGGGGAAACGACGGGAGAAATGAATTTGAAGTGCGAAAAAGAAATATCTTAATTTGTGGAGAAAGAACAGGGCTTATGACAGTGAGTGACAGACAGTAGGACAAAATGGATGAAGAAACATAAGAAGGGGGAGGAGTGTGAGGAGTAGGAAAGGAGAAGAGCGAAAATAAATGGAGCTAGGAATGAGAAGAGGAATTCGTTCAGCGAATTTTAGATAATCAAGAATCTTCCCACACGCGAAATGAATTTGCCAGAAGAAAAGGAAACAAAAGACTTGCAAAAACTTCAATTTTTTTTTTAATTAATTGACATGACTTTTAAAATTGCCTTAAGGATTCGAGAATGATTTAACTTTCTTAGGGAAGTGAATAACTCCTGTAATACAAACAAATGCACAATTTTGTAATTTATGCTTACAATATTTTGTATGTTTCCTACATGTTTCGACGCTATTATCCCACCATCTTCAGGAAGCTGACACCAAAATTTCTTGACAACATACAGCAGCTCCGTTAAGGTAGAGAGATAATAGCGCCGAAATATTTCAGTGCTATCTGAGAGACTTTACGCATAAATTACAGAATAGCGTGACGTCCTTTACGTATCCAACTGAATACACAATTGTGCATTCAGTTGGATAAGTAAAGGACGTGATAATATCAAACTGCTCGGTAAAACTGTGAAAATTACATAATAGTGTATGACTGGCATTACATGAGTTATTTACTCCATCATAATGCAGGAATTATCAGTGTACGGTTTTCTTAAGGAACTTTGCGAATCATAAAATGGACATAAGAGACACGACTAGCACTCCTGTTTCGAACTAGGAAGATCCAGGTTTGAAATCTCAGCCTGAAGACTGGCTATCTTGAAGTTTCTCATGGTTACCCTCTGCCTCGCCAGAGTGATGCCGGATTGTTGCATGCACGTAAGCGAAGATTACTATATCACAGCCGTTCAAATTTATTATTCATAAATCCTTCTATTACTCGGCTTTACCTGCGTAATCTGAGCTAACGAGAGCCAGTTAACTAAAATTATTTAACAAGTAAATAAATTCAATAAGCATAGAAATTAATACAATGTAAATCGTGATATGATTCTGTTGGTACTGCAATCGATGTGTTCACATAAACACAGCTGATTTAAACAATAACTGTATTCATTTCTTTATTATTAATGTCCTTGTACTAGTGTCGCAGGTTTATATGTATAAACCCAATAAGTAGAACTGAAGTAAACGTTTTAGTATACAACTGACACAATGCTCATATGGATAATTAGAGCATAGAACTATACAAGTAAAACGCATTATATCAGTCAACAACACTCATACGAACACACAGAGAAAGGGAACACGAACCGATCACATTAGATGACAGCATGCGTGACTGATTTTAACAGATGATTAAAGATAAAGCAGTCCCGTTACAGGTCTGGAGTGGCCCAGAGGGTTCCAGAAAGTTAAGTTTCCCAGATTTCATGACAATGGCACAGGATGGTGATAAGTTTGTCAGCCTTACGCACCGGCCGCCTTTACCCCCAGGAAATGCTCCTGCTACTCATTTCTGTTAGAGGCTGAGTAGACCCCAGGGCCATCGTGCGATCGGAAGGATTTTATGTCCATGAAAAGTTCCAATGGCACTTTTTTTAACCTTTTATTGACAGCAGACTTGTGGTTTACAGAGGCCCTCTTCTCTTTAAACAAGACTATGATTGTTTTGTATTTATCACATGTAAATAAACTGATGTTGCACCAATGGAGTCTATAACTCTACACTACATTGGCAGAAATACATACATTGCTAAATATAGCTTCCTCCTTTTTTATCCTGGACTCCTTAATAATGCATGTCTACTACAGAAAGAAAGTTTGCAACTAGCTTACGCCTGCCTGACCGTTGATTCATTTTCCATCTCGACCTTCTCAGGAAGTCCAAATAGTCCTGTGATGACAAACTTTGGTTTCGGCTTGATCTGTATATCACATGTCGGGATAGAACCCACATCACTGCCCTCTGGCGTTGCGGTGGCCAAAGACAGAACTCCGGTCACAGCAGCCAATCTTGTGGTATGTTCCACGGAGACGGTCTCAACATTCTTGCAATGATCTTCTGTGCCCAGTCCCATATCGCTTTGCTCTCTTCACACTCTGTTAATCCGTGAAGGAGAGTGTCTACTTCACCACATTCCTTACATGTATCTGTAGACGCCATCTTTATACGGTGCAGCCTTTCATTTGTCGGAATAATATCATTAATTACATTGTACCAGACTGCTATGTCAGCCTCCGATGTTGGTGTCTCTGCAAGGTTTTTCCAGATTACCTTCCAGTCTGCATTCGGCCACAGTTTTTCAATTCTTATCCCCTGCGGGGGGTCATGGCTATGGAGAGGGCCCTCAGCGTTGGGTAAATGCGTGCCTTATATGCCGTTGTTGACTCTGATCTCCTTTGCCCGGGGACGTAAGCAGTGTCCGTGATACATATTCGTAAGTAGCCCATCGTCGCCGGTACAACGTTAGGTTATGGCGAATTTCCAGGCCTGGAATAAATGTTCCAAAACAGTAGCGATCCAGCAGTGATGGATCCGACTCGCTGGCTCTGCATTTGAAGGCGATACATGAATAAAGCTCTACTCTTTGCCCATGAATTAATCAAGTTCCAACCCCCTTCAGTTTTCCCACGCTGGAGGGTGGAAAGAGGGACTCTGAATATTACCCCCCGCCAGATAAACAAAGATATTGTGGTATTAATCAGTCGTATAAAATCAGGCGGTGGGGGGAATAACTGTGTTACATACCAAATTTTTTCTAGGCGATATTCGTGTACAAATTGGATTCTCCTGCCCATACTTAGGGCTCTATAGTACGTTTCTTAGGCAGTGGTGCGTACTCGTGCTGTGACAGAAGACCAAGTCGCAATGGCATTTCACTTCACTATATCTGTGAATTGGAAGCCTAATATTTTGATGTCCTTGTGGTACGGAATGTTCATAATCTGCCTCGTCGTATCCCATGTGCCAAGAGCCAGTACTCGAGATTTTTGTATGTTGATTCTCGCACCAGTTGTTGTTTCATATGTGAGTAATGTTTCCTTCATCTTTTGCATGTCCGCCACAGAGGTGAGGAATATGGTAACGCCATCTGCATATGCGACTACTGATGTTGGAGTTTTTGCCTTCCAATCTTAACACCACTGAGGTTCTTCTCTAGGGATTGTATCAGAGGGTTAAGGCACATGACGAATAGCAACATGCTAAATGGACATTCTTGTCTTATCGAGCTCTTTATCGGAATGAGATTGAATTGAAAGCCATTTATCTGTATTTCCAATGACGCAGTTTCATATAGTCTCACTATACGTTGAATGAATGTCACATTGAAGCCATGAGCACCTAAGATCTCTTGTAGTTATTCATGAGATATTTTATCGAAAGCAGCACTAGAGTCAATGGACACCATGCACATGTGTTTCCTCTTAACTTCTGCGTATGCAATCACATCTCGTATTGCAGCTACAGCGTCAAACACGGAGTTTCCACCTATTTCACAGTACTGGTTCGGGTGGAGAAGAGTAGAGAGTATTGGTTTTAGCCTTTCCGCAATGATCATTGTCAGGATCTTATAATCAGTGTTCATTAGAGTTGAAGGTCTGTAATCTTCTACTTTACTGGGATGCGCTTGTTTCGGTATACAGACCATAAGTCCCTGCAGTTGCCTTGCCAGTATTATACCATCTATATACATGCAGTTCAGTATCTGGAGCAGATCATGTTTCATTTCCTCCCATGCCGTTTTGTAGAATCCAAGGCCTATTCCATCATGCCCCGGGGCCTTTTGTGATTTGCCTTTTGAGATCGAATTCCACAGCTGATCTATGGTTATCGGAACTTCCAGGACAGAGTTCATGTCTTGCGTTACTTTTCGAAGCTCGTAGTTCATCAGCAAATTTGCACTTTCCCCATCCATGCGAATCGGGCTGAATTTTTTACGAATGTGTATCGTGAAAACTTTCATAATGTTAAATGATTCTGTGTACGTTGTGCCGTGGTCGTCACTTATTTTATTTATCTCCGGCTCGCTTGACGCTTCCTAGCCTTGATGAGATGATGCAAGGAAGGATTTTCATCGAACATTTTATCCTGCTCTTCTGCGTCTAACGTTAATTTCTGAAGATGTGTGCTGTTCAGACGTATGAATTTTGCTTTCAACTTCTTCAGTGTTGCCATTTTCTATGTATGCTGGATAGGTTCTTGAATTGCATCATAAATAGCTGAATAGTAAACATTTTTCAGCCTAGTGCGGTCAAAGTTTCTTTCAGTACTTTCACTCGTGAATAGGGTCTTTACGTTTCGCTTCACGTAAACCTCCCACCATTGAACTATGCTGGGGAAACGGGGAACATGTTTCCTCCATTCCTTCCATAAGATTTTAATTTATCTTGGAATTTTGAGTCGTATAAGTAAGAGGTGTTTAGGTACCATCTCCCTCTTCCCCTACGCGTGAAAGGGATTGACAATTGCACTCGTAGAAGTACAGCCAAGTGGTCGGTAAACGCCGCTACTAATGTCTCCACACCTCGCTTGTGCTTCCGAATGTCGTCAGTAGCATAGATCCCATCTAATCGTGCCACACCGGTCGGTGTGTAATGAGTGTATGCATGATTATTTAGTGACGCATCCCAGACATCAGTCAATTGAAGTCCATTGAGAAGTCTTTCCAAAGCTCTACTGCTATATCG
>Ga0123355_10013275_pt1 | contig 12808 bp, 3 predicted proteins | sample TergutEmb28metaG_3_FD_89872 | JGI IMG/M metagenome (GOLD analysis project Ga0123355, IMG submission 89872) | Embiratermes neotenicus P1 segment gut microbial communities from Petit-Saut dam, French Guiana - Emb289 P1 | ecosystem: Host-associated > Arthropoda: Insects > Digestive system > Gut ...
GTCTGCTTGCTAGCAAGCAGACAGCAGTATCTGTTTGACAAATGCCTGTTGCTTTATGTACAGTCTTGAACTCCTGATGATGGACGGAAAGACCGTCCGAAACATGTAGAGTGTCTTTCTAAAATAAATAAATTTGATACACTGGTGCATCTGGTTGGTTTTACTATAGGAATTATATGACGGAGTTTTTGATGCTGGTAGCCATTCAAAGAAGACAAGGGTGCTGATAGTTCTGTTGAATTTACTGCTATGGTATTATTATTATTATTATTATGTTTTTATTAAATTGCAAGTCAAAGCAGTGTTGTTATGCATGTGCTGAAAATGCTACATTGTTGTTACGTGTTTTTGTTTCTGTTTTGTTTTGTGTTTTTTTTAATGTGTTTGTGTTTTACCTGTTGACTCCTTGTGCACTTTATATTTGGCATTTAAGTTGTTAAGTCACAATGTACACGAACAGTTACTAAATTCGATTATTGGGGTTCATTCCAGTTTCCGTTATTGATTAGGAAACTGCATATCAAGTAATATAATTAATATTTTACAGTACAAAAATCTACAGGATTTCCGTGACCATAATATTTACCCTTAACTTATTTAGTGGTGAAGTATGATATTTTGCATAGACAAATGGAGAATATGATCCTAGTTATGGCTGGAGAATTTTAGAGTAGAATTACAAGACGTCTGTGGCCTCCTCTGAGATGAGTATAGCACATTCCTTTCTCTCAGTCCCTATGTTTATTCCAGCATAGTAATAAGAAGAACGGGAACCCGAGACGTCGCTATGCCCTTACTAAAACTGACGAATTTTACTTATAAATTTGAGGCAAATTACGAGTTCAAGTCTCCCACTTTCTGGGATGTGGCATCGCCTCACTGGCTGACGGTTTCGTGAAGTGTTGTTTTAGTCCACCAAGTGCACATCCCAGAAGAAGGGAGACTTCCACGTCACCGCTGCGAACGGCTGAAACCTCGCAGATTTTAAGTTGTAAGAAAGAATAAATTCAGATCTTTAACAAAATAAGATTACTCCAACCACTTGCTCGAGAAGCAGACAAAAGTGAGCAAAGTAATCAGAATTTCCGTACGCCGTAACTGGTATCATGTGAATCTTGATATGCATTCGGTAAGTGCTGTTGTTGTTTCATTAGAATCTTCCAATTAAGGAACCGGCAGAAATTTAGTACTTGCTTTGTGGAGTCTAGCGTTGTAAGTGAAGTCCTTCTACTTACGTTCGAATTGAAGGCGGATCTCCAGTTCTTAGATACGCCTTAAAGATATCTTAGAGACATCCATTCATACTAACAGCACCTGGTAACCGAGCATGCGGACCACTCCAAAGCAAAATCGAATAAAAGCGACGGTATCGCTGAAATGCAAGCGGTCTGCGGGAGTCTTATATATGGACCTGTACATTCATTGTCTTAAAATATACTTTCAGTGCCAAACGTTGTTGGATTAACTTCAAACATAGCTTCTTTGACATTGCGTTTGTTGTGTTTTAATGAGGCAAATTCCAAAATTGTAATGGAAAATCCTTGATTACCGAAATTGGAAGTTCGCGTTTTGCCCACTTGCACTTAATGTTTCGGAGTTAACCTATTAAATTAGAAAACAGCCTTTATATCTCGAAGTCTGGGGTCTTTAAATTGCAATGGAGTGTTGAAGGCAGCAATGTAATCCACTAATACCATTCAAGTGGCTTGCCAGCGTGGCTCCGATTTAAGAATCTTCCCGGCGAAGTTAGTACATGATTTTTGAATTCGACTCAAGGTAACCTGTAGTTTAAGAACGCCGGGAAATATAAGTGCGTGCTCTTTGAGGATTAATGAATTTATGAATATACTTGGAAAACATACCAAAATTCACAATGTAGGCACATCCTCTGAAATAAATCGAATGTTGTGTAACGTCTCCTTAAAACACGTTGGAGTTTCAGAAAATGTTCTGAAGACTTGAACCGTGAATAACGTGATATTTTCTGAATGTGGACTGTTTTAAGGATAAGATGTTTAAACATTATGTTTTGTAAGGAAAGTATGTTGAGGCGGCATTGCGTCTGACTTGTACCAGGGAGGTATCTGATTTTAATGACGGCAGAACACCGACCGACCAGAATAAGTTTCATCCTCTTTTTTTTTGTATGTTGGACATCCCGTTGTGTTGCATCTGTTACGAAACAGTCGTTAATTACCATCAACGAAACTAATTATATTAATTATAATATGCACATATCCGACTACACATTTCAACCATTAAATGGTCATCTTCAGACTGTTCACACACATAAACACCAAATTTACATTTTCAAGCATCATTTTCCAGCGTTCGATTTTTTAAAAGTATTTGACGTGCATTTTATAATACCAAAGTTTGTGATCTCAGTCTAACACCATATAATGATGTTTGTAAGTATAATTTTGGTCTTCATGCATTTAAATACCCAGAAGATGACCATCTAATGGTTGCAATGTCTGTAATATAATTAATGCAATTAGTTGTGTTGATGGTAATTAGTGATTATTTTTATCCCCATTCCTAAGACAGTATAGACAAAGGCCGGGCTAGTACCTTAAGTCAGGCCGCGACCATTTCCTTCCTTACCACAATACAATACCAGATTACACGCGATCCTAAGAGACTTCTCTCCACCATCCTTCTTAAAGACCCGTTTCCCTAAGTTCGATTTAAATATATTCTCGTAATTCTTTTTAGCTTCCCAATTGGATATTTTTAAAATGTGTTATGAATTTTTACAATGTCTCCGGCTGTGTAATATGTTTAGTAACAACGTAATTAACGTCATGGAACACAGATGTAATAGGTTTAGAAGTTTAAAAGCTATTCGTGCACTTTAACATGTCTGCGCATCTTAATCAGAGGAAGATAATACTTATCTAGAAAAAAATAGGCAAAAAGGGAGCTTGTTGTACTGACTTCAAGCCGCCTCCCTGTTTGATCGTTTATTGTGTTCGTATGAAGTTTGTGTAGGTTTGTATTACGGGCTTAGGTAGCTGTGACTGTTGGCCGCTATACAGCCATTAAGCATTCACCAACAGGAAACACGTATTTGGCAGTACGTCGTACATATATGTCGTTGCTGGTTGCCTTACGCCGCCTCTACCCATATTCCTTCTCACCAATTCAAATTTGTATCAGTTATTTTAAGAAAAGAGAAAGGAGTCTGGGACTAGTATAAGAACATCTGGAAAATAAATTATGAACTTAAAATTTCTTTAAGCTGGCTAACTAACCAACTAACTAACTAACCAACCAACCAACCAACCAACTAAATAACTAACCAACCAACTACTCAACCATCTAAATAACTAACCAACCAACCACCCAACCCCTAACTAACCAACCAACCAACCACCCAACACCCTACTAACTAAGTAAGTAACTAACTAGCTAACTAACTAACCAACCAGTCACGCAACCAACGAAGCTCATGGAGTAGAATCCTACTTGGAAAGCTCGTAGTTCCACACGTAGCTGTGAATTTCCATGTATTTTATGAAAACCGAACTACATTACCGCATTTACAAAACTCGCAACTTGTGCCCATCCAGAGTCACATGAATCCAGTCCACACTCCAATTTATTTCTTACAGATCCGTTCTAATATTGTTCTCCCAGCTACGCCTAGATCTTGCCTTTGGTCACTGTCGATCACGTCTTACTACCAAAACCCTCTATGCACCGCTTCTGTGTCTCACACATACCACATGGCCCGCCCATCTCATTTTTCTTGAGTTGATGACCTGAACAATATTGGATGAGGTGCTCATTATGCAGTCTTCTCCAACCCCTGTCACCTCGTCCCTCTGAGGCCCAAATTTATTCCTCAGCACCCTCTTCTCAAACACTTTCAGCTTTTGTTTCTTCCTGAATATGAACGACCGAGTTTTTTACTTATGAAATATAACATGCTAAATTATTTATCTCAGTAATTAACCAACTTAATGCACAAAAGTTTTATTTTACAATGAGTTTATTTCATGTCTCTACATGTTTCGAGCACATTTGCTCGAAACATGTAGAGACATGAAATAAACTCATTGTAAACAAAAATTTTGTGCATCAAGTTGGTTAATTACTGAGATAAATATAGTGAGATGCACAGTCAGCAAAACGTCAAAAAAGGAAAAATGCAAAATTACGTTTCCTATATCTAGTGTTTGCATTTTTACATAGAAAGTGGCTGTAAATTGGTTTCCAGCAAAGACCAGAAGTAATGGATTTTAACTTTTTATATGATAACGGTATAATACGATCCACTAGAGACGTGTATATTGCAGTTTTACACAAGAAACACAAGACTGCTGTTGACTCTTCAAAGAGACACGAAACTGCTGTATATGTTGTACTGTACATCTGTAGTAACCGCATGCTTTAAGTATCTCGTGCGAGTAATTGGTTGCATATCGGGTACTCAAAATATTGAAAATTTACAACATTTTTTTATTCTGAGGCAACATATTTTTCTATCACATAAGAATATCCATTTGCTTGTCAGAAGTCTGTTGTGTCAAATGACGCAGAATGGGAACTGCTGGGTCCACTTATAATGCTATTACAACATACAACGGCGGTAAGATTATGAGAGTTTATGCGATGTATGTGCCATGTTCTAACTGCAGGATACTTTGAATGGGATGTCAGTTTATGACAGCAAATTATTGTAACGGGTTGTCAAATGATCTTGCATTGTCATGTAAAGGGGAACTAATCACATTACCTGCTTTGTCAACTGGCTAAATCAGTATTCCACCAAGGTGAACAAAAGTAATAGTTACATAAGAATATTCTTCGAGAAAGAAATGCGAAATATCAAGAATGAAGCCTCTTCTTAAAATTGTTCTCAGTACAGAATAAACCTACTGTTCTTTTCTTGGACAAGGATAGTGGAGGAAGATGGCAAATTGTCTCATTCATTCTAAGACAGATTTATCACGTTTAAATTTGATCTTCTTTCTAATTTTCTTTTACCCAGTTTCCTCCTTTTAACCGGTTTGTGAATCACGCAGAAAATGAAGCTCATTTACGCTGAACAGTCTCATAATTTTATATTTTACATTTTATTTAACATATCACTATTTGCCTGCGGTGTAACATTTTGTCGTTGAGAATAGCATTAATGTTGTGTGTCTTTGTTGTTCTCTTTACTGTTTCAGGCAGAACACTTCGTCGTGTTTCAGTCAAACGTTTCCATTTTTAAACGCGTTCACAAAGTTTCGAAAACCATTACCTTCATCATGTCTCTCCGACCGTCCGTCCGTTCGTTTTAAGTTCACATAAATTCCGTACTTACATTAACATGACACTTGGTTTCCTCTCATTATAATTTGCAAATCTGGTGTTTGCTAAACCTTTCTAAGATAATTGCAGCCTGTTTTTCAACAAAATTTATAATTTTGTTTTCAGCAGCTCTTTTATAGTATGTAAAATAGTGTCATGTTTAAGCTTTTAATTACCGAATGTGTCGTTCCAAAATATTTGAAGTTGTATTTCATTCACGAATTTCTGCTGAGGTCATCGTTGTTTGAAAATTCAGTGCAACAGTAACTACGGCTTGACATTGTGTTTGAGCAGCAAGGTAATATTTTCTACAAACTTTCCCACAGTATTCACTTTTAGCGGTGTAGAAAATGTAATAAATAGTGTTACTAGACTGCACTTGTATTTGTCTGGTGCCTGCCTTTTGAATATCCCGTGGGAAAGTGGCTCGCTCTCATCTGGAGTATTTATGTGGAGTCTATTTACTGACGATTACGGTAATTCAAACGGTGACCTTCGAAAGATATGTGATTGGTGTGTAATTATTGGGGGGGGGGGATTTCTTTTCTATGTCGCAACAGCCCATAGTGGGTCAGGGCCTCCTCATAATCACGGCTTCACAATCATACTCAAACACACCACAATCGGTAAGAATCCTCTGGATGAGTGATCAGCTCGACGCAGAGACCTCTGACAACAAACAACTTTCATAAGATACAGACATCCATGCCCCTGGCGGGATTCGAACCCTCATTCCCAACAAGCGTGCGGCAGTAGACCCACACCTTAGACCGCGCGGCCACCGGGATCGGCATTGATTAGGAGAATTAGCCCCTGATAAGATGGACAGTACCTGGAAGGAAGCAGTAGTGACGTAACTGAAGCATTTTGCCGGAAGACACTGATAAAATCGCGAAAAATCACGGCCAGAATAGCCGTGTGGGCGTTGCGTTTTGAAAGTAACAAATGATCGATAACACTTTATTGGTGTGTTCAGTGCTCCGATTTCAATTTTCGTTAGTTATCACTGCTTTTAAAGCGCTTCCGCAAAAGTGCGAAAAGCGACTATTAACCTGGCTATGTCCGTCCGTTTGTCCGCATGGAACGACTAGGCTCCCACTGGACGAATTTTCATGAAATTTGGTTTTTGAGTGTCTTTCGAAAACCTGTCGAAAAAATTCAAATTTCATTAACATCTGACAGAAGTAACGGTACTTTACATGAATACCTATGCACGTTTATGATAATATGTTGCTCATTTCTTAGAATTGTAAGTATTTGAGGCAAATGTTGTAGTAAAAATCGAAACACAAATTTTATCTTCAATAACTTATTTTCTAAAATCATGCCGTTTATGAGATAATGTGGAAAAATATAGTAGAGCCGGACAGACCAAAGATGACAATATGGCGCATGCGCATCCTATGCTGGATAACTAAGGCTACAAACACGCAATCAGAATATGTAATACTTATTGCTTTTCAACTGCAACAATGGTTGCAAAATCGTGTTTCAATGTAACGTTATACGCACACTGACTGCCTTATTCTTTTTGAATACGTCCAGACCGACTGTGGGGCCCACTCTGCCTCCTACACAATGGCGCCCAAGTCTCTTACCTAGGGATAAAGAGGCCGGGGTTTGTGGCTGACCTCTCACTTCCATCTAATAATGGGCCTAGGAATGCGTGTAATTTGGCGCCCACGCCGCCACACACACACACACACACACACACACACACACATATATATATATATATATATTAATTGTGCTTTTTATAAACCACGGGAAATTACTTGGCTTGTGTGCCTGCGAGTATATTAAGTACGACTGCTTCAGGGATGATAGTCTTTTTTACCAACTTGATGCACAAATTCTTTATTTTGATACATTTATTATACTCCTGTATATGTTTCGAGCATCATTATGCTCATCTTCAGGAGGACAAATGTACAGTCAACCACACATAAAAATTTGGGAATCTTATGTTCATTGGACCGTGCATCATTGTGATAGTTGAAGAATAAAAGACCAACTTGATGTCACTTGCTATTTTATTTCACTTCTTATGTGCTCAACATGTTTCGGACTTTAATATTTCCATCATAAGGAGCTTGCGACTATTCTGTTGAATTACCACATTGGTCGTATTGTTCTTGGTTCGATGTGTGTTGAAGTTTCGGTGTGGTTGGGTTGGAGTGGTATCCGTGTTGCAGGCCAGCCTGCAACACTCCAACACACATGGAACCAAGAACAATAGACCAATGTGGCAATTCAACAGAATAGTCGCAAGCTCCTGATGATGGATATATTAATGTCCGAAACATGTTGGGCACATAAGAAGTGAAATAAAATAGCACGTGACATCAAGTTGGTCTTTTATTCAACTATAAAAATTTGCTTCAGGTAGTTTATAGTGTAAAGATAACGATAATGATATGAGTAATAATAGACTCTTTAATTTTTCTGCATTTACACAGATAGAAATATAATGCCCAAATGCTGATCCGCCATTTCCGATAATGATTGATAAGTTCTACTAGTGACGTATTATGCATTATTTTGATAAAATATGTACTCGACAAATGTTTCGGAAAGTGGCTGTACTTCCATTTTTTTATCAATTGATGGCGTTCGTAATAGACTTACAGCAGTGAAATATCAGTAAAAATTCGGCGCGGTACTTTGACAATTCGCATTAATGGCTGTAGTTGCTGTTGCAGCGTGTTTTGAACTACGGCTCTTGAGGTACAGTTAAGAGATCATTATTTCACTGAAAATGAACACTGTGTATCTGTTTTGACAGATGTTTAGACTGCAGTACCAACTGAAGCTTAGCTACATATCATTGCCATTTATTGTTGCCACATAATGGCCACGTTTATTACTACTACCATTGGTCTGTATTCGTGAATAACGCGAGCAAGGAGTACATGGTAGGCCGTACCACCAGACCACCGGGGCGGGTGTGGGTTTGTTAGCGTAAAGACCTCTGGCTGGGTTATGAATTGTCGCCCGCAATCTTCAACAAAGTATAAAATAGCTGTCACTTTGATAAAGAGAAGGGTACAGCAAAATCCCTAAAGGGCGTTTGTACGATATATGTCGGTATCTAAGGCAGTGTAATAATAGTGCAAATGCTGTGTACAGATTCTCATGTTGGCTGCCGTTTCCTATTTTAATTTGAAGTGATTCCGCTGAGAACTCTGCAGTTTTTTAAACCCAGAATTCTTTTCCCCTCTCCTCCGCACCTCCTTCAGTCAAATCTGCCCATGTACCAGCCAGTGATACGAATCTTTCCAAGTCTGGCGCGTTTGTTTGCTGAATTGATTATTAAAGTCACATTGCTGTTGTCGGAGAATTTTTATGTACTCCGCCATCTGTAAAGAAAATCGGAATGTAACAGCGCTTAATTTCTGAGCTTAACGGTGTTGTTTTATTCTGTTCATTTCCCATTTTTTCCTTCTTTGTTAGGACTGTTATGTGAGGAAATGTGCATGGGTTCCTTTCCTCAAGAACCGAAATACTTCTATATATAATTCCATTTTTTTTTATTTGCCTCTTTTCGTGTATGCACTAGAATTTTTTTTTTACTTTAGCCTTATGTAAATGTGGTATTTAACGGGCTATCCTGTACAATAATCGAGTGTCTGGTGGGGTTGATATTTTCAAGAAGTATAGACCAACGATTTACACAAAGGCACGATAAAGTAGTGACACAAATAAACTTGAAGTTTAATTTCTTATGTCCAACAGTAATAAACGTAAATTATTCTGTTACATAAATATATGAATCCATTGAACAGACTGGTTCTTGAAAGCCAGCAGTCACTCAGATTGTCAGTAATTTACGTACCTTTAATGGAACCCGAACGTTAAATATTTAGTTCACAGAACCTGCCACGGTCCCTATCCAGAACCAGAGGAACCAATGTAATGATTTGCAATCTTCTATTCCGTTTCTTTAAGTTCAATTTAACACTCACCTCCCACAAACGCCTCGTCTTCCAACTTGTCTCCTGTCTTCAGGTTTTCCATCGACAGTTATGTACATCCCTCACACTTCTCATTCCTCACCCATCTCATTCTGCTTGAGTCGAGAATATCACTATTGTTCGATGGAGAGTATAAGTGCTAAGCTCCATACGCATAGAAAGATCAAGTTGTGTTAAGTACCTGGAGTAATGTTCAGCCTGCCAAACGTTCGATGGTCCAGGCTGGCCGTGGGACCACCCTGCATCCTAATCGATGGGTATCGTCAATTATATCTTCGGGCGCAAATCGACCAGAGCGTGAAGTTAATCACTCCCATCCGTCCATTAACGAGGTTAAGAATGAGTGGAGCTTTACGTCTGCTTGCGCCTTTATGGCATGGACTGGGACAAACTTTACCATCACCCCATGTTTAAAAATACAAAGAATTAAACGCAAAATTTCGGACCCTGTCTGCGGACCTCAGTGGTTCAGTTTTACAATTTTGAACAAAAAATCCAAAAACTGAACGTTGCTGAATGTGGTACATTATCGTCAATATCCAATAGAAAGACTGTTTTTGGTCTGTGTATTTCAGTCTGTAATTTCTTACGTAACAGACTGGAAGGCAAAGGTTCTTAATTGAATTGTAGAAGGTTTTTAATTTATTCGCGAATGAAAATGTAACTTGTTTCTTCAGATATTTAAATTTCGCTACATTATCGAAGACGTAATTGTCTCTTCATACACCCTTGTCACAACTTTGTCTCGTAATGTGGTTTGAGACTTGAAAGTATATTTTGGGTACTCCGCGTTTACTTCTAGACTTATACCAGTATATTTTCTAGCGTCGAATAATTTTTTTTTTAATTTTCTTGATATTATTATTATTGACTTCGCTCAAAAAAACTATCACCAGGAACACTGGCAAAATCCCCCTCCCCGCGCCCTGCCCCCCCCGTCCCCCTCTCGCCCCTCATTTGAAATGGTAACTGCGGTGGATGAAATTTCATTGTAACATGAACTGCCATTAGATAGCGTAAGTAGTCTATGACACTGCATATAAACGGAAAGTTAATGTTGCAGTAATGTAATGAGGACAAGAAATTATCTCCATGTGTATTCCAAGTTGCTTCCTGCGGCATATGTACTTTGGTTATGTATATATTTTTTTCACGAAGTCTTTTATACCACTTACTGTACTTATGAGATATCTTCAGGTTTCCTCTATAAACTCAGTTACCCTTGCATCTGCTTCCCCGACCATTTCTCACCTTCTGCTGCGCGGACAAAGTCGATGCCACGGCGCCAGCAGGTGAAACCGTGCGATCAGATCTCAGGAGGGCAGGAAGAAGTGCTCCGTGGGAGGGCAGGGATGTTGTTTGTTCGCCTGCGTGGGCTCATAATTATCGTGTGTGCACTTAACGTGCGAGGCTCAACTTTGATTAACACAGGCCTACGTACTACATCTTAATTGTTCCTCTAACCATATTGCCTTAGCCTTCCAGAAGATGATTAATGGATTTTTTAGGCTAATGTATAAAAACGATGGAATATAAAGCAAGCCGTCGTGAAGCTTTTATGTCTTTTGTTGATGGGGGTTATTTCTTAAAACTTTATCTTTAATTTGGGTTATTATTATTGTTGCTAGTTTTATTTGCACTTTTTTGTCGGTATTCACATAGTGAATTTAAAAAGATCTCACTGCTTGCCTTGTGCACTTATTGAAAATGTGCTAATTGATGAGACGCTGTACAATTTCTCATAATTTTAAAGAAGTGGTTGTGGTTGGTATTGGGAAACTGTTGCTTCACCTAAAACGTTTTAGATTCGTTGTATGAAACTGCCGTGATGGCGGGCCTCAGAATTCATTCTAAGGCTTTGGTAAAATGGTACCAGTTTACATGACGTCATAAAAGAAACAACAGTAATCTATATAGTAATCTTCGAGAATACCTCACATCTTACCTGAGTAAGTGTTTAAAAGAATTTTGAAAAAGATTAAGTTTTGGAATATACTTCAAAGAGGATTTTATGTACGTCGAACAACTAATGTGGGGTTGTATGAAAAAATTATCAGTTTTCCAGTGGTCCACCGAGTACTGGTTTTCAGTCGCCATATTTGCCGGTTTATTGCGTCGTCAGATGTTAAATGTTTTGCTTCATAAACCTCACAACTTCCTTGTCCCACTTTGCTTCGTGTTGTCCTCGTTGTCGTCTTCCTTCCGTGCGCCATGTTATTCGCTTAGGCCATCTATTGTCCTCCATGGATACTACGTGTCCATACAATTTCAACACATTATTTTCAGCTCCTTCCAGAATTATTTGTATTACTTCCATTTCTTCTCTAATTATTTCTTTTCTAATTTAATGGCCCGGAGCTTCTTTCAGCTCTTCTCCTGAAGTGTATTTCTATACATAACAATTTTTCTAACTTTTAATCCATTGTTAAAATTTCCCAACCGTAACTTAAAATACTTTGAATAGCTGCTTAAGATATTTGTTTCTTTGTATTTAATGATATACATTTGTTCCGAAGTAGGCTATTCAGTGCTGTACGTGCTTTACTAGATTGTCATTAAAAAAAGCAAGTGATTTGCTGGGGAGATTTTGGATAGAAACGTAATATCGAAACTGCGTACTGCCTGCATTTTAACAAACGTGGCAGAGTACTTGCTCGGATCTGCTTGTTTTCGAAGACAGTGCTGCTACAGTGTCCTGGAAAGATGTAACTTTAGCTTGTTATTGTGTTGCATGCTGACTAATCTAATGGCATTTATGTTTCAGTGCAGCCTAGATTTTGTGTTCATTATTTTAATAAGTAACAGTCTTTAACACAACTTTATATTTGGTAATTTTTACAGCAACATGTTTCGACTCGAAACGGTCGTCATCAGGCTAATTACTGATAAAATACGTAAAAACATATAGAATTGCATTTGCTAAAATGAGATCTCAGTTTTTACAGTTACGTTATGTTTCATATTTTATGCATGTTGCTGCTGTCATGAATTGAAATTTAGTTTTAAATACGGTTAAATCGATGGAATGTGGTGTGTTGACACAGTTACACGGAGCAAGACAGACTGCTCTGTTGTTTATATCTCAATATACACTTGTCCGTTGTATGTAATATTACATATTGCATTACAGGAACTAAACTTACGGACAATTGTGTATTGAGATATAAACAGGAGAACGGTCTGTCTTGCTCCGTCTGTGTCAACACACCACATTCCATCGATTTAAATGTATTTATTTAAAATCAAATTTCAATTCATGATAGAATAACATTCATAAAATATGAAACATAACTGTAAAAACTGAGATCTCATTTTAGCAAAAGCAGTTGTGTATGTTTCCCCTGGGCTGGGCATGTGGCGCGTATGGGTGAGGAGAGGGGGTGTATAGGGTCTTGCTAGGGAAACCGGAGGGAAGGGGACCACTGGGGAGACCTAGGCGTAGATGGATGGATAATATTAGGATGGATCTCCAGGAGGCGGGATGTGGGTATATGGACTGGATTGGGCTGGCCCAGGATAGAGACAGGTGA
>Ga0123355_10013276_pt1 | contig 12808 bp, 11 predicted proteins | sample TergutEmb28metaG_3_FD_89872 | JGI IMG/M metagenome (GOLD analysis project Ga0123355, IMG submission 89872) | Embiratermes neotenicus P1 segment gut microbial communities from Petit-Saut dam, French Guiana - Emb289 P1 | ecosystem: Host-associated > Arthropoda: Insects > Digestive system > Gut ...
AATATTCGGAGATAATTTTCAAGTATTGAAAACTATGTTCGACAATAAAGATGAACTCATTAAGAATAAAGTTAAAGGTAAAGTAAAACTCATTTACATCGACCCACCTTTCGCAACACAAGACGAATTTCAAAATAAAGACGGAGCAAAAGCATATAACGACAAAGTTAAAGGCGCGGAGTTTATGGAATTTTTAAGACAGCGCTTAATTCTTGCGGAAAGAGCTACTTGCGAGTGATGGAACTATATATGTTCACTTAGATAGCAAAATGGGACATTACATAAAAATTGTAATGGATGAAGTATTCAAAGGATTTGAATTTACAGAAATCATATGGGTGTGCGGATTATTGGGGAGTGGTGATTTTTTTCCAAAAGCACACGAAACCATATATTGTTATCGTTCAAAGAATGCAACTTTTAATGTTCAAAACAGGCTTGGACTATCAAATAGGATTACAGGTGCTTTGACAAAGGATGAAAAAGGGTGGTATTATACGCGTGGTCGGGAAAGTAGCGGCGGTATGAAAGCTTTGAAAACTTATATTTGTGCCGATAGTACATTGTCAAAGGAAAAAGCAATTGAATGGGCGAATGTTTCACGAAAACAACCCGTGTGGAGTGTTTGGGTTGGAAAAAAAGAAATAGCAAAAGAATATAATGATTTTCCTGTTGGAACATACGCCTACACAAAAAAAGATAGCACGGGATATCCTACGCAAAAGCCGGAAGCATTGCTTGAAAGAATAATAAAGGCATCAACCAATGAAGGTGATTTGGTTATGGATTTCTTCGCTGGGAGTGGCACAACGCTTGCTGTTGCTGAAAAACTAAATCGTCGTTGGATTGGTTGCGATATTGGCAAACTTGCAATATACACGATTCAAAAACGCTTGCTTACACTTCCGCATAGAAAACCTTTTGCTCTTATAAACGCAGGATGTTATGACCTTAAAAAAGTTTTTGAAATGGAACAACAAAAGTATGTAGATTTTGTTTGTGAACTTTTTCACATAGAGAAAGCTAATAAAAAAATAAACGGTGTTTCTATGGACGGTAAACGCCGCGGCGATTGGGTAAAGATTTATGAATGGCAAGATTTTGAGAATAACACGGCTGTTGACGAAAACTTCATTGATAACCTTCACAGAACTATTGGCGAAAAAGCAGGTGAAAAATTTTATATCGTTGCTCCGGAATTGAACTTTGACATTGTTGGAGATTATTATAAGCCAAACGGTTCTAATACAAAATACTTTTTCTTGAAAATTCCATATCAATACATTAAGGATTTGCACAAGATAGAATTCAAGAAACTTAATCAACCTAAAAGCAAAGAAAAAATTAATTCTGTCGAGAATTCGATTGGGTTTTACTTTAACGAGATTCCGCAAGTTGAGAGTCGTCTTGACAAAAAAACGCATAAAGTCGTATTACATATTGACAAATGTGTTTCTGAAGCGATTCAAACGGAAAAAGAAAACATACTCGCTATGGTTCTTATAGATAGCACGGATGGCAAGGAGTTTGTTATGCAAGAATACTACTTTGCTGATGATATTAAAGATAAAAAAACGGACAAATATAGGATTGAAATAGATAAAAAAGAACTTAAAAGCAATAAGTTGAAAGTTGTTTACATAGACATCTTCGGCAATGAATTTGTAGAAGTATTGGAGGCATTGTAATGCAAGGGATACAGAAAATTGACATAAAGAATTTAGTGCTGACGGTTGACAAAAATTATGACCGTAGCAAGTTTGATTTAGATGAGTGGAACGAATATCTTGACATTCTGTGCCAAGATAGAGAATACCAAAAAGACGCAATAAAAATGGCAATCATTTACCTTGCTTCCGGTAAATATGCGACCGTTCAAGACTTATTAAAAGAAAATTTTGAAAACAATAGCGATATGCAAGATACCTATGGAACATTGGACAAACTTAACAAAAATGTGCAATTACCTGATATGCTGTCAGGTGTTGTTGATATGGCAACAGGGAGCGGCAAAAGTTATGTAATGTTTGGTATTGCACATATAGCAATGCTCATTGGACTTGTTAAACGAGTTATCGTACTATGCCCTTCACTTACAATTGAAGATGGACTTACTGAAAAATTTCAAAGTTTGATTACAAAAAGTGAATTGCTAAACGAAATTCCTGACAAATACGCCAAACTACCAGTACGAATTATTGATGCTAACTCAACGGTGAAAGAAAATGATATTTGTATTGAAAACATTCACGCTGTTTATGAAAACACAGGTTCATCTATCAAGGACAGCTTCACAATGACTGGTGCTGATACGCTTGTTTTAAGCGACGAAGTGCATCACGCATATAATTCGCCAACTGACAGGAATGCTGCTATAAAGAAGTGGAAAAAGTTCGTGCAAGACAAACTCTATGGATTTCAATACCACTTGGGATTTACAGGCACGGCTTACAAAGATAATGATTATTTCGCCGATGTCTTATTTAGATATTCACTTCGCCAAGCAATTGATGATAAGATTATAAAAAAGGTTGATTATGTATCGGAAGATACAAATGATGGGCGTTATGAGAAGTTTCAAAAAATATTGCAAAACCACAACGAAATGAAAGCGAAATATCCACATATAACGCCATTATCAATTATCGTCACCGCAAAAATTGATGACGCTAAAAACCTTATGGATAACTTTATTGATTTCTTATCAGATTTTACAAAAGAAGCAAGAGAAAGTATTGAGAAAAAAGTTTTGATTGTAACCTCACATAAAGACCATAAAAAGAATATTCAAATATTGAAAAATGTTGATGATAAGGATTGTGGCGTTGAGTGGATAATATCAGTATCAATGCTTACGGAAGGTTGGGATGTGAAAAATGTTTTTCAAATTGTCCCTTGGGAAGACCGTGCATTTAACTCTAAACTTCTTATATCACAGGTTTTAGGACGTGGGCTTCGCAAACCAATTTGGGCAGAGGCGCAACCTAAAGTTATTGTTTTCAACCATTCTAATTGGAGCAAGAGCATTAAAACGATTGTTGATGAGGTTCTTGAAACTGAGCAGATATTAACAATCAGTATTGTTGACAACGGTGATGAGCGTTCAAAGAATAACTTTGCTGTGGTGAACCTTAACTATGAAAAGGAACTTTACGAAGAGTTTAATGACGAGTATGGCAAGGAAGAAACTTTTGACATCAAAAAACCGTTAGACCTTATTACGCAAAGTGATATAATTGAAAAATCTACCACTTATATTGATACACAGAATAATACTTATAATAAAAATTATCAAATTAAAAAAGAAACTATGACCGTTGAAGAAATTGCCGCTAAAATTGTCAAACAGTATCAAAGCAGAAACAAAGAAGCAAATCTTCGCGGCATACAGGATGAAGTTGTTTACGCCGATGGAGAAACAGAATTGGATAAACTGCCCACTTATGAAGAAATCGTTGATTATATAAGAAAATGTATGAAACTTGCCAATATAGTTGGTGATAATCTAACTGAAGATAATGATTTAAAAATAAATGGGAAATTCACTGGCTTATTAAGGAAAAAACGAACTTCTGCTGGGTATAGGAATAAGGCAAATGAATTTATAACTGCACAGACAAGTGATATGCGTAATTCGTCAAACAGTTACTCCGCGCTTCGAAATGGTCGCACAATTTTTTATTCTTCCAATGTGAGCAATGAGTTAGAAACTGAGCAATTGGAGATTTTTAAGTATATGAAAGAAGAACTACAAGGCAAGCAGTTAAAGGAAATCAATGTATATGACTTTAAAACTCCGCAAAGTCTGGTCGTTGTTAGTCAAGAACCAGAGAGAAAGTTTGTTGAAATGCTAACAGAGAAAGAGGTAGCTCAAAAAATTGATTGTTGGATAAAATCACGAGATGTAGCCTTTTATGCAATAACGTATGTGCTTAAAAGGGGAGCTAATCCCAAAGAGTTCAATCCGGACTTCTTCATAAAAGTAGGCAATAATATCATTGTTATTGAAACGAAGGCGGACAACGATACTTCCCGAGAAAACTATTCTAAAATGATTGATGCTCAAAAACATTTTGCGAAGCTTAATGAAAAATTGGAAGAAGCAAACAAAAAAGAGCGTTATTTTTTCAATATCCTTTCACCTGCATCATATCCAGACTTTAAGGCAAAGCTGAAGGACGGAACATATGTTAATGGTTTCAATAGCGATTTGGAGGTTAAACTCCTAAACGAATATCCAAATAAAAATGAATAAAGAGCGATATTTCTAACGAAATATCGCTCTTTTTGAAAAAATCTTTAAAACACCCTTGACAAACTTGCTCTGATGTGAGCGGGGATTTTTTATTAATTTTGAATTACATCAACGCGCTGAAAATTTCCAAAATGCCACCCGCAACTCCACCGTCCCAAAGCAACGGAAGCAACTGCGCCGCAACAAATGCAAATATTATAACGCCCCATCCCCAAATTGGACTAACTGTCGGTTCACAAGTTTTCATGCCTTTGTAAATCAATCCAAGACAAGCGATTATTCCGAATAACGGCAAGAACGCGCCAATTGTTACAATCGCGGTTACATTGATAAAGCTGAAAATAATTCCAACCAACGCCGCAAGACTGTATATCAACGTCGCCGCCGCAACAACATTCAAAACTTTTACAAACGAAGCAGTTGTTTTGTAAGAAAGTAAAAGCAATTTAATCAATCCTGCGATAACAACTATGTTGATAGCACCGGAAATCAATCCGTTGAAAAACACAGCGCCCAAGTTAATATCAAATCTTTCTCTCATTGCCGCAGGAAACAATTGGCTCGTCAAAACTACAGCACCCAACGCTATAACCAAAAGATAAATTCCACCAAGAATTGCCCAAACGTGAGTTTTAGCATTTCCTGCAGTCGGCACAACGCTTTCCGGGTTTTTAGAGAACAAACCCTTAAGCGCCGCTACAAAATCTCCCATAATAGGACTTGGAGCCGCAGGCGCTGACGCCGCGCCAACCTCATTTCCGCAACCCGTGCAAAACTTCAAACCATCTTCATTTTGAATACCACATTTAGTACAAAAAGCCATAAACAAATTCCTCCTTCATAATTTTTGAAAATTTTGAAAATGCTTATCCAAAGTATATGCAATTCTCAAGACAAAAATCTCTCAAAATTTTCATCTATTCATCATTTTGTCGTTATTTTACCACAAAAAATCAATCAAGTCAACCTTTTTCGCCAAATTATTACGCCGCTTTAATATTTATGAAAAATTTTTCAAATTTTGGTTGACAAGCCGAGAAAATTGTGGTAAAATGATTTTTGTGCCTATTCGTAACAAGATTGTTGCGATAAATATGGCGGCGTAGCTCAGTTGGCTAGAGCACTCGGTTCATACCCGAGTTGTCACTGGTTCGATTCCGGTCGCCGCTACCAAATATCTTGAAACCCCTTGTATATCAAGGGGTTTCGCATTTTCAAAAGCCCTCGTACCCGTGCTGTACCCGTTTGAAAGTTGGAAAATAAATTTTGGCTTGTACCTTAGATGATTATTTTAACGATAAAGAACTAAGATATAATGTGGATAGCTTTGACTTCATTTCCACTTTTTTTGTTGGGATTTGCTAAGATATTTCCTCAACTGTTCATCTCGGAATTGTTGCTCTCGCTGTTTGTTTCGTTCCTCTGCAAGAGTTTCATAATAAGCATTTAGCAGAGTAGGTATATACCTAATACCGAATTCGTTTACTCTCCATTTCTCAATTACCCAATCTTTCGGGATTGTTACAGGGTTGATACCAAAACTATGTAAGTGTTTCAACGCTCGCTTGAGGGCTTCTAATTCTTTGGGATTATCTTTCAATCTTGCCTTTGCTTTGGCTATGCCCCGGCATTGATTGACGAACTCTAACCAATGAATTAGTCTGTTTTTATTGGTAGTATTGAGGCATTGACATTGTAACATTTTTATAGCATTGGCTAATGTGTAGTAGTTACCTCTACCAATAGTTTTATAGAAATAATTTTCGATTATATCACGACAAACCTCTTCGGAGAACTTGTTAGAATTAGAGATTGTGCGAAGTTTTTGGGCTTTGCATTGTATTTCAAGCCTTATAACATCAGGGTAAAACTTGTCATCTTTCGCATAACAGTTGATGTGGGCGCAACCACATTTTAAGTAAAATGACCCCTCATAGTCTTGGTCTTTGAAGTGTGGCGGAACATCTCCCCTATCAATCAACATCATCATTTGTTCGGGAGTGCAACCGATTAGGGCAGCTCTAATGTTACAGTTTATACAATAATCAATGCGGCTTATGGTGTAAGAATAGAATGGCGGCAACCATTCGGAAATCTTTTTAGATTCATTGTTAAATCGTTCTTCAATTCCGAACATATCGGATTCATTTGCTGCGGTTATGTAGTCCTTTGTCCCGGCAAGGATTTTAGGATTGATAATAACCAAAAGTCCCCGAAGTTTCAATCTATCGCCACTATCTGTAATTATAGGTGTTTCGGTTGATGTGAAAATCCAACGTATTCCAACATCTTGCTTGTACTTGAAAACATAGCTTTTTGTTCCAAGCGCTTTCTTATCGGGCGGAATGTATTCAAGTAGAGAATCCGCAGTTTTACAGTTGTCAAAGAAATCCCTAAACAGTTCGTCTGAACGTTCTCGGTCTAATCGGCAGTACAACGAAAACGTATGTAGTCCAAGAGAGAACGGAGCTTCACCCATTGGAATTTGTTTCATAATTTTTTTCATAGCTTTTCACCTCATATAAATTATTTTCAGTTTTGCAAAACTTTATTTATATGTAGGACTAATATAGGAGAAGTAAATGAAAAGTTAGAACATCAATACGAGAGTGAGAAACATCTTGCCTACTGGGAATTAGATGGAGATAAAGCATAATTGAATGAATGAGTGAGCTTCCGAAAACAACATCTGAATTATGGAAAGGATTGGGTATAATCTGATTAAAAAAAATAATCCAAGAAAATTATCAAGATTATAATAATCTGAACGTTCTTGATGATGAGAGAGATTGAATGACTGGAATCGTTGACAATAAAAGGAATATTCTAAATGAATACCCCTTTTATCCTCAACTATGATGGAATAGATGGAAACAGATGAAATTGCTTCCGATAGTGCTACTACTGATGTTGCTCTTGTTCTATGTTCAGGGGAACGTACAAAATCTAAGAATCCAGATACCAGACAATCCAATAAATTCCATAGATTGAGGAATGATATGTCCTGCCCCCTTGTACTTCTTGGGATAGAGAACATCTGAAATCTGATATTTGAAATCTAAATACAGAATCCCGACCAGTCCCATTGAAAGCCTACTCATCTTTGGGAACTGGCTCATCTGTGGAATCAGCTTCACACTTCAATCTATATTCTTCCGCTTCCCTGCTTCTTCCGCATATGCATAAAAGAATATATACATCACGTTGGAAATCAGTCATAAAGTCCCTCCCAATATTGGATTTATGGAGCTTGTACCAACTCTCCTGTAAAATGAGGTCTTGCTGATACCTAATCTCCGCATAGCTTCGGTGGCAGTAATCTTCCCGTCATTCCATAAGCTGACAATCTTATCGAAATCGGGATATTCTTTTTTGGCTCGACCCTTGTACTTGCCCTCGGACTTGGCTATGGAGATACCCTCACGCTGACGCTCCAAGATGTATTCTCGTTCGAGTTCAGCAACAGCGCCGAAGATAGTCAGCATAAATTTTCCAGTCGGAGTTGTGGTGTCGATATTCTCCTTTTTGGAAATAAATTCAACTTCTTTTTGAGTGAGAATGTCAACCAAGTCGAGCAAATCACGAGTATTACGAGCAAAACGGCTGATTGATTCGACAATAACAGTATCACCTTTACGGACATACGATAACATACGATTCAACTCCGCTCGGTCATTCTTGGACTTACCGCTTGCCTTGTCAATGTAGAGTTCGTCAGCCCCAAGCTCTTGCATTATAACTTCTTGACGAGCTGTGTTCTGCTCGGTAGTTGATACTCGAATGTAACCAATTTTCAAGATTTATTCCCCCTTTCGGTGTTCCGTTTGGGTGTAGTCTAACGGCACGGCTGAAATGTGTACCATTAGACTTGGTATTTGAATTTTGGAACGTCCCATTTATAACGCAAACCCTACTGGTACACAGTTTCGTCCTCGTAAAACATTTCTTCAACCTCTGCTAACGTGTACCCATCTGCTAACATATCATCAACATCGCCGGAAGTATAGCCGAAAGCGGAAGCCATTGACTTCACCATAGATAGATGTTCTCCGTCAACAACGTCACGAAACCCCTCGTTAAACCTGTAACTATGCGGACGGAAATAGCCATAATATGAGGAATGCACACCGATTGTATCAAACTCTGATGTTGTTCTCTTGCCGTTAACATCAATCCGTAGAATTTCACCGCAACGGACAACAACTCTCTCGTATTCTTTGTTGGTAACACCCAATCGTTTAAGGGTTTCGTCCAATATCTCGTCTGTGGAAGCATAGAGATAGAAGCCACGACTTGCGAAATGAGCAATACAAATGGGATTGTCACCCTTAATAAAATAGAGATTGTCCGCACTATCCAAGATTGTAAATGTAAAATTCCCTCTAACAGTTTCCGCCATCTTCGCAAGACTTTCAAATGTTAGGGATTTTTCCTTTTCGATTAACTGAACTCCGATATATGAATCAGTTTCGATTTTGGTTTTTGGTAGCTTATGGGATTTTATAATGGTATCATCATTGTAGATAATTCCATTGTGAGCAAAGGCAAAGTCAGTATTTCCAACGCTTCCGAGGAATGGGTGGTTGTTATAGTTCTTTGCTTCGTCACCCTGCGTAGTCATTCGAGTATGACCCATAATGACCTTGACATTCTCCGGCATTAAGTAACGCATTTGATGTGCAGAAATGGGGCGTTTGAACACTTTTAATGCTTCGCCCACGTTATAGGCAATACCTGTTGCGTCAGTTCCTCGGATTTCACACTCCGTAGATAGCACGGACAGTATGATGTTTTTCTGCTTGCGGTTGAAATAATTTGCATAATCAATAATTCCAAACAATGCACACATTTAGTCATCTTCCTCACTTTCGATAATTTCGTTAATATAGAGCCGCCGCTCTTTAAGATAGGTAATGAGTTCGGGACATTTCTCCGTGTCAATCCGTTCCACGAAGTCGCACCACGATAGAGCGGACACTTGTTCGTCAGACATAAGAAAAGCCACATTACACATCTCGTTGACGAGTTGCAAAGTGGCAATTAAAGTTTGATATTTCAATGTCCCTCGGAATAATCGAAATTCGATTGTATTCCAATTCGTGATGTTGACTGCTTTGTATCGACCGCCGTTCCCGTTTTTGGCTTTGTCAAGAATCTCTGACGGTCTGTTCTCATAGCCATAACGATTCGCCCATTGTTGTATTTGACTTTCAGTCCGGCGAGAGAATCGCAGAAGTTCAGTCCAAAATCGTTCGACAATGAACAGAATCCGAGCAATACATATCTCTTGCTCGTATGTTTTCTTTCCGAAACTGCTTCGGTTAACGTGTATATGAAGTCCGCAGGTATCGGTCTTATGTGACTTATACTTCAACTCCAAAGACCGATTTAGAACACCTAACCACGGCATATCTGACAAATGATACCCCAATGTCGCAGGGTGCGTGACAATTTCCATTCCGTCAGACAGGCTTCCGTCGCCCTTGATGTAGATGTGATTATTCTCTGAATTGGCATAATCAGATAATATTTTAGCATTATCTCTATCCTTACCGCCGTAGTCAATTTCAAGCTCAACACCGAAAAATCGTTCGCCCTCGCCGTGAAATATCGGATTAGGTCGGTAATCATAGCTAAATAAGCCTCCTACTGTAAGGAGGGATTTTAATTGCCAATAAATAAAGTTGGTAAAGTTAAAAATAAGGATGGCTTGCAAAAATATAAAGTAAGAATGAATTTTACAGATGATTTTGGAGTTTCGAAACAATTGACCCGAATTGCCTATGGTAGAGAAGTTGCAGAAGATTTAGAGCGACGATTGGAATATGAAATCAAAACTAACGGAGCAAATCATTTTAACAAGGCTACTGTTAGGCAACTGTATGAAGAATATGTTAAGGTCAAAAAATTTGAAGTTCGGGAAACTACTCTCGGTAAAATCGAGCGAGCATATACCCGATTTATTGAACCCACGCTCGCTAATGTTCGGTTGGATAAGCTATCGTTGAAGATATTACAAGAATGGAAGTTATCTGTTGAGGAAAACAAGTTAGCGCTAAAATCGAAGCAAAATGTTTATGGGGAATTTCGAGCAATGCTGAATTATGCTGTCAGAATGGAGTACATTCCGAAGAATCTATTGTTAAGTGTCGGCAACTTCAAGGACGCTATGGCAACAAAAACAGAGATGAAATATTATACTTCGGAAGATTTTAGAAAGTATATCTCCATTGCAAAGCAACAAGCACTATTGAAACAGGAGCAAGACAAAAACTTGTTTGAATGGAATTTTTATGTTTTCTTTAATATTGCATTTTACACAGGGCTTCGCAAAGGTGAGATACACGGATTGCGTTGGTGTGACATTGACGGTCATTATCTTTCCGTCAAACGTAGCATAACGCAGAAACTGAACGGCAGAGATGTTATAACTCCACCGAAGAACAGGACATCAATTCGGACAATGCAAATTCCGTTACCATTGCTGACGATACTTAACGACCATAAAGAACGACAAATGAAGTTATCGAATTTCAATGAGGAGAGTTTGATACTTGGTGACGGACGGAGCTTGCGTGACACTTCAATTCAGAACCGCAACATTTTGTATGCGAAGTTAGCAGGGGTTGAGAGAATACGGATACACGATTTTAGGCACTCTCACGCTTCGTTACTTGCTAATATGGGTATCAATATTCAAGAGGTAGCCCGAAGATTGGGACACGCAAAGATTGAAATGACGTGGAATACATACTCTCATCTGTACCCTAAAGAGGAAGAAAAGGCTATGGAAATATTAAATGCGGTGTGAAATCCGTACCCGTTTTGTACCCGATTAAACCGAAATCCGATAGTATAAGTTTGAAACACAGATGAATGTAAAAGTAATAGAAATGCTATAAAAACAGGACGTTTCGAGGACATTTTGGAACGGCTATGGAACACACAGAAACACTAATTATTGTTCCGGTCGCCGCTACCATTGAAAAACTCCCGCAAGCATCGCTTGCGAGAGTTTTTTTATTCATCTATAATTGTCCATTGTCAATTTTCCACCGCCAACTGCACCATCACGTTCCCCATTGCAGTCGCCTCAATCGGTCCTGTAACAACTCTTCGTCCCGTGATTTCCTCGGTCAATCGGCAGAGCAGTTTGTCTTGAATCCCGCCTCCGACCATATGAATCGTGTCAATCTTAATTCCAGCGATTCTCTCAAGCGCATCAACGCTTTCACGGTACGAATTCGCCAAACTTCGGTTAATCAGCACGAGATATTCGCCAACGCTCGACGGCGGCGTTTGGTTTGCCGCAACGCAAAACTCGCGAATCGCCGCGGTCATATCCGCAGGCGCGACAAACTCGGGCGCGTTGGGATTTATCACGCTCTCGAACGCAATCGCCGCCTCAGCCTCAGCGTTGAGCCGCTCGAAGGAAATATCCTCGCCTGCCGCCGACCAAATTCGCCGACATTCCTGCGCCAACCAAGCTCCCGTAATATTTTTCAAGAACCGAATCGAACCGCCAACTCCGCCCTCATTCGTGAATCCCGCCGCAAGTACTTCGCTCGTTAAAATCGGTTCCCGAAGCTTCAGCCCAAGCAAACTCCACGTTCCGCAACTTATAAACGCCGCGTTCTCGCTCTCGAACGGCACCGCCGCAACGGCCGAAGCCGTATCGTGCGACCCGACCGCGACAATCGGAATTCGCGGCAAACCAACTTCGTTCGCAATCTCGTCTTTCAGCAGTCCGTAGCGCTCGCCCGCTTCAATCATCGGACAAAATAAGTCCTTGCGAATCCCGAGCGCATCGCAAATTTCGCCCGAAACTTCGCCGCTTCGAACGTCCATCAACTGCGTCGTGCTGAGGTTCGTTCGCTCGCAGCGTTTTTCGCCTGTCAGAAAATACGCGAACAAATCGGGAATAAGCAACAAACTCACCGCGTTCGCAGGAACTTCGCCGCTTGCAAGTTGGTAAATTGTGTTAAAGTTGAGCGATTGAATTCCTGTTTTCTCGAACAAAAATTCCCCGCCAAGTTTGGCGTGAACCTGCTCAACAACGCCGTTCGTCCGCGAATCACGGTAATGATACGGATTCCCAATCAACTCTCCATTCGTGTCAATCAAGCCATAATCAACGCCCCAAGTGTCGATTCCTATCGACGAAATGTCGGCGTGACCGGCGTTTGCGCACTTCGCAAGCCCAACCTTAATCTCGTGGAATAGACGCAAAATATCCCAGTAAAAATGCCTGTTCACCCGAACCGGCTCGTTCGGAAACCGATGAATTTCGGTCAACTGAATCTCGCCGCCGTTATCTCGAACTCCCAAAATCGCGCGCCCCGACGACGCTCCGAAGTCAAACGCTAATACTTTTTTCATAAATTTCTCCCTTTCCGCAACATAGTTGAAATAGAAACAGGAGCTTTCGCTGTTCGCAAAAACTCCCGAGTCAAATATTTTACTTTTTCATCATAAATTCAATGTTTCGCCGCGCGCTTTCCATCGCAGGTAATTCTTCCCAAGTTTCCTGTTCAATCACGAAATGTTTCGCGA
>Ga0123355_10013277_pt1 | contig 12808 bp, 8 predicted proteins | sample TergutEmb28metaG_3_FD_89872 | JGI IMG/M metagenome (GOLD analysis project Ga0123355, IMG submission 89872) | Embiratermes neotenicus P1 segment gut microbial communities from Petit-Saut dam, French Guiana - Emb289 P1 | ecosystem: Host-associated > Arthropoda: Insects > Digestive system > Gut ...
CCCCGGCGACAGTGGCATCGAAACCGTTTTCCACATAACTAACAGGCGCAGAATGATTGTGGCGCTGTACGATTGGAAGCTCCGCAACAAGGACAGCATTGTATAAAGTTGTGACAACTTGACACACGCCGCCGCCAATGTCCTCCACAGGCTCGCCTCTTACTAATACTATTGCGGTTTTGTATCCACTATTTGGTTTGTGAGCAGATATTATTTCTCCGGCAGAAAATACATCTCCCGGGAATAAAACTTGATTGTTAATTTTGTCTGCGGCCAGTGCAACATTATAAACTCTCGAGTCGCTTTCTGTGCCTATGTATCTTGTTTGGAAAGAGCCAAGAGGTGAGAGTTCGAAGTTAAAATCCGCCTTAGTGTATCTAGGCTGTTCTTCTACCAATATAAGCTCTATAATACCGTTTTCAAGGCTGTTTAGTACTTGATGCGTGGCAAGGGCGGCAGCTTCCATATTAATACTATGGCCAATACTTTCCGGCGTTATAACAACTTGCTCATTTACCAAGGCAAATGTTGCATTTTGTGCCGGGATGTTTATTTGGCGTGCCAGGCCGCTTAGAATACTTTCCATGCGGTAGGCAGAAACTGTAAGCTCTGCCGGAGCATTAATTTTGTATGCCCAGCCAAGCATACGGCGTATTCTGCTCTGCAGGCTACCAACTACACTATACTCTACTGCCGCATTTACCAATTGGGTAAAATCGAAGCTTGCCCCAAAGTCGGCAAATGTAAATTCTCCAACAGTTTGGCCATTTGCTACATATGTAATAACTCTGCTGTCTAGCCCATGTTGGAAACGCTCCATTAATGCAGCTTCTGCCTCTGTAGTAGTTAGCCCCCCTACGGGTATATCGTGTATGTAAATGTTTGTATAAATTCTGTCATTTTCATTTTCTGCAGGGGCAGTTACAAGATAGAACACGAGTGCAACAGCGGCTAAAACAAAAATTATCAGAATTAATTTATTTTTCTGCACATTTATCACCTCATTTGATATATATTAAAGCAGGTGATGAAATTATGTATGTACCACAAACAAAACCATTTACATCCATGTTATTAAAAAATACGATTGATGCATTTGCAAAGAGCTATCCCTTGCTCGGGGTTACAAAAATTGGCACAAGTAGAATAGGTCGGCCAATTTATGCATTGACCATAGGCCATGGGGGCAGAGCTGTGCTAATAAATGCCGCCCACCACGCTAATGAATGGATTACATCTGTTATTGCTATAAAATTTTTACAAGAATGTGTAATGTCATCAGATACAAAATGGATGGATGAGGTTACGTTACACATAATTCCAATGGTAAACCCAGATGGTGTAGACTTAGTAACGGGAGGCCTTGGTAGGCTGCGCCCAGTTTATCAGACTGCAAAAAAAATGGCGGCTGAAAATGATATTTTTCCACAGTGTTGGAAAGCAAATATATTAGGGATAGACCTTAACTCCAACTACCCGGCTAACTGGGATAATGCGAGAAAAAGTAAATATGAACGAGGTTACACAAAACCTGGCCCCAGGGATTATGTAGGCGAATACCCCTTATGCGAGCCAGAAACCTCTGCCATGGCTGCGTACACCATTGTTAACGAGTTTTCCCATACAATTTCCTTGCATACACAAGGGGAAGAAATATATTGGCTGTACCAAAATTACAACCCGCCCCGTGCAAAAGAACTTGCATTGCGCCTGTCTGCCGCCAGCGGCTATAAATTGGAAGAAGTACCCGATGAATCGTCCCATGCAGGCTACCGTGACTGGTTTATATCAAAATTTAACCGCCCTGGTATGACTATAGAATGCGGTCTTGGAGAGAATCCATTGCCAATATCCGACTTTGATAGTATCTATAAAAAAGTAGCTCCCCTCTTGTGGGAATGCATTTTTTTTCGTTCATAAATTACACACAAAAAGGCCACTGTAATGTTGACGGTTTTAATGTTAACATTACAGTGGCTCTTGTTAATTATTTTGTTAAATTGCGTTTGCCCCCTGTTACCACAATTCGAGTTCGTGCCAAAAAAGCATGGTAGTAGTATATACTATTTTGGCACTATTCACAATATCGCCTAAAAATAATTACGTATACGGATACTTTCCATTATATGCAATGCAATGCCGGATATATGAATCTCGCCATCGTTTTTGATTTGTACTTTATATCCGCTTCCGTCTAGTTCTGTAGGTTTTGAAGAAAAAGCCTTAACCGTAGCCTCATTTCTACTAGGCTGAACAGTCAAGCAGATGTCTGTTATTGTTGGGATGTACTTAGTAATCGGACACCATCCACCCGCCAATATTTCCGGCCCTGCATGGTTAACCAAGTGTATAATAAGGTCATTATCCTGACGCATTATACTCTTTTCTATTGGTGCATCGGTTTTTAGCCGTACTAGTGGCGTTGGCAGCAATGTGTCTACCATTTGCAATATATATTGAGCGATATCTGGGTTGTAATACTCCCTATAAGACGATAATAAACACGGTGACAAATATAAAATTTGGCCACTGCCAACTTGACGGAGTGTAGCTGCTGCATACTTGCTGCTGCAGGTTGGTGGCGCAAAGCCATGCCCGAAAGTACCGCCAATACTCTCTTGCGGCTCTATATATTTAGACAGAACAATTGTACCTTCGCAAGGCATTACTGTATTGTTTGCACCCCTTACAACAAATGGCATATCAGTTTTTTTGTTACGAGAAAATTCAATATAGGTGTAATTTTGCAGCGTTTTGCCCACCGGAGTAACTCCAGCAAGTTGCATAAGATGTGGGTTAGGTTTATCTTCATTGCATTGAATAATCAATACTTTCCCACCATTTTCTGCGTACTGTGCTAGAGCCAAAGTAAGTTCTTTACTTACATCAAATAACTCAGGCAATAGTACCAGTGCATAGCTATTTATATTTTTCAGCAAATTAGCTTCGCTTAGGTACGTAAAATGCACACCACCATCAATAAGAATTTCTCCGATGGCTTTTATTGGTTCCAAACGCTTTTTGCGTGCGTCTTTATCGGGGAATAGCTCAAGCTTTGAGCCTACTAAATGGTCGCATGTAGTTAGTACCGCTACTTCTGGAACTACTGTGCAATTTGTTACCCAGTCTCTACGATTGTTTACAAATGAGAAAACAGCGTCCATAGTATCATAAGATCGCTCCTCCAAAAGGCCGTTTGGAAGTTGGCGGTCTATTAAATACACACCACCACCGTTTGCCAGCGTCGAGGCTGCCGTATATTGCAGTGTTAAATCGTTATTGCTGCACCAATCCCCTAAACCATGCATAAAACGCCCATTCATATAATCAAAAGGTAAGCCTGTACCACTCCAGTAACGTGAGAAGAAACTTGAAACTTTGCCACTTGGGAACAAATCCCCTGCCAACAACTGTATATACGGCACAGGTTCTGTTGGATGGTTTATTGACCATTCCCAATTAAAAACGCAGGTAGCCCTTGGATTAATTTCATACACAGCTTCAGCTGTTCGTGCATAAAAATCCCGGTAGCATTTGTGATACCACTGTACATAATCTAACCAACCTGCATCTTTGCTACCTGGAATATCGCCACCAAATTTTTGTGCGCAATAGTGGCAGTAGCAAGGAATGAACTCGGACATGGTATCAAAAAACATTTGCTCCACAGGGTATTGCTCCAATATCTCTCGTGTTTGCGGGATCATAAGTTCTTCCAAGTATGGGCTGTTTACGCATACAGGCTCATACTTTATGCTGCCGGGTTTTATTGTAGCGCTACGTTCAGGTTGCAACCTCCAAGTTGGGTGTTTTTTTACGACTTCGGTATCTAAAAAAACGCTGTAATATACTACGCATTCTAGTCCGCTAACATTTGCACCCTTTGCTATTTCTTTTACAAGGTCTTTTTCCAGTCCCGGGTGCACAGTTCCAATTTCTGTTGGGTAATATGAAAAACCATAATGGCATTTTGCAAATACTACAATTGTATCTACACTATGAGATTTTAATTTTGCGGTATATGCCAGTCCGTCAAACTCTTTACCAACACCAGTAATTTCGCCCGGGACATGAAAGTCTGGGTGCAGTTTACACAATGGCAATAATTTTTGGTTCATTCTAGCCTCCTAGAAATACTCTTTTATGCCTTCCTGCAGTGCGTAATATGCAGATTTAGGTTTTTGGTTTACATCCACACAACCCCAAGCACACTCGGCCGGGCAGTCTGCTTCACCGCACTGCCAGCAAGCATCTGTATCGCTCCAGCGAAAGAAAAAGTTTCCTATAACTGCCGGGTGGTTTGCAAAAATTGGCAAGCATTCACGGATATAGCGGGCTTGCTCTTCCGGTGTGTGTCCTTTACCCCAGGAAATATGCCATTCTTTGTCGTAACATACGCTTTGGTTATAGTGGTTTGTGCGTTCTATATCCGTATATTTTTCGCCACTTTGCAAAGAAGAGAAGCCCCATTCGTTAATTATAATTGGCTTGCCACAAGTAGCCACCTCGTCTATATAAGGCAACCAAGACTGTGGCCCTCCCTCTTGCCAAGAGCCCATGTAGCCGTCTATTCCTAGATAGGAGAATGGTGAACTTGGTGTGTTGTACATTTCCTTTATCAGCATACGGGCGTAGTCGTTTATATAGCCGATATTAATACCACATTTAGCATTTGGGTTGCCCTTAAGTATACCGTTTGAGGCGTTTAATAAATAGCGTATATTATCCTCAGGAGATAACGGCCCATAAAAAATGTCTATATCCGGCTCGTTGGCAATTTGCCACCAGTCAATTCGATTTTTTGTGTACTCCCCTACAAATGCGGCAGCTTCAAAAAGAAGTTGATGATACCTATCTTCTGTTGGCTCGCCTAAATAAGCAGGCACAGAACGGTGGTACACAGTCTTACCTTCTTTTGCAGAATACCGCATAGAACCCGGACCAGTAAATGAGCATAGGATGTCAAACCCTTCTGCCCTAAACTTTTCTATGGCTTTGTCTGCGGCTAAAAAATTTTCCGCTAGAGTTCCTTTTTCGTCTGAAAAGGGGAAGGGGTACCCTTGCCGCACCCATTTTACGCCTAACTCCCGCATTAATACAAAATCTGGGTTGCCATGTGCCGGTGTGATGCCAACTAAGTGGTTTTCTTTCATTTTTGTGCCTCCTCTTGTGAAATTTATAGTTATTTAGCCTGAAAATTACCACACAGAACGCAGAAAATTTGCAAGTTATGTGTGGTGGTTTTCGGGTTAAATGACTATATATCAATTGTAACCCAAGCCAATGAAATTTTACAACATATATAGTATGATATATACAAAAAATTTTTAGAAAGTGGGAAATAAATATGAAAAAAATTAAAGTCGGAGTTTTTGGTGCATATCGTGGCATGACAATGATACAAGTATTGGCAACTCACCCGGACGCAGAGTTAGTGGCTGTATGTGACAAATATAAACCAGCGTTGAACAATGTTGCCGAAACAGCAAAAAAGCATAATTTGAACGTAGCATTATACGAAAATTTCGGCGATTTTATCAAACATGAGATGGACGCTGTCGTATTAGCCAACTATGCTAACGAACACGCACCGTTCGCTATACGATGCTTGCAAGCCGGTTTGCATGTAATGAGCGAAGTTTTACCATGCGAAACTATGGCTCAAGCTGTAGCATTAATTGAAGCAGTAGAAGCCAGCGGCAAAGTATATACCTATGCAGAAAATTATTGCTACATGCAAAATACTTTTGAAATGTGGCGACGCTACGAAAAAGGAGATATCGGCGAAATTCAGTACGGGGAAGGGGAGTACATTCACGACTGCTCATCTATTTGGCCAGATATTACTTATGGCGAACGAAATCATTGGCGCAACCAAATGTATTCTACATTTTACTGTACACACAGCCTTGGGCCGTTAATTACAATTTCCGGCCGCCGCCCTGTGCAAGTGGTTGGCTTTGAAACAAATATGAACAAAGATCGCCCTTTGCTTGCACCTTTTTGTCGTTCCGGCGGCATACAAATGGTAACTCTTGATAATGGCGCAATTTTAAAAAGTATTCATGGCAGTTTAAAACGAGAGCCGGGTAGTATTAATTATGAAGTATACGGCACCAAAGGCATGATGGAGTCCGACCGTTGGGATAGCACTAAGGTATCAGCTTACTTAGAAGAAAAGTTATGCCAAGGTAGCTTAAGCCATTACTCGCCACAGCCTTTTATTGCGCCGGAACAAGTGTCCAAATTTAGCGGGCATGGTGGAAGTGACTTTTACTCCACTCATTTTTTCTTAGAGAAAATCATAGGTAACCCTGATGGAGAAAAATACGCAATTAACGTGTACACTGCTGTAGAAATGGGTATTTGCGGGATTCTAGCATATCGTTCTATTTTAAATGGAAATGTACCGGTGACAGTTCCTAATTTGCGGAATAAATCAGAAAGAGATGCTTACCGGAATGACCATGCCTGCACTAATCCAGCAGTAGCAGGCAAGCAGCTTTTGCCTGTTACCCCCCAATATGATACGAAGCAAATTCCGGATTCGGAGTTTGCAAGGGTTCGCAATCTTTGGGAGGAAGGAAAGAAAGATGAGTAGTATTATAAAGTGTTGACATATTACACGATGCGTGATATTATGTATTTGCACACACGAACAAATGTTTCATGCCATGGACGGGTTATGCCACCTCCGGCAAAGGCAGTATGCCTTTAAACGGACCGCACCGCTCCCGCTTTAACCTTTGTACTTTGTTGCACCACGCACTACCAGCTGCACCACACGAAAGTTGGAGGCATGCAAGGCTTTGGATCCGGCCTGCGCATTGCCGCCTATGCTAGCAACTTTCATATGCGCTGCAGCAAATTTACCGGGGACCCGGGACCCCGGTTTTATGTAAAGCAACCGAAAACAATAATAAAAGAAGGTGAATGTGAATAGCAAAGGAAGTTACCAGAAAAACTATACAGGATAAATGCTGATAAAGTCAGTGTTTGTCCTGTTTTTCTTCCAAAGATGGAGCTTCTTTATTACAAGCCCCCAAGCATATATTGTTTTCATGTAATATGCTACCAAGGGGTGTAATATGGAACGTGTTGCAATAAAAGAAAAAATAGTATTACCTGAATCAACACAGCGGGAAATACTAAGATTCTTTTTGAAAACTTCCATACCAAGGAAAATAAAACAAGATAGAATGAATTTTCTGTCCGAAAAAGAAGGACAGGAGAAGAAAAATGGAAAAAATGATTAATGATGCAATGCAAATGCGTACCGCTGTGTACGTGCGTGTATCAACCGAGGAGCAAGCAAAAGAGGGCTATTCAATCCGGGCACAGATTGAAAAACTAAAGAGTTATGTGCAGGTAAAGGATTGGCACTTTTATAAGGTCTATGCGGATGAAGGTATCAGCGGTAAAAATATTACTGATAGACCAGCTATTAATGAACTTATCGAAGATATCAAAGCAGGTAACGTAAATAATGTGCTTATTTACAAAATAGACCGGCTTACCCGTAATACAAGAGATTTGATAGACCTTACTGAAATATTTAAAGACTATAATTGTGGGTTTAATTCACTAATGGAAAGTATCGACACGCATACTCCATCAGGCCGAATGTTTCTTAAAATTATTGGTATCTTTGCCGAATTTGAACGAGAAAACATCATTGAAAGAATAACCGTAGCTTGTGAAAAGAAAGTCAAAGAAGGATATACACTAGGCAATTTCATTTCTTCATATGGCTACAGTCTCACCAAAGGTGATAAGATACAAAGGATTGTACCAGAAGAAGCGGAAATTGTTAGAGAAATATTTGCTATGTATGTTGATGGTAACTTAAATTATAACGCAATAGCCCAAAATTTGAATCACCGAGGCATTAAAGCTAAAAAAGGCAACACATGGAATCACTCTAGTGTTAGAAATATACTGATGAATCCTAACTATGTTGGTAAGGTTAGATACGGAACACGGAGCGAAGGTAAATATTTTGAAGCTGACGGCAAACATGAAGCAATTATCTCGCAGGAATTATTTGAGGAAACACAAAAGAAAATTGGTAAGATAAAAAAGAAATCCTACACCAAAAGACCCCGAGATGAAAACTTTTTCAGTGGCACACTACACTGCGGGGAATGTGGTAGTAAAATAGCAACCCATAACTTATATAGGACGAATAAAAAAGGCGAAAAGCATTTTCATAGTTGTTATCGTTGCCCGAACGTTGCAAAAGGATTATGCACAACATCAACCGTTTCACATACTAAAGTTGAGCAAAGTTTTAAAAATTACATGGATAATATTCAAAATATCAACGTTACTGATGCAATTTTAGCCGAAGAACAAAAGGCCAAGAAAAGTAAACAGAAGGATATCAACAACCTTTTACGTGAGGAATTTCTTGTTGCCATCAAAAAGTTAGAGCGAAAAGAAAAAGATATCATGACCCTTTACATCAATGAGCGCATCACTTTTGATGAGTACGAGCGCATGATAAAAATTGTTACAAACGAAAAAGATACTTATTTATGTCGGCTTGCAAGTCTGCCAGAAGAAGCAACCGAAGAAATGCTTATTACAATATCGGATATAGTAGCAAATTTTCGTGATAACTGGGAGCTATTAACCAAGGCAGAAAAGCTTCAATTCATGCAAAACTATATTGAAAAAATAACTGTTGTATCAAAAAAGACAGAAGGATACCAAGCCCGAATTATAGACGTTGACTTCTATCAGTAATAAATTTCCTTATTATGAAATCCCCCTCGCATTAGAAAATACGCAAGGGGGATTTTTTATGTGAGTGGCTCACTTTTCAATTTTATTTATAACAATTCATTGGCAAGCTTATAAAATGCGGACTTTTTAAGATCTAATTTCAGCATCGCTTCATTAAGCTTAATCGTCCCATTTTTCCAAGCTTGCATAATATCAATTTCTTTTTCAGTTCTAACGATTCTAGGACGACCTAAAATAGTGCCTTTTTCTTTAGCGATAGTAATACCAGCTTTTTGCCTTGCTTTAATATTTTGCCATTCTTGCTCCGCTTGAAAAGCTAGGACAATGAGTGTCATATCTTGCAGATATTTTTCCATAAGAGTTGCAGGGGCTTTATCTGTATTAAGTATTGGGGTATCAATAACTATAATAATAACATTTAATTTTTTTGTAAGCCGGTGCCATTCGGTAATAATACCATCATAGTCACGACCAAGGCGGTCGATACTGCTAATGTAAAGGGTATCCCCCGCTTGAAGCTTTTCAAGCATTTGAAGATATTCATTACGCCTAAAATCTTTACCACTGGCTTTTTCTACAATGATGTTATTTTTATTAACTCCGAGCTTCATAATTGCTTGAACTTGCCTTGATACTTTTTGATTTTTACTAGATACACGCACATATGCGTATTTTTGATGTTTCATATAATCCTCTCCATTCTCCGCAAACCTTCCGTTTAAAGTGTGCTTTATACGGAAATTTGCGGAGAATGGCTACATAGTAACATATGGCTTTTTTGCTGTCAATCGTGCAATTATTTTAGTTAAAATAGCTTGAAATCACATCAATTAAGACCATGTCACAAAAATATCATGTACTTTTACTCCAAAAAACAATTCCATAAAATCTACAGATTTTGTGGAATTGCACAAAATAAAAAACAGGAGGGAAAGAAAATGTTAAGGACGTTCAAAAAGTATGTAGCTTTATTTTTAGTGGCTGTTATGATGGTTGCAATTATGCCAACACTTACAGTAACAGCAAACAGCAGTAATGTACTTGCAAACATTGGCATTGGTCAAATTTTTGAATTCCGCAATTCAAGTGACAGGTCTGTCCAATTAATGTTTGATGGAATTAACAATACTTACATTGATTTTTCACGTTATGAAAGAGACGGCGGTATGCTTACTCACGACCGAGGACGAGGAGCAAGAACCACTAGTCGAGGACTATTTGTGCCTGCTAGTGGAATGGTAGTTATAGAGCATAGAGCTGGCAGTGCATTTAATGTCTTGGGTGATGCAAGCAATATTCAAGTCGCACAGCTTCAATCACCTGCATTGTATGTACAAGAGATGTCGGTAGGAGTTAGAGAAACATTTACAAATAATAGTGCTGGAAGGCGCAGTTTAGGTTGGGTAACAAGCGGATACCCTGTGTATTCAACTGGGGCAACTCTTTGGAATTGGTTAACAAGATATACGGTTAGAGTTGATGGCACTACAACCGCTCCAGTCAATCTTGGAGCGGGTGATTCATTCATCATGGTAGAGCCTGGTGAGACAATGGTTTTGCGTGGAAATGAATGCGGTAGAACTCCTAATTGGCAAAGAGATGCTTCCGGTTCATTCACGGCCTTTTCTGGTCAACCGTACCGGCTTACAATAGATGGCAATAGAAGTTATCCACCGGGTTCTACTTCGGTGATCCCGCCCATGCAAACTCCACCAACTACACCGCCACAAAATAGCAACAGATATTTTATTGGTGATGTATTTGCAGTCTATTTTTATTTTGATAATCCCCCGCTTAATATTTCTAATGTGACTAATGATTGGAGGACTAGCATATTTACAATTTCGCCGGGAACTACTTTATTTGCTTACCTTTACACATGCCCATTTGCTGATACAAGAGAACGTTTTTATGGTTGGGATTTGTGGTTAATTGACAATAATAATTATGAAATTGCTGTTGATGGCATACCAACATCTGATTGGTTGTTATTAGGTGGTAACACCAATATGGAATGGGTTGAGTTAACTCCTAATTCTGGTTATGTTGTTTTTGATACTCCTGGACGTTTTGCGGTATGTGGTGCGAAGGATGGGAGGTTTCGAGTTGTTGTAGCCGGGGAAGCAACTACCCCACCAACTGGGCCACCGACACAACCACCTCAAATACCAAGCGGAACACCAGAGTTTACTAACCCACCATCATCAACCGATAACGGTGTCTGGATGGAGTTTAATACCGTACCTAACAACAGATTTGGGTATCGGATATTCCGGGCTACAACGGCAACAGGTGACGGCATTTCAATTACAGATTTTCCGATTATGGTTAACCCCGCCCATAGCTTAAACAGAATTATCACATTCGACCCGAATGTTAGACCTAACCGTGATTATTGGTTTTATGTTCGTGAAGTTTTAGAAGAAGCTCGTTTTGATGCTTCTACTACGACATTAATACCAGAAGTGTTAGGCGAAGCAAGTGCCAGAATCCATGTACGCACATCAGCAGACATAACCGAACCAACCGCCGAGCGTGGTTTTATTATGATGTTTATAGGCAATCCGTATATGAATGTCAATAATGTTTGGGAAGGAATCGACCCACCAGAAAACAGAACCGCCCCCGTTATTAATGCTGGACGAACCATGGTTCCTATTCGTGCTATTATTGAAGCTAAAGGCGGCAGTGCCGGTTGGAATGCAAGCGACCGACGCATTGATTTACGCTCACACGGAAATCATGTGCAGATGTGGTTAGGACAAAGAAATGTTCAAGTAAATAATTCACCCAATGAAATGGATGTCATGCCCGAAATAGTTAACGGTAGAACCTTAATTCCTTTACGTTTTGTGGCTGAATTTTTGGGATCACAAATTGAGTGGATAGGTTCAGAACGCATGATTGTTATTGTGTATGAATTGCAATAACACCAACATAATAAAATTAATACTAGTCCTTTGCGCAAGTAAGGGGCTTTTTTTTCTAAAAAAGAAATTTCTGGACGCACTACCGTTTGTCTTCCGTATATTTTAACCATGTGAGAAAAGCACTCACACGGTTAAAATACACGGCTATTTTCTGAAAAATGTATTCTAAGCTGATAAAGATAATAATACATTAGATACAGACTTAATCTTAAAAGAAAAAAAAGGTGTTACAAATATGGCTAACAACGGCTGGTACAGATGATGTAATATTCCCCGAAACTCCATGTCCCGAATGTGGCGGTCAAATGAAAAAGACATGATCTTGCTAACGCAAAGCATTGCCTTTCGTGCATGGCCAAAACCGTTCCAACATGAAAAAGCACTACATAAACTATTACGATAATCAGCACACACCCCGAAATACGTTGTATTTGCGCACTCTCACAGCATCCAACAACTCCATAAGAGATAGGTCTCGGCCAAGAATCACACCCGAGACCTATCCCTTACTACGTGTTGGTAATGACTGTGGGAGTGCTCGGGGTGTGGTGATTATCGTATTAATTAATTTATAGAACGGTATGGGGGTGTTAATGTTAAATGGTTTTAATGGATAGGGACATGGAAATAATAAGGGTAGTTCATCGCTTCCGCTTCTGCCTTGGTCGTCACCTGCGAATGCTCGTGGGTTTTGAAGGTGCAAGAAGTTGCGACCGAAGACTTAGGGCATTAATCGAAGCAGGATACTTAAAAAGAAAAAAATATTTGCATGGCTTCCCGTATTTATATACAACAACCCATAAGGGCAGATTGTTAATCGGGGCTAATAAACGAGAAGATAAAATTCGTATTGATATTATTCCGCATAATGCCCACGTTTTAGATGCGGTTGTTTATTTTAAAATAAAGTATAATTTGTCTTTAAAAGATTTTACTAGTGAAAAAGAATTACATATCATAGACGGGTTTGCTATAAGAAAACATCAACCAGATTTTACAATTATGATTAGTGGTAAAAAATGTGCCGTCGAACTAGAACGCACTTTAAAACCTAAAGCAGTCCTCGAAAAAAATATTCGTGATAATTATCTAAATTATGATGCACAAATTTGGATTGTTGGGGATACCAA
>Ga0123355_10013278_pt1 | contig 12808 bp, 14 predicted proteins | sample TergutEmb28metaG_3_FD_89872 | JGI IMG/M metagenome (GOLD analysis project Ga0123355, IMG submission 89872) | Embiratermes neotenicus P1 segment gut microbial communities from Petit-Saut dam, French Guiana - Emb289 P1 | ecosystem: Host-associated > Arthropoda: Insects > Digestive system > Gut ...
AATTTAAAAAACCCTTCTATTTCGGCGAAAGTTTTTAAAAGAAAACGCCAGTCATTTTGCATTTTTCCAAATTTCGAAGAAAACCAGCTATATTAACAGCAAAATCTATTTGTTTCAATTGTATCACATTTGGCGATTTTTTTAAACAATAACAAATAAGAAAGTTAAAAAAATAACACCATAAATTGTTACAGTGTTATGATTCATAATTCACTATTGCCCTTAATTTAAAGGGCCATACTCATCGTATAGATGAAGGATGCTTGTATTTATGATCCACATTAAATGCTCTTCGCTAAGCTTTTTACACTGCGACTGACAAAGTTGTAAATATTTCTCACTGTTTGATGCTGGCAATTTTGTAATGTATTCCAATTTTTGACGATGCAAGTCAATTAATTTTCTGGCTATGTCTTTGCTAATTTTATTAATGTTGTTTATTTTATTCTTACGTGCTTGTTCGTTAATATGTTGCTTATATCCTCTTTTAGCTAGCTTGCTTTTAGGGAAAGTAGAATTCATGAAATTTTTATCTCCCAATGATTCCATATCCTTGAACGACTCAACCATCGGATAGTTCAAATAGAGCTTTCCACTCTCCGTTGAATCTGAAAAGTTGATCATCAGCTCTATTAAAATCTCCTTTTTATAGGTAGTAGCGTGAGGATCAAAGTCAAAAACAAGAATGCGATCAGTGAAGTCCATTTGATTGAATTTATCCCCAAGTTCTATGCGTTCAGAATCTTCATATAAAAACATAGACAGGTCAATGTTAGAGTAATCAAGATCATTTTGTTTCATATATCTTTTTAACTTCTTATAAAAAGTATAAACTTCTGTTCGATATGAAATAATCTCAATCTGGTCTTTTCCATACAATTTATAAAAGTGTTTAAGCAGGCGCTTTTCCGTATCCTCACCTTCAACTAGAAGCAGAATTTTACTCATCTTTATCACCACTTCGGTTAATCATCTCATTAAACTCACCTGCTTGATAAAGATTTTCTAAATTATGACCCATACGCAAAATCCGACTAGTTGCATCCTCAAGATTGGTTATTTTGTTGGGGGTCATCAATAAATAACAGTCTGGGCGCATATATTTATTGCTCATTAAATCAGTATTATGGGTGGTGATGATCGTTTGACAATTTTGATTTTTTTTGAATTTTTCTAACATTAGTTTTGCAACTCCAAAATGGAAATTTGCGTCAAACTCATCAATGAATAAAAACGTTGGCTTTATTAGTAAGTGAAGAGTAGCAAATAAGAATGTTAGAGAAAGTGTTCCACTCGAAGCATGATCTAAAAATGGCAATAGTTTATTTCCGTAGTCAAAGTAAAGTTCTTCTTCCCCAGTTAATGTTGCTTCAACTTTTAAATTAACATTAATATTAGCGTCCTTTAAAAACATTTCAAAATCTTTCACTAAATTATTTTCAATAATAACTAGAGAGATAGAGCTCCTTGCTTGATAATATGTATTATGAGTTTCAATTAAAGCCTGTACAGTCATCATACCTCCTATAAATAATTGAAAATCCCTTAAAATAGTAAGTTCTTGCAACTTAACATGGCTTAGTATATACTTCAAAACTGAAATTTTATTATCCCATACATCTAAATTGAGGTGTGCTAATTCAGGGTGTTTTTGGAAAGCATCAAAATTTCCAAGATTAGTAGAGAAATCAAGCTCGTAAAATAATTCTTGATCAATTTTTAGTGACTCGAACTGAATGTTATTAATATCAGATTTTTCATAAATATATTCAATTTCATATCCATCTATTTGAAATGTATATTCGAATTTTGCGAATTCTTTCTCAGATTCAGCATTTAAAAAGCCTACTAATTTAGATTGAACACTATTTAAAACTATATTTGAAGTTAATCCTGGAATCATTGTAGTCACATCCAGAATTGCTTTGCTAAAATTCGTTTTCCCAACAGCATTCTCCCCATAGATTACAGCTTTATTAATCAACCCGTCTTTAATGCATTCTTCATTAAAGTCATAATCACCGACTTTTGTAAAATCAATAGTTATTGGCTTCTCAAATGACCGATAATTTGAAACGGTAAATTTTTTCAGCATCTCAATCACTCCTGTAATTTTTTACAATACAGCTATGTCTCTATTATAACATGTAAATGGTCTATTTGTATACTTTCATTCTAAAAATTTCGAAAAAAATCATAAAAGCTGTATCACTATACTGTTGAAATATAGTTATACAGCCTTAGCATCCTACATATAAAAATCACCATTATAGGTTACAAGCGCAGCATTATTTACACCATTGATACTAAGCAAGTCATTAGTAAATGTGGTTGCCCCATCTTTTAATCTAACTTCTATAGTCAATTCAATGCTCCCTTTTGCTACTGTTTTCGCTTTGATGATATGTCGTTTTGTTCGTTCCTTAATCAGCGCCAATGCTTTCTCTTCCGAATCATCATCCGTACAGCTGACAACAACAATATATGGTGTATCTTTCGGACGACCTTTCACATAAACAAACAAAACCCCACCCATAGTGAGGGCTCCGATGATTGCAACTGGAAAAAAACCTGCACCAACCAGAATACCCACAGTAATTGCCCAGAATAGATAAGCTAAATCCAAGGGCTCTTTTATAACAGTTCTAAACCTAACAATTGATAAAGCGCCAACCATTCCCAATGATAACATGAAATTGATCGCAACCGAGTAAATAACCAATGCTGTAATCATTGTCATCATAATTAATGTAACACCAAAAGATGAAGAATACATGACACCTTTAAAGGTTTTGCTATATACAAAAAATACAAACAACCCAATAACTAATGCGAAGAAGATGATCGTTAAAACATCGACAATTTCTAAAGCACTACCATGAAGTAAATTCGATCCAAAAACATCCTCTAACCAATCTATCATATTCATTATACCTCTTTTTTATATTATACCATTCTAGAAACAACATATTTTGAAAATTCTGTTTGCATGCGTCGATCAATCTGTAAAATATTGCGAATAACTTCTGGTAAAAAACCATCATATTTTATCTCTAAAATAAATGCGTTCGCCGACGGAATCGTCACTGAATCAGGATTTAAAAATTGTCCGGTGCTATTTGACATTCGAATATTTTTATCAAATGTTATTCTTACATTTCCGGTCGGATAAACGTATACTTCACGTTCATAATCAACCATATTTTTAGGTCTAAGCAATTCTGTTTGAATTTTCGAATATAACTCGATCATTAACGGTCTATTTTCATTTTTTAAACATTCATAATTCCCTAATAGCAACGATTCACATTGCTGTTTTGTTATAGGTGTACTTATTTTATAAGTTAAAGTATTTACTTTTGACTTTTTTTCCAACCGGATAAATTCAGTATTGTCATTATAGTATCTAATCCGATACTTCTCACGACGATTAACCCCAGCCTGTTTTTCCATTACTGCTTTATCTGCATAATTATCAAAATAAAGGCTTCGTATTTTATATCCACCATTTTCATCTGTATTCTTATCGGCTTTGGCAATCACCCGCAAGCGACTTCTCAGCTGGAAATAATCAGCATGATTAATATAAAATTTATGTTCATGACGCCCTTTCATATTAGCACAACCTTATTTAAATTATCGTTATTCAGTGATATGCTCCTACATAAATCGGATACTCAGTGATCACCGGAAGGGAAACACCAAACAACAACCTACCACTACCGCCACGATATAAATGGATCATCTCGAGGAGGAATATGATCCTCTATATCAGGAGCATTAAAAATTCCATCCAAATAAGCAATCCGGTCATTAACAAACTCAATCATGTAATCAATATGCTCCAAAAACGTCTCGTTGTCACAATATCTTCCAAGACACCTGAAGCTATTGATTTCATGGCGCTCGAAATTTCGATTAAAATCAGCTTCATAAGTTGTTGCAATGCGGCGGATTTCTTGGATTGCTAAAGGAATCTCAGTTGCTACTATCTCATTGAAGCGAACAACAACTTTATCTCTAAATTCAGGAATATTTATTAAATGCCGGAACCAATAATGACGATTTGCAGCAAATAACCCTTCTGGTGTATTCTCAAGCCCGCCTCTATCAGAGCCCCTTGGAATAACTCCCAAAGATACATCAAAATCCCAAACTGGCCCCATATGCAATCTTCGCTCATCACCTTGTCCTCGTATCTGCATAAAAACACTACTTGTTCTAACATCAGTATTCCGAGTTATCTCTTGAATTAAATAAAATTCAACAAAAGAATCAATATCTATGAGGCTTGAAATTACATCCCAATCAAGATAATTTCTGCGCAATTCTCGCGAAAATCGGCTAATAAATTCTCTAGCATAGTTATCATGTCCCATGCTCCGTGCTCGTCTATCTGGAAAACTAATACCATAACGCAGACTATTGACACTAAAGCGGCTATCCACCCTATGATGCCTAGAGCGCTCACCCATTTGAATCATATATTCACTGATAGTGGGATCTGGATCAATGAGCAAATCCAATCTCCCTGGGCCAATGTCGCGTTCATCCGCCAATTGATAAACACCCATATACTCACCATTAATATATAAATGAAAATTCTGCATTGTTGGAACAAATCCGGTGCTTCCCATCAATTCAGCTAAATAATAAACAAAATAATTACGCAATAGTGTAAAATCGAAAGCATTCGCCATCAAAATCCAATCATGATGCGCATGCTCTGAATCAAAAATATACATTTCCTCATAGAATCTCATTCTCAAAGGCAATTTTTCAATCTCGGCTCCAATTGCATTATCCCATGTACTATTGCCACGTCCACGTATCTGAATATTGATGTTCTCAAATTCACCTGGAACAGTTGCAAACCCTGGATGCCAAATGTGTCTATCTATCTGAAATGGATGGAGCTCACTCGTAAGATGCAATGATGGAAATCTCCAAACTTCTTCATCCCACTCTATCAAGCTAGGTTCCGCATCCATGCCCTCAATATCTTCTGCTCTAACCAATACTTGTCCCAAAACTACAATAGCTAGAAAAAATAAAAGCATGGCAAATTTATATGAGTTTCCCTTCAATTCAAACACCACCACATAATTATTCCTCATCAAAATATTGACACACTAAATCAAGTTCAGTAATCAAATCATCCACTGATTCCCATTTTTCAAGCATCGCCCCTGATGCTTTCGGATGTCCTCCACCAGCATATCGTTCAGCAATTTGATTAATAATTGGGCCTTCTGAGCGAATATTTGCTCTGATTTGATCTTTATCCTGTTCAAAGAAGCAAACGCGCACAAGGATACCTTCAATATTAGCCAGCACATCTACAAGTAGACTTCTTGTCCCAGTTGTCAATCCAAATTCTTTTTGTATCTCTTTAGACATCTTAAAATAAGCCACACCGTACTTTGTAACTTCAAAGTTATTTAATACATAAGCTTGTGCTTTTAAAACGTTCATTGGTTTCTTATATAAATTACGATTAAGCTCATTTACATCGATTCTAAGCGATAGCAAGTGCTTCGCTGCTTCGAAAGTTTGCGGGGTGACTGTATCATACAAAAAGCGCCCTGTATCAGAAACAATTCCAGCATAAAGCAAAGTTGCAACTGATTTTGAAATCGTCCAACCATAGCCAAGTGCTAAATGAGTAATCATCTCACATACTGATGCTGCCGTTGTATCAACAAAATTTATATTTCCATAGTGATCCTCACCTGGATGATGGTCAATTTTAATCAAGGATGATCCTTTATTAAAATTCTTGTTATCAATACGCGCTGAATTAGCTGTATCCATCACGATCACAAGCGCATCTTTATAAAACTCTTCATCTGCAAGATCCATGGTTCCTAGCCACTCAAGATTCTTTTCTTGGTAACCAACAACACGAACGTCCTTATTGTCAAGATTCTCTTCTATTAATGCTTTAAACCCTAGTGTCGACCCCAAGGCGTCAGGGTCAGGGCTGATATGGCGATGGATGACAATCTTATCATACGATTTGATTTTTTCTAAAATTTGATCTTGTATGCTCACAAAAATTCCTCTTTCTATTTAAAAACTATAAAATATTATACCATACTCTGTTTAAAATTGCGCTAAAAGTTGCAATTTTTCTCAAAAAATTATATAATAAAGGTTGGTCTTATCGACATTTTATTTAATAACTATCGAATAAACTACAATTAAAGTCAAAGGATGATTAAAAATGAAGATGTTAAATTGCCCAGAATGTGGATTAACAATTACTGACACTCAAAGAGAATGCCCCAAGTGCCGTACTAAGATAGAAGTGATAAAAAAAGAATTAAAAAAAGAGTCTAATAATACTACGGAAAAAAAGGAAGCCAAAAAAGCTCAAGCCAAAAAAATGAGCAAGAAAGTAACAGATGAAGATAAAAAGTCTAAGAATAAAAAAGACGAAATGATTGCAGCTGTCATTAGTGCAGAAGAAGAAGCAACAAACGAAATGGCAGAAGATGATTCTACAAAAGTTAAAGAAGAAATGATTGCAGCTGTTGTTGAAGCTGAAGCTCTTGCAGCCATTGAAGAGGAAGCAGCAGCAACGGAAGAAAGTTTATGTAAAACTTGTCTGGCTCCAGTAGATGACGGGCAAAATTTCTGCCAATTATGTGGTGCATCAGTAGAGGCAATTGAAGAAACTATAAATCCTGTCCTTCCTAAAACAGATGAAGAGTCTAATAAGTTGATTGCCGCTATTGGATATATCTTCTTCTTCTTCCCTATTTTGTGCGGATATTACAGAAAATCAGAATTTGCAAAGTTTCATGCTAAACAAGCGACGTTTTTATTTATATCAAGTGCAGCTCTATTTTTAGGACTAGTCATTTTTAGAGATATCCTTCATTCTTTATTTACAACTTATTCACTTGATTTTGACCTTATTATAAATACAGGTTGGCAACACGGATTCGGTGTTTTCTTCCACTTTTATCTAGTTGGAATGATTAATATTTTACATTTAATGCCATTTGCTTTAATGGTAATTGGGATTGTTAATGCGGTTCAAGGCAAGAGAAAGCATCTCCCAATAATCGGCCGCTTTATAAAAGAAGAAACTACTACAGCAAAAGTAATAGAATCAACTGAAAGAATAGGTTAGAGTTTTCCCATGCGAGGCACACACGCAAAAAAAGCCGACTCTCATTATTTGAAAAGTTGGCTTTTTTTATATTTATCTACCAGGGCAACATGGCATAGCAGGCCTGGTCGTCGCTGGTCCACATAGTCCATGAGCTTTATTGATGACTTCATCAGCTCTCCTCTGCTCTTGTACTACATACTTGTGATGACTGTGGCAGTAGTGAACATCTTGAGTAATGACTGGTTGAATGTGTTGAACATCTTGATGATGATGAAAAATATTTGGTGCCGCTACTATTGCCTGTTCAACAACAACTCGTGGCTGTGGAGAATGCGTAACTTGACACCCACCTCCCACTGGAATAACTGGTCTTGATAATCCGCATCCAGTATGTTGCATTGGTTGCATTGGCATCATTGGCATTGGTGTCGTCATGCCACACATTGGTCTTGGTCTTGCAAAACATCTTCCGAACATATAAAAAACTCCCCTCATGCATTTACAAAATTGAAAGCCAATGACATATCGCCCTTAACGACAACATGCCATGTTCAATTATTGCTTACAATGTTATTATATTTGAAAGGGAGTTTGTCTGATATGGCTTGTGCCTAAATAAACAAAAATACTGATAATACGAGCATTTAGACGTATCAAAAACATAATCCCCCACCATTCCCCCATGAAAGAGTAACGGTTCGAGCACTTGGCAGAGTGCTTTTTTCTTTTGAAAACTTTTTTAATTATTTTTTAAAAAGTTGTTGACATACTGTAATCAGTATGATATAATATATACATAAGCAAGAAGGAGCGAGTGGTTTGGAAGAAAGAAAGAAAAAATCAAGAACGAGTAGCGAAGTAAAAGATCGTTACAACTCTAAAACATATCAACCGCACAATTTCAGGATTCGTAGAGATTCTGAATTGAATAGAAAAGTTGAAATGTTTAAAAAAGAGAACCCCCAAGGTTGGAATAAACTTGTTACAACCTTGCTCGAAAATTTTTTCAAAGAAAATTAAAAAAGTTTCATAAAAAGTGTTGACATACTGTAATCAGTATGATATAATGTATACATAAGCAAGAGTGATAAATAAAAAAAGACCCCGAAATCCCTGGACGGAAAAACGAAGTCTCAATTATTATATCACATCTTAGCTAAGTCGGCAACCCCGACACAAGGAGAATGGTTAAGATGAAAAATATCAGATATAGTACAGTACAGAAAGAGTTAAGACAATATTTCATAAATGATGGTAAAATCGAAAATATTGGGAATGTTTATAAAAATAACATGAAATCAGCGAGGCAAACTAGTAATACAACGATCCAAAACTTCATCGACAAGTTGGATCAAGAGTTTGGTGTAGAGGTCATACTTGGCCCTCGTGGTGGTTTAGGAACTGCCACGGTTGTAAAAAAGGAAATAGATGCAAATGTCTAGACAAATTAAAAACTTACAAAACATCCGCTTCGGCAAGCTTGTAGTAATGCGAGCTACCGAAGAGCGGAGAAATGGAAAGGTTGTTTGGGAATGTCGATGCGACTGTGGCAACAAAACGTTAGTCGCATCCGACAAACTCAAATCAAAACGAAAGCAATCTTGTGGGTGTCTTAAAAATCAAGATAAACTGAAAGACATCACTGGAAGACGCTTCGGGAATTTGATAGCTGTAAAGTTGTCAGGAGAAAAGAGTGGAAGCGCTAGATTGTGGCTTTGCAAATGCGATTGCGGGGAAGAAGCTAAAGTTTCCACCTCTAAGCTCATCAGCGGTAACACAAAGTCTTGTGGTTGCTTGAATCGCAAATACGACAAGATGAGAGTTTCAAAAATGAAACAATCAAACGTCGACTTGCTGGAAGACGGCACTAACATAGCCTTGATTAAAAGTCAAAAGATATCAAGGAATAACACAAGTGGTGTTAGAGGTGTCTTCTGGTGCAAACGAACCCAGAAGTGGGGCGCAAGCATTGGTTTTCAAAGAAAACAAAAAGATTTAGGACGTTTTTCTGAAAAATCTGATGCAATTAGAGTTCGCAAAGAAGCGGAAGAAAAATATTATAAACCAATTTTAGAAAAAGAACAGAAAAAAGACTAGCAGACATGCTAGTCCTCTGTTCCACGTAGTTCATATAAAATATACTGACATTTTAACAGAAAAATATTAGTTTGTCAAGAAAAATATAGAAATGTGATTAAAAATAAAAAAGACCTCACCCGCCCGCAAAAGCTGAGTAAAGTCAAATTTATTTTATCACATCTCTAATAAAAAATCAATGGAGATGATGAAAATGAAAATGTTTGAACCAAAAAAATACGTAAAAGATGCTCTTGATGAGTGCTTAAGTTTAATCGACAATACCCCGAAATATCTAGTTAATAACTACCACTATGACAAAGAATGCAAATTTAGAGACATACACATTCAAGTACCGAATTTCACGCCTAGAGCGTATACAAAAGAGTTGGGGTTTGATGTGAAATATCAACCGACTGAATACAGTCGCATTAATAAAGAAATGCTTGAAAAAGCATTAAATAAAAAAGTAATAAATGTGCTTGGTAAAGAATATCAAGAATTCAAAATCGATCACACCGCTAGAAAGCGGAAAAAAAATTATAAATGGTTTGATGGCAATTATGTTGTCAAAGAAAAAATAACGAGCGAAGATGAAATTAATGCGATCCTCCTCGAACACGCAATCTTTGCTGCTATGTATTCGCACTCTTTCGAGTGCTCGCATGTTGAGTATAAAGAGGGTGTGACGGGTCTTGAAATTCTTCAAACCATCAAACAGATAAACAAACTTGCTAAAAATTATAGAGATCTAAAAAAATGCGCATACCTTAATAAAGACTACAGACTAACACAAGCTTACAAAAACATCGAAGAATCACTATATACACTCAAAACAGAAGCAATCTCAAGTTTATTACATACAACATATGTACACATCACCGACTACTATGTCAAAAAGTTCGGCATAGTAGGTGAACTGTACAAATTTGATAACACAACTTACGAAGTAACATTCAAGTGCGAAGAACATCAATTTGTTTTCCATGTCGTTTCAAACGATTTGACAGAAGAAAAACAATTCCCGCACTTTAAAACACTACCAGAAATAGAAAAAGTAGAAAAAACAACTTTTTCTACACCTTACAGCGATCCACAATTAATCGTAGCAAATTTGCCGCAATTAATTGAAAATCTAGGAGGATTGACGAAAAGTGTTTCTCAAAGAGAATTGTTAAATGCGATTCTCTATGCTGAAGTTGTGAAATTAGGAATCTATGAACACTACGAAGATTCTGTTTATGATAGAGAAACAGCAGAAGATAATTGCGATTGCTATCTATATTGTGACGAAGAGTGTTACGAAAGCATTAACGAATCAGTAAACTCCAATTATGATTTAGTTAGCTTCACAACACTTTTCGAAAAAGAAACATATTAAAACCTCAAATCCACTTAAGGAAATGAGGTTTTTGTTTATTTATCTTTTAAAATCTCAACTGCATTTTTCAGTTTCTGTGGGATTGGTACTTTCGTCTTTCCGATGTTTTCTAAAATCGAAATAACCTCATTAGCGATGTAGAAGAATATAACCGCATCCCTCAAAAAGTATCCGCCCTCAAATATAACACCATCTAGCAAATGCGCTACTGCCACAAGCACTAGAATAAGCACTTTTTTAGCAATCCCTCTAAATCCTTTTTTGCTATTTAACTCCCCTAGATACATCGCTATGACCACACCAACAGCGTAATCTACAACGATGAAAATAATTAATGCCTGTAATGCTGCTGTCCATCCTCCTAATAGGAAGCTAACTGCCCCACTTGCTGCTCCTAATATACATTGTGTTACTCTCATATTATCACTCCTATTATAATTTTATTCTTCATCGTCCTCAATTCCTAAATCATCACGCGATACTTCTCCCGCTATATAAGTTATTGACATATTTAGAATTGAACCTGTAACTGGTGTTGTCGAGTTGCCTTGAGCATTTCTAAATCTGTTCATGATAACTTCACCATTTGGTGCTATTTCTACGTTAAACACGTCAGTACTATGTTCTACTCGACCGATCGCCGATACATGAACGTTTGGCCGGTACGCTAACGGGATGGTAAAACGTACATGAGTTGTATCAGTTGCTATGCTTAGGCCACCGTCAGGGACAGCGACTTCGCTAAATCTCCCTTGGAGGTGTACAAAGTCACCATTTCTTTTGACTCTGGGCAGCAAAGGCTCAAATACTAATTGAGATTGATCTGATGTCTCAACATCAAACCACTCCGTGTCGACCCATCTTTGCCACTCCCATCCCCCTGCCATCGTTGCACCATTGAACTCGTCCATAAATTGACGTGCTGTCAAGACGAAGCCTTGCCATTGCCACCCGTCTTCAGTCTACACCAAATTTCTATTTGCCCAAAATCCTGTGTACTCGGAATCAGGTGCTCGTCTAAATACACCCGAGTTATGGGTGACAAAACGAAACAAATTGCCTAATCGGAGGTTTTTTAACACTCTTGTGTTGAGAAACATTCTTTCGGTATTTGTGACATTTGACATGTCAAATGAACGTAAGTCTAGTTCTCTCAAAGCGTGGGCATTTCTAAACATGTTTTCCATGGTGGTTGTCTGACTCGTATCAAAGAAAGTTAGCCCTTCGATCGTTTCAACATTATTCATAAACCTGAATAACGATCTTAGACCAGGGCCACCTGTGATCGGACCTCGAAAAACAATTCTCAGTATTAAATTTCTCCATTCGTCCCACGGGCTAGGATAGACAGTCCAGTTTATATATCCACTGTCTACCACTAACGTGCCACCTTCATAAAGTCGCCACCTCGATCCTCTTACGCCGCCTTGTGCTGCTGGTTGATCAAAGAACCGCCCATGAGCGATTGTTCCAATAGTTGGTGGTATAGACGCTATTATTATTGCGCCTGTTTCCACATCTCTTTCAAGGACAATGTTGTCACCAGCTTCTAAACTTTGGTACAATTCATCACGGTTTAAAGTTGGATCAGCAGACATACGCCAACCATACAACCATTCAATATATCCATTTTCTTGATCAATGGTCGAAATGATATAAGCGTAATAAAACCCATCCTCTCTACCTGTAACTGCCCAATCGTTCGTGCTTGGGACGATTGGTTCAAAGAGATTGATATTTTCTGGTAAATCTTCAAATGCATCGAAAGTTCCAAGAAACTTTCCCATACCGACGATATTATCGATTCTGCCGTTTACGAAATCAATACTGGCACGCAAGATTGGATGCGCTAATGGGTCACCATCGTGCTCAGAAATTGCCTTTGCGACAAAATCGGTGTCAACTCTCCTATCAAGCTCATTTTGCAAGTTATTTACATCTGATATCTCATGAGTGTGATCAAGCGGTGCCAATCCTTTTATGAGTTCAATAGTTCGTTCGTCGATAACATCGTTTATCTGATCTGATACGTTGATAGTGGTAACAATTCCATTATCAATATCAAGCAGTCCATCTGTGTTTACTATTTCAGCAATCCATGTTCCATTTTCCCCAGAGCTTATATTGACCATTTTGCTACCATCATGTGATAACACATAAACGCTGTTATTTGGTAATATCCAACCATTGTTACGTGTTGGATTTGTGATATCTGTTATGCTATCAAC
>Ga0123355_10013279_pt1 | contig 12807 bp, 12 predicted proteins | sample TergutEmb28metaG_3_FD_89872 | JGI IMG/M metagenome (GOLD analysis project Ga0123355, IMG submission 89872) | Embiratermes neotenicus P1 segment gut microbial communities from Petit-Saut dam, French Guiana - Emb289 P1 | ecosystem: Host-associated > Arthropoda: Insects > Digestive system > Gut ...
ATATATATATATATATATACAGGGTGTTTCACGACTTTAGGGCATAACTGCAGGAGGTGATTTCCTAGGTCTTTGTGATCAAAAAAGTTCACATAAACATGTGTCCGATTTTGGACGGTTACGTAGTTATGACCATTTTAAACTCAGAATAGAAGGTAACGATTATTGACAATAAACAAAACAGAATAATAAACCAGCACAATACATGATACATTTAAAGTATAAATGTAAAGTTAACTTCATGAAATTACCTTTAATTTGAATTGTTCTGTGCTTAAAGCTGGTTTTCGAAAATGCCACCGCTGGCTGCAACACAGGCTGCTGCTCGGTTGTGAACTGCGTGAGTAGCTCGCTCCAGCTTCCGCTGACTGTTTCTGATGCGGTCTGCGGCATCCAAAATGCGACCAAGCAATGCATCTCGCGTTACCTCCTTCACATTATAAACTAGTTCTTTCATCCATCCCCATACACAATAATCCAGTGGGCTTAATTCTGGAGAACTGGCTGGCCAATTGTGTGGACCGCCACGTCCGCCCAGGGAAACGATAGTTCAGGAAATTTCTAACTTCACGTGAAGAATGAGGAGGAGCTCCATCATGTTGGAAATACATGCAACCTCGTTTATTTAAAGTCACATCCTCCATAAGTCGGGGCAATTCCTCCTGCAGAAATCTGAGTTACGCCTCTCCTGTAAGACGACCTTCCAAGATGAAAGGACCAATCAGCTGATCGTCCAGAACTGCACACCACACATTGACACTAAAACGTTGTTGAAAGTTGCTTTCGACAGTGGCGTGGGGATTCTCATCTGCCCACATATGAGAGTTGTGTGTATTATTGACACGGTCATGATTGAATTGATTTTCGTCAGTAAACAGGATGTAACGATGCAACTCGCGACTGCCAATGAACCAGTTGCAAAATTCCAGCCTCTCAGCAAAATCGCCCAGTCCGAGATATTGCACTTGCTGCACGTGGTATGGATACATGCCCTCTGCGTGCAGTGTTTTCCACACTGTTGTGTGGGGAACACGAAGACGTCTTGAAATTCTTCGCATACTCACACGCGGACTGTTCTTTACCATCTGAACAATGTCCTCTTCTTCATCGACACCTTCATTAACATCACGCTCGGCTGCAATGTGAACGCCAGGAAGTGTATCAGTATCTCGCAATGTCTGGTAAACTCTCTTCCGGTTGGTATTCTACGGTTCGGAAAACATTGCTGATATTCAGCTACGGCCTGAACTAAATTACCGTCACTAAAACTGTACACATAAATCATATCTGCATACTTTGCAACTGCAAGTGTAAATGGCATCGTGAACGTAACAGACGCACTGAGATGAGAATACATATGGGACTAACAGCCACTCCACACTGTCGCTTCTACCTCCCACGCCTTTACGAAACTATCGCCTTACTGTTCTGAACATCACCAGCCAGCACAATCACTGTAATGTTAGTGATAAGGGTTTTTGAACACGTAGTAGTAGCTGAGTCATGCAGTATACACTGGCCAGACGAATACCCAGCCACCCCACCTTAAGTACCTTCCAAGTGTCGTGATATGGTCACTGAACTATTTGCAGCTGGGTGTGCGAGTCAGGTGGCAAAAATAAAGCTAGCAACGCAAGCGATAAGCCTCCAAGTTGAGTACATCACCTGCCAGCTGGTTCCATAACGCGGTTCACAAGAGCGCGTGTATGGAATTAAAAAATGCCCATAACTCCGTAACCGTTCAAAATCGGATACATGTTTATATGAACTTTTTTGATCACAAAGACCTAGGAAATCACCTCCTGCAGTTATGCCCTAAAGTCGTGAAACACCCTGTGTGTGTGTGTGTATATATATATATATATTTTTGTCTTTTGTATATGTTTTATACTCACCAACACTCAATTAAACTGTGCAGTAACACATCCATTATTTAATTATACTTTACAAACGTTATCTTTGCTCCACTGGAAGGGCTAGAAATGTGAGTGACGCAGATATTTCTGTTATTTTTCTGTAATTCTTATGCTTTGTTTACCGACATTCTGATTTAGAGGGTTGATGTTGGATTGGGACTTAAATAGGGCATGTGAATCTTGTTGGTGCTTACAGGCCCTAGCGGGTCACGAGATCTGACAAAGTTTTACTGGCTGCCCTGATGACAGTGGTTATGAAAACCAAAATTTGTATGTTATAAGGCAATGAAGAGCTTATGTTGGTTATTTTAAACTGTATTTTGCTGCATAATCAAAATGATAGATGGACCCTGCCCTAACCTGTATTTTAGTGGTTGTAGTAAGTATGTTTACAGCACACAGTTGTCAGTTTACACAGAAATATCAGTACTCACCCAATTGTTAACTGATTTTATGATCAAATATTTCTGTTTATGAAATGTAGTCTTTGAGTCGTATTCCGTTTGTTTCGCAAATTTTCGTGGGTCACCAGAACTGAAATGGCCCTATGCAGCCCATTTCACACCCACTTTGATAAGCTTGCTGTAGACAAATTACACTGGTCAACAAAATTTAACTTTTTTTTGTCCCGTGAACGTCAGTAGGTGAACTTAGCAGTACTTTTTATGTTGATTTCAGGTATGTATACAGAATTTTTCTATCAGGCAGTTTTTAAAAGATACAGAGGAATTTAAATGTGCAAAATAGTACTTTACATGCTCATGAAACAGGCAGAAACTTTCCTCTAAAATGTAGAGGTGTATGGCTTTTGCTGGTATTTGGCGTCAGGTATACCTGTGTTCAGTGTCCAGCAATAATCTGCCAACATACGTGAGGTCCACTTGCTTTGGTACCACTTTCCATAGTCGTAATGTTGTGGTGAAATCTTTCACCATGTTCGTCACTGACTTCGCCAAGATTTTCTGGGAAAAAATCCAAGTGTGACTCCAGAAAGTAAATTTTCAGACTCATATTGCATCCCTTAGCTTTGTACGAAGTCAACAGGGCCTGCCCTACATCCTTATAGTTTGCTGCTTTGTGATTTCCTAAGAAGTCCTTGCAAATCCTCGTAAATGAAAACCATGTATTTCTTTCAGTCCCATTCAGGTCTCCATTGAACTATTTGTCTTACATAAATTCCCTGATCTGGGGTCCTATAAATATACCCTCCTTGATTTGTGCATCACTCATAGTTGGGAACTTATTCCTCACATATTGGTATCCATGGCTGGTTTTATCCATACCTTTCGCAAAGGTTTTCATGAGGCCCAGCTTTATGTGTGGGGGGGGCAGATAAATTTTCTCCAGAAGAACATTGATGACATTTTTCTCCCCTGGTGTCAGTGATGTTCTTTTAGGCAACACTTTATTTACCTAGCGATTCTTCTTGTCCCAGCTATCCCACTCACACAAGAAACAGCAGTATTTTGTGTAACCGAGTTGCATTCCGAGTAACAGTGCCACAACCTTCAGATCACCACATAACTTCCACTTAAATTCGTCACACTTAACCTTTCCCAACAGTAGCTTCATACTTTCATAACTTTCCTTCATGTTGGCTGCATGAGCCAAAGGAACAGGGGAATCTATTTCCGTTGTTGAGTAGAACCACCTTCAAGCTCACTTTTGACGAATCAGTGAACAAGCGCCACTGATCTGGGTTATATTCATAGCCACGAACTTCCTTAATGGAACAAACATTGCAAAACATGGCACCATCTTCATGGGAGAAGAAATCCTTGAATTCTTCATGGCGCCCACGGTAAAAGCGTCCTGGCACAGAAGATTTCAGCCCTTTAACCTGGAGTGGAAGGTGTGGGTGATAGAGAAATTCTGGAAACATATTTGAATTCAACGTACAAAAATACATCAGAAACAGACATTTTTCCTCGTGGGACAAAATCTTTGTTGACCAGTGTTATGTGCAAAACATGCATGGTTTAAAGACATTTTGTTTCCCAAAGTATCTCACTTATGCATAAAAAATGAGAATTAAATACTTTAGCCCTTATAAGGGCTGTTTTCAGAAACTGGCCTCTTTAATAAGAAGTCCAGAACCCGTGTGCTTCGACCACTGATTTCATTTGTCATGTCATTGATGTTGAGATGAAGCAACTTCATCCCACGCATCTGACACAAGGGTCCATAGCTCATCGCTATTTCTGGGAGGGAGGACAGGCCAAGTTTCCAGCAATGTCCTCTTCACCTCACTCCACATATTCTCGATGGGGTTCATATCAGGCGCTCGCGGCGGCCATTCAGTTCAATGTTGGCCTGCAGCGATAGCCGTTCTTGAACCACACGAGAATCATGAATGGAGGAGTGGTCTTGCTGGAAATGGATTATACCATTGGGATATAGCATTCATACAGAGGGCAGCATTATATTCTGCAAAATGTGCAGATTCTGAAGGCTGTCCAGACGACCTATATGATGGAGCATTCCAGCCCCAACAGTGAACAGACACACAACCACTGCGTGTGCAGATAGACAAATACTGAGAGTTGTAACGCTCTCCCTGAGGTCTGTAAACTAAAACCGGCTTATCATTTGCTGAATTAAATGTAGATTCATCAGAGAATATGACTCTTTCCCACTTGCAATCTACATTGCTCTCAGCAAATGCTAAATGGTATAGTTTGTGTTCATCAGTGAGTAGCTCCTTCACCACAGCATGTTGTGCCCTGAGGCCTGCTTCCTTTAGTCTTGAAATAATCATGTTTTTTTTGCCCGGGAAAGCCTGTAGCAGCTTTAAGATCCCTTGCACTGATGAAAGGGTTTCTCTGAGCTTCAGCTACTAACGCAGCATCCTGAGCTGGGCTGGATACACTCCATAATCCCATTCCTCTGCACCTTCCAGCATGCCCATCCCTTCGGTATTTCTGTAGCCATGCTCTTGCAGGAGACTTCAGGACACCGTACAGTTCACCTGCAGTGCTGGCACTTAATCCTCCCTCCTCAGCAAGAGCGATGGCGCGTTCGTAAATAGACGTGTCTTGGTGAGCCATCATGATGAGAATGAAGAAGGAAGAGCTTGAACTTTAAGCCAACCCTGTCGATACATCAGCTCAAGGACAACTCTTTCTTACCTTATTTGGGCGTCGCTCGGCGACCAATCGCTACTAGAAAGGGGGAGAGTCAGATGAATTTCATTGTTAGTTTGAGGGCCCGCAAATTTGATTCAGTGTGGAGTTCTCTTAATAGCTGCTTGGAAAAAGATAGATCTCCTCTCTCTTTTTCTCTCTCTCTGTCTCGCTTTCCCTCTTTTGGTGGCTGACAGATGGTCAGGGCATATATGTGTGCTAGTTTGGTTTCATTTGCGGATTTTGGTTTTTATTTTGATCTCTATTCTCTGTGGCATACCGGACTGTCTGTCTAGCGATTGTTTTTGGGCACATCCATGATAGGGGGATGTGGGAGTTGGAGGATGGGGAGGCTGTCTGCTTCCGGTTAATTAGTTTGTTTATTTTTGTTTGTTGGTTGGAAAAACTCATGCTGAGTCATGGTGCATTTGTTGCTGTGTTAGAGAGATCTCGTAATGTGTACAATGTATGATGGTAATAAGTATTGTGGCTGTTGTTACAGAAATACTTGTTGTGCTTGTGTTTGTTTGTTTTCATTCTCTTTCTTTTGTAACTGCATTTTATTGTAAGCTATTAATACGCACACAGGAATGTAAATTTGTTGGGTCAGTAATGACCTGGTTGGTAACTATTCCCCTGCAAGAGCCGATGGTGCAGGACTCAGCGACCCAAACATCCAAAGGCAAACTTATGAGTGCAGACCCTTAGATTTCTAGCATGTTTTCATCCTGTAACCCTGAGGACTCAACTTCATACACCAGTGCTGACACACCGCAGATAACAGCAAATGACAGTACTTATGGTGAAGAGGGATTGGGCCTACCCTCAACTAAGGGTTAATGACCATATTGTCACCGGCAGGTCAGTTTTTGGGTGGCAGAAAATTGAAAGAAACCTGACATAATATATTAAGAAATCCTTATGTAAAAGTGTTCTAATATCATATAACAATTTTTATCAAGCAATGTAGGCTTTTTAAAATAACATTATTAAATAAATATTCTTACAAGCCCTCAAATAGGAGTTAGGCACAGTCCATCCATCATTTTGATTATGCAGCAGAATACAGTTTCAAATAACCAATGTAAGCTCTTCATTGCCTTTGAGTTTTTTATTATTATTACAACATACGAATTTTGGTTTTCATAACCACCGTCATCTGTGCAGCCAATAAAACTTTGACAGATCTCATGACCTGCTAGGGCCCGTAAGCACCAGCAAGATTCACGTGCCCTGTTTAAGTCCCAATCCAATATGAACCCTCTAAATCAGACTGAGGGTAAACAAAAAAGAATTATGGAAAAATAACAAATATCTGCATCACTCGCATTTCTAGCCCTTCCAATGGAGCAAAGATAACTTTTGTAAAGTATAATTAAATAATGGATGTGTTACTGCACAGTTTAATTGAGTGTTGGTGAGTATAAAACATACACAAAAAGCAAAAATTTATATATATATATATATATACTCGTATATATGCTGATGCTTGGACTCGAACCAACGTAGCTCATTTCCAAACAGTACTGCTATCCTGCTTTAACAGGCTTGGCTATGCCTGCTATATGTAAGAACACCCCTGTCACCTCATCCATCCTTGGCAGCAGAGCTAGCTAGCTGTACTCCTGGGAAAATTAATGAAGTTTAATTCATGTTTAACTTCAAATTAAACAAATGTATTGGTGTCTTTTTGTTAATATATATGTGGCGTGATTGATTGTAATGAATGGAAGACAGAGAAACGCCATGAATGCACAAATATGGGGAAAGTAAAATGCCTCGAATTATGATGGCAACTGTACATCACGTGACATGCGGTTTGGGACTTAGAAAATTTTGGGCTGCTTCATTTTTGTTGAACAGAGGGTACAACTCTGGGTAGGTTCCTCCATCACAGATTCAAAAACCTCAGTACAGAAAAAGCAAAGCTACTCATTTCTCCTTCCTTCCTCTTGTAATGCACAGACCGGGGTACCATCTCCCAATTCCTGCAATTCCCCACCATATTATATCCCAAGATACCAACAGGTAACTAACCATATGGCAGTATCCATGATGTAATGTACCACAACTTGAATCTTCATCAACACCCGCTGTTCGAATCTCAAATTTTGCATACCAAAGGGTTGCTTTTTTATTTTTATTGCATTTACAAACAAGTAAGTTAAATTAACACTACACTGCAATCCCAAATGTCGATATTGTAACTGCTGATTCCTTTTCCTACCTTTAGGTTACGTAAACTTGTTGCTTAAATGAAGTGAGTTTTCTCTCATGTTAATATTATTCTCCCATCTGTTTCTAGATATTGCAAGTTGTCTGCACATTTCTGAATCTCCACTTAAGGTTTTATATGCATTTTTTCATCTCCCCTATTAAGCTACATGCACTGTCTCTTTCTTTCCTTACTTGATTTATTCACCCTAATAATACGTAAAATTTTTTCCACACTGTAGCTTTGAAGAGAGCATAGTAATTATCCCTTTCTTGCTTTGTTGTATAGGTCATCCAAGCTGTTTGGACCTCACACTTGACATGGTTCCTCATATCAAACGTTATGATTGGCAATGCACAGACTGCAAGACCTGCATCCAGTGTAAAGATCCAGCTGATGAAGATAAGATGCTGTTTTGTGATATGTGTGATAGAGGGTAATGATTTCATTGTTTTAGGTGTCCATTAGTGTAAAAGTGTGTCAAATAAAATTTAAGATAAAGGTATAAAACCTTCTTAAATTTGCTGTCTTTGGAGAGAATTTCATTTTTCCAACACGCTTGTTTCTTTGAAAATGTGGAATGAATATAACAGTAAGAAAGAACTGCAGTTACACTTACAGTGAAACTTTGATTTTGTGTGTCTAAAGGAACATAAAATGAAGGAAATGAAAATTTATATAGCTCTTGAAATTAACTGTTAAAAGCCTGGTATTTAAATACCCTGTAGTGTCAGTGGACCAGAATTTTCTCTGGGGTTTTAAATGGTTCTTGCAATGTTTAGGAAAGTTTTGAATATCTTGAACAACAATGAAGTTAGATCTGTGCAGCAAATTGTATTTACTGAAGTAAAGCATGGAGTACAGTATTGTTTGTATCATTGTTCGTTATAAAATAGTGTCAGGCAGTTTGAAAAAGAATAACTTTTCTCAAAGACAAAAATTTTACTAGCATGTTATATTTTCTTCTCTTTAGCCTTAAAATTAGGCTCCTCTCTCCTGAATTCTTCTTCACTGTTGGGAGAAAAGGTTTGTGTGAGGGTCTGCTGAATTTGGCCTGTGCAAGGGAACACATGTATCTTGATATTTTGACTAGTACCCCAGTCATTCAGTGTTTTTTTGCACAGTGCCATTTTTGTCATTTGTGAAATTTGTGTTGTGTAAGTACCATGGCTCCCAGGAGAAAACTTTGTGGTGATGACCCTGAATCCAAACTGATCTGTGATTCAGATGAGGATGTTGAAGATACAGAATCAGATGAGGATGAAGATTATTACAGTGAGGAAGAATGTACCAACGCCACCAGTGCAGCAACAGATTTTGAAGTGGGAACTGTGGTCTAAGGCTAACCAGACATATGTCCATCAGTTTACAGGTGATAGAGGCAAGAAACAATGAAGCTCCACACATATATAAGGATTTGTTGCCTCTGAGCATCTTCATTCTGTATTTTACGTCTGTTATTGATACGCTGGTGACGAGCTAACAGATACTACCAGCAATATTTGGACAGACATGACGAAAGATCAAACCCACTTCCAGACAAAAAATTCTGAAATGTTTCTGTTTCTAACTATTATTGTACGTATGGGCCATAACATACATAATAAACTCAGGGACTGTTGGACAAGGGCAAAACAATTCTTCACACCTTTTCTACCTCATTACCATGATACGAGACCATTTCTTGCACATCTTATGTTACTGGCATTTTACATACAATGAAAAAGAAATTGAAGGGAAATTTTTGATGTTGTTGATGTTGCATTTTCAAAATTTTACAACTCTTATGAACATTTGACATTTGATGGGGTGATTGTACTTTTCAAAAGGAAGGTTGTATTTAAGCAGTATATCTTGTAAACTCAGTTACATTACTGGCTACACATACGACATGGAAGTGAATGCAGAGAAATACAGAAAGCATGCCACAAGAAACATGACAGTGACCCATGCTGCACACCTGACAAGATGAGTAAAGGGTTGTGGCCATAAGTTATATATGGACAGTTACTTTTCTTCTCCTGACCTATATATCAATCTGAAAAAACAAATAAACTGCTGCTATACAATTAGACTGAACCATAAAGGAATGTCAGATGACTTCAGAGGCAAGATTCAGAAACTGAAACTGAACGATGTAAGGGTCAGGTCAAGTGGTGATGACAGCAGTGGTTTGTAAGGACAAATGTGACATGCACATGCTGTCAAATATTCATGATCCACCAGCAGAAGGTAACTTTTGTGAGGAGAATGGAAATGCCCTGAAGCTGGCCATTGTGGAGAATTACAATTGACATGTGGGTTAAGTCAACAAATGTGACAGAATGGCTACCACCTCCTATATCAGTTGCCATACATGGAAATGGACAAAGAAACTGATCTTTTGTCTCCTTGACCTCATAATTCTGAACAGCCACATTCTCCTGAAGTCGTGTGATTCTAAATTTTCATCAGCCTTGGCAATGCGAAGTGGTCACCTGAAGGAGAGCAGTCGCCAACTCACATCTGTGCTATAACTGAAACAAGGATGGACTGTATAGTCTGTCCAACACGTACAAAGAAGAGGCACCAGATTCAGACAAAGTGTGAAAAGTGTAATGTTTGGCTGTGCATATCAGGGTGTTTCAAAGACTCTCACATAAAGGCACAGCTTTAAGTGGTAAATCATAACCAGACATTAAAGGAGACATTTGCCTATAGAGAATATCTCCTGGTAACAAGGAACTTCCTTCTGACAATGTATCATGTACTTTCCTTCTTTGTTCTGCTAGGTTTCACTCTTGCATAGAATACCTAAGGGTAGCTACAGATGGCAGCTTTGGACAAATATAATGTGAAACCCATCCTATAAATTGTTCTTTAAGTAAAGGGACAAGCTAAAGCAGTTAATAAAATACGCAACTACTAGATGGAAGATCAGGGTTCAGTTCGCAGAAAGTACACAAATTCTGCTCTCAGTCCTTATAAATCGTATCTTCATTCTACCAAGTTTGTGTTCATTGGGTGCCTGGAGCACCTGCATATACAGGTGCTGTAACAGGAGGCTCATTATAGAACTCTCAAGAGTGTTGAATAAACCATTGTATGGTATATTACCACTGCACCCCTATATGCCCCTTGGCATAAGGCACAACAACAAGATTAGTTTAAGTCTGTAGTATGTGTACATAATATTTACATTCATATAATGTCCAGCCAGCATTATATTAAATGTGAAAATTCATCAAATTTGTTTTGGCTGTCATACCTACACAAAATGATGGAAGGAATTGTCCTTTTCAGCACGTAGAGGTGTTACTGTGTTACAATAAAATGTAATTCAGTTTACTTCTTTCCCATGCATCTCATTCAGTGTACTGTTGAGGGCAGCCGTCATGTTATTTTTTACATCAAATTTTACAAGGTATTTCCAAACAGTGTTGATGGCTGTTGCTGCTGACAGAAATGTTCCTGGAGGTTTGTTGCTGGCAAAGTAACGTTGATGAAGTGAGAACCATTTCCCTTGCACTATATGCACACACAAAACTGTACTGGTCTTGAACTGATGACTGACCTAGTTTCTGTACTTAATATTTTACTGTCTCAACTATAATCGGCATTCCAGTTTTTCCTGTAAAGTGCACAAATTGAACAACTTCCTGCCGTACTTCAGTTTTCTGAAGCATTTTCACGTGTTGTTTATATTTATCAGCTTCTTAATTTGTTTTGTCCACATTCAGATATGTGCTTCTGAAACCCTGATGTTTCTTGCAGCATTTCAGTTATTCACATTTAGGTATGGTTAATTGGCATTAGTTTGAAGTTTGCATTGTAACTTTGCCTGATCCCATCTGGAAATTTTTACCAGCATTGTGAACAAACTGTAACTGATACTCTGTGAGCTACTTGTGAATGAAGGGTGACTCCCACTTATTTAAATGACAAAATTAAGGGAAAAGTCCCTCTTTTTGCATTCATGTTTGAAGACATCTTTTATCCAGTTTAATGAGAAGTTGATATGAACAGAAAGACAGGTATGGCAGTGGGCAGCCCCTTATCACCAGTAGACGGCATTTATATGGAGTTTTTTCGAAGAACTAGCCATGTATATCACAACTTTTAAACCTGCATTATGGTTAAGATATGTTGATGACATGTTTGTCATCTGAAAATATAGTATTGAGGAATGCCAGCTTTTTTACATCATCTGAATATGAGAACATCCATTACATTCAACATGGAAAAGAAGAAGATGGTGCTGTCTCATTCCTGGATGTGTTAGGATGGAATGTCACTGAAGATGACAGCATATAGATAATCCACACATGCAGGATGATATCTACATTTTGAGTCCAACCACCCTTCACAGGAGAAGAAAGGTGTGGTACAGAACTTGGTTTACAGGGCTAACAAGCAGAGTAATTTAGCTAAACTGAACTTAATAAAGAAAGATTTATTATGCATACCCAGAATATGTGATAGTTGGTGATCAATAAGAAACCTCATTCAAATATGTGGTTAGTGTTCTTGATTCACAACATAGAACGCAAAAATGTAGTGACAATAAACCAGCATGTATGTTATCAGTTCCATACATTAAAGAACTGTCTGAGAAATTCCAAGGCATTGGGAGTAGATTCAACATAACAGCACTGTTCAAAACAAAAAATACCATAGGGGGTTTCTTAAGAAAAATGAAACGAAATGAGTTAAGAGACAAACCACAGTGTATGTATAGAATATCATGCAAATGTGGTAGAGAATACATAGGTGAGACAAGCAGAACCCTGGGTGTTGGGATAAAGGAACATATATTTAACATTAGACAACGTTATCTTGATAGATAAAAATTGGCCGCACATGATTTTGAAGAAGGCAGTTAGATTGATTAGAACCAGAGAGGTATTTTACAGTCTGAATCGAATACTGTTTATAGAAAATACAGAGAAGCAACTCATAAGCCTATTAACCAGTCCGATGTAGATATAACACCTGTGTGGGGCCACTAATAAAAAAGAGTATATAATGTAAGGTTAGATATAGATTACTACTGTGTGTTTGGTGAGTTATTTGTGTTTCTGTACCTCACCAATAGAGAGTGCTGATTGTGTTTACTAAATTACATTTAGGTTTTAAAGCTGTTTTATTTTATGTGTATATATTTCCATGAATTTTATGATATGTTTTTAATTTCCATAATTATTTGTAGTAATATGTGACATGTAGTGATATGATTTTTTTTTTATGTTTAATATTGTGTGGATGAGTCTCATATGTGAAGGTATGATTCATTTAGAAGATATGTGCCAATTTTACCTAAAAAACTGTGTTTTCCGCTGAAGAAGAAAGCAGTAGCTTTCAGAACACTGAGTGTATGTAGTGTGGTGTATGTGTTTTTAAGGTGATGGAAAAAGTCATTTTACTTATCTTTATTGTTGCACTGTGCATTTTGTATGTAATGAATAAAAGGAGCCAACTAAATTGCACTGAATATTTATTAAAACATCATACGATGTAGTCCTACATTAGTTAAAATTAGATAAATTACACTCCAACATGTTTCGGCTCTTACTGA
>Ga0123355_10013280_pt1 | contig 12807 bp, 7 predicted proteins | sample TergutEmb28metaG_3_FD_89872 | JGI IMG/M metagenome (GOLD analysis project Ga0123355, IMG submission 89872) | Embiratermes neotenicus P1 segment gut microbial communities from Petit-Saut dam, French Guiana - Emb289 P1 | ecosystem: Host-associated > Arthropoda: Insects > Digestive system > Gut ...
ACCGGTGATATGGGTCAGGCCGCGCTGGAAATGGATACCGGTGCGTTGCTTGGGGTTTTTGGCATATTCACCGGAATTATGGTTATCCGTGCCGTGGCATCTGCCGCTTCGGCTTTGACTCTTGGCCGGTTTGCCGGGAAAGCGGGGTACCGTTTCCGGGATAACTTCGCAAAATATTTCCTGCAAAAACCCTTCGCCGCTTTCGAAGGGGTAAAAAGCGGCGAGTCTCTTTCTGTATTTTCTAACGATTTGCCGGCGGCGGTAGAGTTAGTTTCAAACGGCGGGATACGCATGATAGCTGATTTTATAGGCTTACTTGTGACGTTTGTGTACATGCTTTACATTAACTGGTGGCTAACACTTATATTCTTCGCGTCATTTCCGGTGCTAATAATTTTGCAGGTGGTAATATCCATTCCCATTCAAAAAAAGAGCGCATTGCGGCTAAAATCGCGGGAGAACATTACAGCCATCGCAAATGACTCTTTTCAAAATACATCCACTGTTGTTGCGTACTCACTTGAAGATGTAATGGTTGCGCGTTGCCGCACTGCTTTCGATGAATGGATAGTCGCTACAAAAAGCATGGGGCGTTCATATTTGCTCTTGATAATGGCGGGTATCCTTGCCTCTGTGGCACCATTACTGATTATTATCGGCGTCTCGGCAGGGCAGGTAATTAGCGGGCACATGAACATAGCGGAGTGGATTGCGTTCCTTTCCCTTGCGGGAGGGGCAGGCGGATGGCTTTCGATGCTATCTCAACGGCAAAACCAAGTGCAAACATCGGCGGCCGGGGCCAAGCGTATGACCGAGCATATGGCAAGCGAGCCGGAAAACACGCACAGTGGCAATGCATTAGAACCTCACGGCAACATCGCCATATCTGCCGAAAACTTGAGTTTTACTTATAAATCAGGGGAAGACTCCCGCCTGGCCCTTGACGGCGTATCGTTCGTAATCAAGCAGGGCGCAAGAGTAGCATTTGTGGGCGGAAGCGGAAGCGGCAAAAGTACTGTACTTAAATTATTGCTTGGGCTGTACACCCCAGGCGGCGGCAAAATTGCTGTCATGGGCCAAGATACCGCCGACATTTCTTTAGAGTCCTTACGAAGCGCATTTGCATATGTACCACAGGACAGCTTCCTTTTCCCGGAAACAATCGGTGAGAATATTACAGGCGAGCCCACGATAACTGATAAGCCAAGGCTGGAAAAAGCCTGCCGAGACGCCGGAATATTAGACTTTATCCAATCCCTGCCCGGCGGTTTTGACGCAATCTTAAGCGAATCCGCAGAGAATGTCTCCGGCGGGCAAAAACAGCGTATAGCCCTGGCTCGGGCCTTCTACCGTGACGCGCCTATTATATTATTTGACGAGGCTACTTCCGCTTTAGACCCCAATACAGAAGCCTCGGTTTTGCAGGGCTTTAACACTCTAGCCAAAGATAAAACCGTGGTTATGGTTGCCCATAGGCCCAATGCCATAGGCTTCTGCGATACGATAATCGTAATGGACGGCGGAAAAGTCGCGGCAACCGGCACCCATGACCAACTGATAAACACCAGCCCTATATACGCGAACCTGTATAAAGCGCAGGATTCAGCGTCTCTTGTACAGAACCCCGCTCAAGAGGAGGTAATATCATGACCGACAAGCAATATTTCTTTAGAATGTTCCGCTATGTAAAGCCATATGCAATCCCTTATGGGGTAGGTACGTTTTTATATTGCGTGCAACAGTTTGCGTTTCCCTTGATGAATAGCATTTTCATAGGCGGAGTTACGGCGGCTATTTTGGACTATAGTTTTTCTGGGATACTTGATTCCATGCGGCTTTTGGTAATTATGCTGTTAGGCCTTGTCGTGCTTATTGGTTTTGGAACGTACAACTACATTGTATCAGTGAGCTATGCGCGGCGGGATTTGGGGATTTCTCTTTTCCGCTCTTTCATCAAAACAAGTACAGAGAGCGATAAACACTCCGGAGAGGGCATTGCGACGATTAACACAGATGCCGACACCGCTATGGATATTTTAAGTAATGCCCTTACTCCGTTTTTACAAAATATTATAACGGTATCATTTTCTACTATTGCCGTGTTTTTAATCGACTGGCGGATGGGTATTGGTACGCTGATGGTAGGGCTTTTGGCATTCTTGGTTCAGTCACGGTTTGCCGCGCCCCTGGCCAGGCTTGGCAAGGCGCAACTTGAAACTAATGCCGAGTCTGTTAAATCCTTATCCAATATCTTTGCCGGTGCTTTGACTATCCGGGCGTATGGCAGGCATGACCGTTCGCTGATTCGGTTTGACCAAGAAAACGGGAAACTGAAAAAAATCGCGTTTAAGCAGGCATTTATAGGCATGTGGCGGGATTTGTTTACTACCGTACAGGGCTGGCTTACTATGGTTTTGGTGTTTGCGGTAGGCGGATGGCTGGCCACAGCGGGAGAAATGGATCTGGTACAAATTATGATGGTGCTCCCGCTTGCGGAAACTATTGGAAGCTCCATGTCACAAATAGGCGCGACATACGCGGCCTTGCAACCGCCGGTTGTTGCGGCAAAACGCGTATTTACTATCATCGACGCAGGCCGCATGGACGAGCAAGCCCCGAATGTAACGGCCAACCCCGCACCCACAGACACTAAAAAAACAAACGCATCTGATTATGCCGGCAATTACGGCTTAAGCATAAATAACTTAAGCTTTTCCTACAAGGATGCTACGGTCGAAACCCTCAAAGACATAAACCTAACCATTGGCGAAAACGAAATGATAGCCTTTGTAGGAGAATCGGGTAGCGGCAAATCCACTTTGCTACGGGCAATAATAGGCATGTACGAGCGCGAAAAAATGGGTATGACAATAGGCAACATGCAATTTGCCACAGAAACCATCAATGACTGGCGCGCCCGCTTCGCCTATGTAGACCAGAATTGCAAACTCTTTGATATGAGCATTGCACAAAACATTTCAATGGGCATACAAGGAAGCGCAAGCGCCGAACAAGTCCAAGAAGCCGCCAAGCGCGCGTTTGCGCATGATTTCATTTCCGCCTTACCGGAAGGCTATGCTACACCCTGCGGCGAAAAAGGTGCAGGCCTCTCTGGCGGGCAAAAACAGCGCTTAGCTATAGCCCGCGCCCTATGCAGGAAAGCGCCGGTTTTGGTGCTGGACGAAGCCACATCCGCCCTTGACGCGGAAAGTGAGCGCAATATAATGGAAACCATCCAGCGTTTGCGAGGCGACCATACCATCCTTTTAACCACACACAACCTAAACAATGTTGCCACAGCTGACAGGATAGTCGTAATGGATGACGGCCGCATAGCCGAGTCTGGTACACACGCCCAGCTACTCGAAAAAGGCGGGCTTTACGCAAAGCTGTTAGGAGGCATAAATTAAAATATGAAGAATAAGATTCACTACGAGCCGGTGTACGACCTCGAGTGCAGTTTCATCCTGGAGAGCATGATAAATGGCACGTCCATTAAAGACGAAATGGAAGAATCCATCGAAAAGCGCAACGCAGAAGCCATACGCCCATCTGTCGAGGAAATTTTCAAAAAGCCGCTGGCGTTGGAAAAATTCTTTAAAGATAATGTTTGCCTAAACCTACCCGGCTATGAGGAAAACGGGGCCGAAATGGCAAAATTTCTGTTCAAAAAATGGGAGCGGTCAGACACCGCTCCCATTAATGCTATCCAAGGGTACAATCTGGCGCTGGCCGCCGGCATAGACAATAAAGCCATTGTGATACTCTACACCATAGACGAAGACTACATGGAAAAAAACATTTGGGGATTACAAGAAATGGAAGCAGGCACACCTCCGCCTTTTATAGATGACAGCAGTTTTTTTGGGTTAATAAACAACTCACATCTTGAACAGGAAGGAAAGTTAAGGGCATTGCAACTGTTCTATGACTTTGACAAATATCGCACTTATGCCCAAGCCCTACTACAACATGCAGAAGGGCTACTAAAAGCCAAGGTTGGCGAATATACCAAAGATATTAGAGCCCATATGGATATCTTGGAGAGAGACTGGCTGGCTAACGACGCAGCCAACATAAAAAGCATACTTGGTTTTGAGATAAACGATGGCCTTTTATACAATATTTACCCCGGCATATACCAAACAAACTCTATTAGACTAACCGCCACGCCTATCAGCGAGCCTTATATTATTATGGGGATGGGCGTATTAGCATTAAAAGAAGTATACGATAACGCCGAAACCGATAACGAAAAAGCCGCCCAATTCCTTAAATGCTTAAGCGACGGCACAAAACAGACTATTTTGCAGTTGCTAAAAAATGAATCCCTGTACGGGGGCCAGCTTGCCGAAAAGTTAAATTGCAGTAGCGCAAACATTTCCCAGCATATGTCTGCATTAAGCAACTTGGGTGTTATACGCTATAAAAAAGAAAATAACCGCGTTTACTTCGAGTTAAACAAGGACGTTATCCACTCGTATCTTGAAACTGCTAAGGGGTTATTTGGGTAGGTTAATAAATTATACGATTTTCGGCTCTATTTAAATCTCACTCCTTAAGTTACATACAACGCGCTCTTACATGCATATCTTTTAATTGTACATTGCGGGCAAAGTAGTTGTAAATGACTACTGTCTTATGTATACTGTTAGAAAATGATGGCAGATACAGGAAGGACACAAAAAAACATAAGAGATAACAGAGAGGAGCGTTTTTACGCATGAAAAACACAAGCAGGACGGGCAACAGTACATTAGCCACAAATGCCCGGCGGGTTTTAGCTATTGTTGTTGCCCTCGCCCTTACCATTAGCAACTTTAGTTTTGCTTTTGGAGAGACATATGAGGGCTATGGCTATGAACAAACCGATGGATATGAAGGTATTGGCATCATACCTTTTGGATTTCCTTTTTATGTACCACAACAGATACGTGTTTATGAACGTGTTGGTGTTGTTTCCACACAACAGAGCCTTGACTTATTCCACCACCCTACTGGAGTATTTGTGTCAACGCCTTTTAGACCCGGCTACTCTTTGTATCGTTGGGAAGGTCGAATTAGGGACGCCTTTTGGGTTGATGATGACGTTATTGTTTCTAATCAAATTATCACTGCAAATAGACTGTCTGGCGGAATTACGCAATATTCAGCCATTGCTTCGGTTGATGTTTCGCAAATTGCTCCGGCGATATATGCAGACTCACACATTTCTGCTACCTTCCGCACAGTACAATTGGGGATGGAACCGGTAGTTGACCTTAACAACTTTGGAGTTAGTAGCCCGGCCGTTGTTGTAGCGTATCACCCCAATATCTTGGCGCAATATTACAAAGACATTACTATAACCAATTTAAGGGATACTGTTCCTCTTGCGCCATTGACGCTTACATTGCAACCAAATAACGGACTCATCAACTTCGACTTTGTCCAAAATGGTGTCATTATACCTAATCAACTTTCCATAAATACCGATTTCGTTGACAAAGATGCCGACGCATTTTATGACAGGGTGGCGCAACTACCTTTCGGGATTGTGCCGCGGGAGGGCCTGCCTGCCGGAACGCACACGAATATGGTTTATTTGAGCCAATCATGGCCGGGCTTACCCACTTTTTGTTTCGTCAGCAACGGTGCATTACATGTCGCTGGTTTGCCCGGCAATCTTCCTGTAAATGCAGACCCACTGTTAAATCACCGGCACTCGTTTGAAGTCAGTTTCAGTGTTATGCGACCGGCACAAGCTGTCGAAATTACAAACCCGAGGGATACAGTAAACCGTAACGCGATAATTGACTTTACAGATTACTCGATATTAAACGCACCAATTAACAATACTATCTACAATACCACAGGCGCTAACGCAGACTTTGTAGGTCCCACTGTGTACACCAACCCAGTCGACCCCAGCAGACCATCACGCGAGCGTGATATCACTGTAACGCTTGAGATTACCAACTGCAACTATTCATTTTTTGATTGCGGCAATAACTTCGCAGGCGGGCCGGCAGTATATGGCGCCAATGCCTTGCCAATAACACCGCCGGCAGGCTACATTGTTCACGAGGCTACTGTTGTAAACGATAATTTGGAAGTCGTACTTCGCCCAATCCGGGTGCTGGAAGTGACAATCCAACGCCCCGGTAGCGGGGTCACCAATATCGTGCATCCTCCACAATTAAACATGACACCAACTCCGGCACAGCCACAGACATGGACTGCCGTTGACTGCACAACAACTCCTGGTGATATTATTGTTACAGTCACTTCACCAGATGGCGGTTATCACTATACGATGGCAACAGCTAATGCTCTACAGCCACCTCTTGGATACGAAATTGTTGCTTCATCCCGCAATATTGATGCCCAGGGCAGGTTGGTGTTTACTTTAAGGCAACTGCCGCCAAACACTCACACGGTTATTTTTGACCTTGACAACGGCATACAAACCGACAACCTCCCATTGTCCATAAGCGTAACAGATAACACTCCGGTTGGCGTGGGCAATGTCCCTGTTGTAACCCGGCCCGGCTATACATTTGCAGGGTGGCAACAAGCCCCAGGGGGAACTATACATCTTAATACACTTGCGGTTGAAGGCGTTAACATTACCGCAAATACCACTTTTATCGCACAATGGACCCCAATAATGCATACCGTGACATTTGTCCTTAACGGCGGCAATGTGGCAGGCAACACCGCGAACACTGTACACAGCCTACAGCAGACAACGGCAATCGGGACTGCCAATGTCCCTGTGCCTGTACGCGCCGGCTATACATTTGCCGGTTGGCTTCAAACCACCGGTGCGCCGGGTGGGACACATACCGGGCCACAGGTAGCGGCATTAACAGTTAACGGACCAATGACATTCACAGCGCAATGGACTCAAATACAAGAGTCATCCGAACCACCTGATTATGTTACAACACCGCAACCTACGCCAACACCTACACCTACAGCTTCTCCATCACCAACGCCAGAGCCTACGCCATCCCCACCTCCAACACCTGGGCCGCTTGTAATAGACAACACGATGGTTGGATTCGGGGACAATACCATACGACCCGGCGCACCGCTGAGCCGCGCCCAGGCGATAACAATGTTTTTCCGATTGTTGCCATACGAGCTTCGTGTGCGGTACTGGGCCACGACCAATTCGTTTACAGACATAAGCTCTAACCAATGGTTTAACAACGCTATCAGCACTTTAGAAAACATGGGCTTTGTTGGTGGGTTCCCAGACGGCACATTTAGACCTTACGACAATATTACAAACGCCGAAATGATGGCCCTAATGATCCGCTTTATGGGGCTTGAGCCTCTTAACAGCAGAGCTAACTTCTTTACAGATATAGAGGGGCATTGGGCTGAGTTTTACATCAATGCCATAGCCTATTTGGGCTTGGTTGACGTAGGAGGGCCTTTCAACCCCGATGAACCTATTAACCGGGCGTACACTGCGCAACTTTTTAACCGTAAACTAGGCCACGACTCAATAGAAAATGCCGATGAGTTTAGACATGCGGTGCGTGTATGGATTGATATGGATGATGAAACGGCATGGTACTATATTGAAATTTTGTTAGCCACAAACTCGTTCTATGTGACACAGGAGAATGGGCGATATGTAATAGTTGGCTTAGCGGATGACAAGGATTGGACAGTGCTTGAACACCCAGGTTCTCGCCCTTATCATCTTCCTCCTCTCCAATAACGGTTGCGGCAAGCATGCTATAACAAAACCGCCGGTTTTAAATATTCCCGGCGGTTTTGTTATATCCATTATTGAATGAGTCATACTCGGAAATAAGCTCCATCTCCCGCTTGTCCAACTCATCTTTGGTTTCCAGTACTTCGATTTTGAATTCGAACAGTTCCTCTTTGTTTTCAAGTTTGGACCGGTAATAATCTTCCGCAAAGATAATATTCTTGGGCTCCGTACCCGTGAAGTGGGCTTTCAGGCGCTTTAGCACATCTTTGGACTGGCCTACGTAGACCTTATCCAGCTCTTTGTTTCTTATTACATATACGCCCTTGATTTTCACATAATCAATCCCAAGCAGGTCACGCATAGGGGTAAAATCCTCGCTGTTTGCTATATAATCCGTCAGGGGTTTTATTTGCTTGAATTTTTCTTTGTATTCAGCCTTTATAATATTAATTTCTGCGTTGTTATCCTTTATTTTTGCAGAGTTATCTTCAATTTCTTTGTTTAGCCTGGCCATCTCTTTAGCATTATTTGGCTCATCTACGTTAAGCTGGGCCGTTAGATTATCCAGGCGCTTTCCGGAGTTGGAATAGGCATACCACCCTAATGTTAAAATCGAAAGCAGAACAAACAAAAGCTTATTTTCTCTAGCCTTGGCAATTTTTTGGACTTTATCTTTAAGCTCGGCAAGTTGCGATTCATGCTCGTGGATACTGTCCTGCGCGGCACTTATTGCGGACTCAATGTTCTCGTTTTCATGTTTTAAGGCATCAACCTTGCCTACGCCCTCTTTATTGATCAAATCCCTTTCCATCCAAGATGGCATAAGATGCGTTTTTTGTGAACCTACTATCAATTTCGAAAGTATTTCATATGCGTACCGTGAAACTAAGTATGCGGCATCGTCTTTTTTTACAATGCTATTTTGTAGCAGGTATTTTGCGTCCCTCATGTTTTCCAGCACGTTATTGGTTAATTTAAGCGATATCGCAGGGATTTTTATCTCTTTTTCCTTCCAGTTGGAATAGATTTTATACTTTTCATAATTTCTTTGAATATTGCGCTCTACGGTACGGTATGTCCTTATTTTAATGAAACTTAGCCTTGTTACCCTGGTGTGATCTACAAACTCTATATCGCACAACCGGTATCTTAGGGGTGCTTCCGTGTCAAGATTCTGGTCGGCTAAAGCTCTTTCAAACTCCTCGTCACGCATAGAGCCAATAAGCTTGCCAAGCAAGCCTACAATTGAAACTACATCTCTCGCTCCCATACTTGTCCCCCCCCGTTACTCTTTAGTAAGCTTCAACCGCTTCTAATATGGCACTAATCATTTCATCTTCGGATACTTTGCGTACAATCTCACCCTTGCGGAACAAAACCCCTACCCCACGCCCGGCGGCTATACCTATATCAGCTTCCCTAGCCTCGCCCGGCCCGTTGACCACACAGCCCATAACTGCCACAGTTATGGGCTTATCTACCGTTTCGAGTTTTTCCTCTATTTGCGCGGCAATGTTTATCACGTCTATGTCCGTACGGCCACAGGTTGGGCAGGCAATTACCGTCGGGCCAAAGCGCCTTAGCCCCATTGCGGAAAGTATCTCTTTCGCGCAGCGTATCTCGTCGGCAGGGTTGCCGGAGAGGCTTACACGCAAAGTATCCCCTACCCCCATAGCAAGCAAGGCCCCAAGCCCGGCGGCAGAACGGATAGACCCCTTTAGCGGTGTCCCGGAATGCGTAAAGCCCATATGTAGCGGGTACGGTATGCGGCTCGCTAGGATTTTATGAGCTTCCAGCATAAGCGGAACATCTGTTGCTTTTACGGAAACTACTATATTATTAAACCCGTAGCTCTCCAACATCGAAACATTTTTTAGGGCACTTTCGGCAAGCCCTTCGGCGGTGTGGCCGTACCGCGCCATTATTTCCTTTTCCAATGAGCCGCTGTTGACACCTACTCTTATGGGTATCTCGGCGGCTTTTGCGGCTTCGGCCACTTTTTGCAAACGTAGCCCGTCCCCTATATTGCCGGGGTTAATGCGTAGTTTGTCCGCGCCGTTTTTGACCGATTCCAGTGCCAAGCGGTAATTGAAATGGATATCCGCCACCAAAGGGAGCGATATCTCTTTTTTTATTTGCTTAATTGCCGCCGCCGCTTCCATATCGGGTACCGCTACGCGTATAACCTCACAGCCCGCCGCTGTAAGCGCGTGGATTTGCGCCACGGTAGCGGCAACGTCTCGTGTATCTGTATTGGTCATGGACTGGATAACTATAGGGTGCCCGCCGCCAACCGGCACACCGCCTATATGCACGACACGGGTTTCTTTGCGCGTAATCATTATAATAACCTCACAATATCGCGGTAAGCTATAAACACCGCAAGCAAGATAAGCATGACAAAGCCTACCATATGCACCATACCCTCCCGCTCCGGCGAGACGGGCTTGCGGCGTATGCCCTCAATGCCAAGGAAGACCAGCCGCGCCCCGTCCATTGCCGGGATGGGGAGCAGGTTCATAACCCCAAGCGCCGCGTTAAGGAGTGCGGTAAAAAACAGCATTGTAAGCAATGTATCCAATATGCCGTATTCGATAACCTGCTGGTAAACCTGTGTTACCTCCCCGGCTAGGCCAATCGGCCCCATAACCCCGGCACCTTCGGGTAAGCTTTGACCGGTTACAAACCTGGCCAGCATTGTAAAGGGCATTCGCATATTAAATAAAATCATTTCCGCGGAGGTCGTGAATGTCCCCCAAAACCCTACACGTGGCAGACCTTCCGCACCGCGGTTTAGCAAGCCAAAATACCTGGTTGCCAGAAATCCCAGCCTAAAAGAACTTCCGTCCTGGAACGGGGTAATGGCAACATCATGCGCCGCGCCATCGCGCACAAACCGGACGTCTAGCGGTTGCCCGCCGGACATATTTAATTGAAGGGAAAAATCCTCAAAAAGGGCAACGCGCCTGCCGTTGATATGTGTAATACGATCCCCTGCTTGCAAACCGGCGTGATACGCGGGCGAACCTACGCCTATGGTATGCACCTCGGCCACACTGTAGCCGGTGAGCAGAATAAGCACAAAAAACAACGCAAACGCCGCTACAAAATTGAATAGAGAGCCGCCTGCCATAACCAACGCACGCTGGTAGACTTTTTTGCCGCTTAGCGCGCCGGGGTCGCCTGGGAGGCTTTCGTCCGTGCCGCGCATTTTGCAAAACCCGCCTATGGGGAAGAGCCGCAGGGAGAATTGGGTGGATTCCTCTACACGGATAAAGCCGATATTGTCAGGCCCGGAATCACCGTGCCAGATCAAATTGCTTTCTTCCGCTTCTGGGTCTGTGTCCTTTTGTTTACGGGGCTTTCCTTTAAACCCAAATAGCTTTGGCCCCATGCCAAGCGCAAACTCTTCCACAAAAACACCGGCCCGGCGGGCCATCACAAAATGGCCTAACTCATGAATAAAAACTACTATGCCCAAGATTAATATGAAAATCAAAATGGGTATCAGTGTTGACATAAATGCTGGAATAATGTTCACCTCATTTTATGGACAAACTCCATCGCCCAATCTTCCGCCTCGCGGATATCCGAGAGGCCATTTACTTCATGTACAGTATATGAACTAAAGGCTTCGGCTATTAACTCCGAAATGCCATAGAATCCGATTTTATCGGCCAAAAACCGGCCAACCGCCCATTCGTTTACGGTATTCATCACCGCCGGCAAAGTGCCGCCCACTATGGACGCGTGCCGCGCCAGGGCCAGGCATGGGAAGCGCTCCGTGTCCGGGGCTTCGAATGTCAAGTCACCGGCTGTGAGGAAATCCAGCCGCGGGTAGCTGTTGCTAACCCTAGCCGGCCCGGCCAGCGCGTATAATATTGGAAGTCTCATATCCGGAAGGCCCAGTTGCGCGATAACCGAACCATCCACAAACCGTACCATCGAGTGGATTATGCTTTGCGGGTGGACGATAATCTCCACATTGGCCATGGGCTGGTCAAAGAGCCACAGGGCTTCGATTAACTCCAGACCTTTATTCATAAGTGTAGCGCTGTCGACTGTAATTTTTGAGCCCATAGCCCAATTGGGATGACGCAGGGCATCTGCGGCGGTAGCTTTTTCTATCCGCTCTTTGGGCCATGTGCGAAACGGCCCGCCGGACGCGGTAAGGATTATCTTTTCTACAGCATTGCCCGTAAACCCTTCGCTCAACCGCCCGCCGGTAGCCCCTTGCAAACACTGCAAAATCGCGGAGTGTTCGCTGTCAATAGGGACAACGCGCACGCCCTGCTCCCGCGCCAGCCTCATAATCAGCCCCCCGGCAGTTACAAGGCTCTCTTTATTGGCAAGGGCGATATCCTTACCGGCTTTGATTGCCGCTAAAGTAGGCGCAAGCCCGGCTTTACCTACCAGCGCGTTAACAACAACGTCAGCCTGGTTATATTCCGCACAGGTAACCAGTCCGTCTTCGCCGGTCAAAATTTCCGGTTTCACGCCCTTTGACCGCAAAATCTCCGTCAAGCTGTCTGCCCGGGCGCCGTCCGGTACCCAGACTAAATCCGGCGTAAATTCCTCTACAAACTCCGCAAGCAGAGGAATATTGCCATATCCGGTAAGTACTCTAACCTGTGCGGCAGGCAAGCATGTCCGCACAACATCCAAAGTCTGCGTCCCTATTGAGCCGGTTGCTCCCAAAATTGATACATTCACGCAAATTCTCCTATCAGTCCTTTTGGGACAGCCCCACCGGGCACTGAAAAAGTGTTACTTTTCCGGTTTTACCATTATCATCAAAAGCGCATAATAATTTTTAACCTAACCCATCCCGGCAATCAAAATCATAGCCAAGTATACAATAGGCGCTACAATTATCACACTGTCCGCCCGGTCAAGCACCCCGCCATGCCCCGGCAGAAGCGCTCCGAAATCTTTAATCCCCGTACGGCGCTTAATTGCCGACGCGGCCATATCCCCAATTACACAAAATACCGCGCCAAACATGGATATCACTACAGCAACAAGTATGAAGTTTACAGCCATATCCGGGGCAATGAAGCGCACAACAAAAAAGCCGTAAAGCCCACCTACCA
>Ga0123355_10013281_pt1 | contig 12806 bp, 2 predicted proteins | sample TergutEmb28metaG_3_FD_89872 | JGI IMG/M metagenome (GOLD analysis project Ga0123355, IMG submission 89872) | Embiratermes neotenicus P1 segment gut microbial communities from Petit-Saut dam, French Guiana - Emb289 P1 | ecosystem: Host-associated > Arthropoda: Insects > Digestive system > Gut ...
CTGGATGGAGTTGGCTCAGGATAGGGACAGGTGGCGGGCACTTGTGAATATGGTGATGAACTTTCGGGTTCCATAAAGTGTGGGGAATTTCTTGACTAGCTGCAGAACCAGTTAGCTTCTCAAAAAGGACTCTGCTCCATGGAGTAAGTAAGTAAGTAAGTAAGTAAGGCCTATGAAGGGGTATGTACAAATTAGTGTAATTCACTTTTGGAAATCCTTGCTAATGATACTGAGTCGTATAGTACAACAGAACTTACTGATTTTTATCACCTGCCCCATCATATTTTAACACACAATTTACACAAATGAGTCTTTGCCAATAACATCATCACCATATGACCACTATACAGAGCATATCTTTAATTGCTGGTCTCAGCACAACTGGGCATTTTATACCCTGCCTTTCCCCTGCAGTTCAGCTTGCCTTATTTCATAGAAGAGTCTGAAAGTGTTTATCCCCATTTGTAAGCAGACCTCACACAAGAGTTTTTCTTGAAATGTTGATTGTTATCTTTGAATATCATCTTTCAGTTCTTGGGAAGGATGTGAATTGTTCACATACACTCTGTATTTCACTGTCTCCCACAAACAGTAATTGCACAGATTGAAGTCTGGAGATGTAGGAAGTTATAATTGGCCAAAGAATGATGTTTGAAATAGCATAAAATTGCAGTTGAATTTCTTGTTGCCTTGAAAAACTTGGGCCCCGTGACGTCACATGCACTCGCTTACTCTAGACCCAAAATTGAAGGTTGTGAAAGGAAAATCGTGAACTATATGGGGATTTTTGGAACATCATTATCTATCTCTCTGGTTGTTGACATTCCAATTTAATGTAAACCATTCTTCATTGTAAGAGAAAAGAATTCAGATTGAAAAATCCGTTGGATACTGATTGCTGCAACTACCTACAGTTGTTTCCTACCTATAAGAAAGAGCTGTTATACAGCCGTAATTTTATATGGGCATTGCTGAAAGTTTTGTTGTCCTGTTAGTTGAGAATTTTGAATCCTCACTTCAGTTAAAACATGAAGTTTTCATGTTTTCTACCTGTCCGGCCCTGAACCTGTTTTTCAAACTTTCTCCAGGCTCCTGTATATTGTTCTTTTATGCAGCAATGTTGATGTGGGATATTTTGCAGAACATTTTGCCTCATTTTTTCCTGTTGCAATTGAACACTGTTCTGCAACCAACATTTCAAATGTGCATTGAACTACTGCATGTGAGGCATGATAGGTAAGACCTATGTCACATTCCAGTACTGGCATGATGATGCAACACATGGAGAATGGCCTTACATAAACCAGCTTGTGTTTCCTTACACTTGGTAAAATGAGTAAGGATAGACTGCTTATTTGGAAATAATTTCAACACATTAAGCCATGTCAGTTGTACCATTGCATTTGAGCTACCCTTAAAATATTTCACCAGTTTAACTCCTGTTAAGCAGAAAGGATATTCACATACACTTCCTGTTGAATCTGTTGAATCAGAGTCATAAATCCAGCATCACCTTCATGCCAGTTCATAGCCACATGCACTGCACTAGGCTACACATGTGTACAGTTAATATATCATCGATTTGAATAAAGGAGAATATAACCGATGTTGTACATATATTTAATCTTTATTGGAAATGGGCTTAATGTTTCAGCCCAAGTGGGCTGTTATCAACGTTGTTGCTATTATTATTATTATTATTATTATTATTATTATTCCCTAGTACATGTACTTGATAGCACAAATTGACTGCAGTACAGTGCAGTATAGTATAAAACTGATGTTAATGTTGCAACTGATGTGTCTGTTTCATGTTCCCATATCTGTATACATATTTATTGTGATGTGACTGTCATATTTTGATGTAAAGTTGTGGGCATTGCGGGGCTTCGTGTTCCTGTACATGGTGTGTATACACAGCTAGTGCTGTATGTGTATTTAAACTCTGCAACTATACATGGGTAAAACCATGTTGCAACAGTTAACACATTTTATTTAATGTAAGACTGCTTCATTTCAATGTGCATTTACTGATAGTTGTTTGTGATTTAATATGACCTGTTACTGCAGCAAAGGCAATTAATGTGAGATTGTCTTTGTGATGGTTGCAGGAGTCTGTACACACAGTGTACTGTTGCAGATGAAGAGGGTGCAATACAGTATCTTGAAGAGTTACATAACTTTGCCAAAAGTAATGGTGACTCTGGATTAAGTCCTGAGTCGGATGTCTTTCTAACACCAAATTCTTCACCTTCCGAAATTTATCACCACTTTGATGTGACAAAGACACAAAGTTCAGACAATACTAAAAGTGCATCTGCAGAGACACTTATCAATCTTCAGAAAACAAATCAGTCATATTACACAATTGTGCCTGTGGAGGACGCATTTATCGAAGAAAATAATAGCAACAAGTCACTTGAAGTTTGTGATATATTAGAAAAAGAGTTAGCAGAGCAAGATGAACTTTTGAAATCATTTCATTCAATCAAATTCAAGGAGGATAAGCAAAGCACTGTGAAGAAAATCAATAAACCAACATCCCTGCTATTTACTTCTAGTCAGTACACCAAAAAATATAAGCGTGGTTGTGATATAACATATACTCGGTATAAAAAGGAAGGAAAGGATTTGTTGGAATCAAAATTACAGCCTTCATCTCGTTGTAAGGATGATTTGGCAAGTTTAAATGCCAGTCAAGCTGTTCACAAGGAGCAAAACAATGGTAATCTTTTGAGAATAAATTCTCTGAGAAAAGATAAGTATTTAGTAGATAAATTTGAAAGCAGGGAGAACACTATTCGGGAAGAAGAGGAAAGGGAGTTATCAAAGAATACATCTGGCAGGTCAAAAAATTTAGATTACTGTGTTGAATTACAGAACAGTGCTACCAACAATGATATTCTGGAAGAAGAATTTATGGAAAGTCCAGGAGAGGGGGTGGATTGTGAATTAGAATGCTGCAAAAATAAGGAGTTTACTGCTGAAGACTTACTGAACTTTCCCTGCAGCCCAGAGATGGATGCAAGTGGTGGTGGCCCTGATTCTGGCCTGGATACAAGTTCAACAGGCTGCATGCCAGGCGGTGGCTTCAGTAGTCCACGTGATCACACAGTCTCAGAGACTTCAGGAATTGACCTCACTGAAGCAGCCATTGGGGAAGATATGCCCCATGATGGAGATGTTGACATTCTGCTCAGAAAGCCTGTGAAATCGTCAACTTCTTCTTCTGTATCATCTGATGCAGGCACTTGGGATAGTACCTTCCCCTCCACTCATTTTCATGACACACATGTAACAGAAGTGGATGGTGTAATAGAGTGTGTAGTGCCATCAGATGGTACCCGTGAAACTTTGGGGGACCTACGTGATGATGATAAGTATCCATTTAGCTCCAGACCAAGTCAGTATGAACCTATATTTCTGTATTCCGATGAGCCACCAACCGATAACATATCAAAATTGGAAACTGATAGAGAACTTAATATTCATCATCTAGAAGAAAAAGGTCAGGATTTAGAAGTTAAATTAAGAGAGGAGAGTACACATGGTGCGCATACCCATAGTCATAATATGTGTATATCACCAGAGAATATTCCACCACAAAATATGTGCGTTGTACCTTCTCATGATTATAGGAGCACTCAATCTGAAGGCAGTGCACAGGAGGCCTCACCAATAGTCTCTGAAACCATTGTACAGGAAATTTCATTCCAGACTAACAGATCCTCGGATAAGCTTACTGAATCACTCCCATTTTGTTCTGAGGATGCACATGGTTGGAAGGTAGCCAATCAGAATAACTATTTCATCAATGCTGCTGACTTGGCAGATGATGACATGTTACTTCCAACCCCTCCAGCTACCGCTGAACAACAAGATAAAATAACTGCGGACACTGACACTTCTGAATTGGAAATTCATCAGAAATCATCAAATGAAACATCACCATGTGAAGAACATATATCCACATGTGATATTGTTAATAAAGGCATCACAGAGTGTTTGAATATAAGAGAAAAATACATAGCACGTGACACATTGCCCATTGAGGCTCATGCAGAGGCCTTATGTGAGGGTGTAGTTCCATTTATTTCATCACATATAAATATAACAAATGAAAAGATAGATATTAATGACTTTGAACATTTGAATGAAAGTAATTTAGAGACAGTCAATGAGGATCCTGCTTCGGATCCTCTGATGATGAAAGTTACTCCTGCTAGGGTTGCTGCTAGCAGAGATGAGTTAGAAGTCTCAAGTGGACTGGATGTTTTTGCAGAATTTCAAAAGGAAATAAAAGTGACTGAACATTTGGAGCCACATGTAAATATTAGAAAACTTCATGGTGGCTGGAAACGTACTGATTCAGCCAGTTTAGATGATTTAAGTAAGAGAGAGAGCCAGTCATTGCCAGAATATGCTTTTTCTGACTGTAGTAAGCCAGAAATTCAAGATGTTGCAAACGTTTGCCAAAATGAAAAAGATAATGGTGTGTCTTCAAAAGAAGGTTCAGTTGATCAGGTGGCATTAACGGTATTTAGCAGCATACAGAGTGATGAGACAGAAACCAAATCAGGTCCGTTGGATGAAAGGAAAGAAGAGGAGGCTGAAGAACGTCGCCCAAGTCTGATACGCAGAAACACATTTGAATTAGATCCAGATGATGATCGTTTGGCATTGTTAAGACAGGAGTATGAACGTCGACAAGGAAACCTTTTGTTTCAGAGTTGCATTCCACAATTTTCTGGACATCTTACAGGGAGTGAAGGTTTTCGAGATGCTCAAAGTCTGCTGGTGGTAACCTCAAAAGATGAGGATTTAAATAAAGTTGAGGAGGCACAGCAAAGATCTCTTCCAGCGGTCACAAATGACACATCATTTACAGAGACAAGCTCATGTGTATCAGATAGAAATGAAGAGCAAGTAATATCATCTAAAACTTTAGTAACTGATTCCAGTCCTGTAGTACTACCATCATGTGTCTTCTCCAACCATGACATTCATAGCCTTGACTCTGTCAGTAATGATAGACCATTGGACAGTCTTTTTCATCCACAGATGAGTCAGCTTACACCATCACAGCAGAGGTCTGAGAGTCACCAGTTTTGTGAAAGAGTAGATCAGGACTCAAAATACCCAGAAGAAGAGAACTTAGTTGATATTGGTAACAGCAAAAACAAGTCTTACATGCAAAATAACCACAAAGTGTATGAATCTGAAAAAGAGCAAGATGTGGATAGAATCCAGATTGGTGACTTAAAGAGAACGTCAAGCAGTTTTGATAATTCGACAAAACCTGTGGTATCAGGTGCTCTAACTTGCAGTGATGTAATGGTTGATGAGAAACGGTCATGTGACACTCCAAAGAAACAAAAGAGAACTGAATCAACGCCAATTGTATCAGGAGGTGTTTCAAGCATAGATTTTGTTGTTCCGGTTCGCCCCATCTTAGATAGCCCTGTCATGGCTCGTAGGAAGACTGAGTCAGCACCAATTCTGTCTGGTGGTGCTACAGTGATAGAAGCTGTACCACAAAAGATAGAGGTAAAATCTGCAAATATGGCTTCTTTTAACTCTGCATGGGTTGTGGACATGAGTGACTGCAGCAGCAGTTCTGCCAAACCTCCCATAGAACCCAGAAGGCAGAAGAAGACTAATGTGGCTGGAAACACTACACAGCTTTCTGAAGTGAAAAGTACATCACAGCACAAACAGAGTGAGATGAAAACTACTGCCCTGGGGTTTTTTGTGGATTTAAAAGATACAACCACTGATTGTCAGATAGATAAGAAACCCAGAAAAGAGATTATAAATGACAGGGATTTTAAGAGTCATGAATTATCTCCCGGAAGAAGAAATTCAGGTGTAGGTTTTTTTGTGGATTTAAAGGAACAAAAAGAACCTACTAATAAAAGACTCATGCCTTCTGAAGGAAAGGAGATTTCTTGTCATGTAAAAGCTGATGAACCAAAGTCTGTAACAAAAAATGCTTCTTGTGGCTTTTTTGTTAATTTAAATAAAAAGTCTGTGAATGAAGAAGTAACTGAAAGTAAAAAATTAGTGGGGGCAGATGATGATAAGAATGACAGTAAGAATACTCTGTTCTCAATGTTCATTGATATTGGCGACACTAATGTTAAACAGGAATCTTCTGTTGATTCCATCCAAGGTAAGGTATCGTCCCCAAACCTTTCCTGTCATAAGAAGTTAGGATTTAGAAGCCAAACTGCAACAGTTTCTAGCACTGATTCCAGCCAGACCTGTGAGTGCACTGATATGAACATAGATGCTGATGTTGAAGCAGCATCACAAGTTGTTAAGTCTCCTTTGCAGAATGAAACAGAAAACAAAAAGCAAGGCTTCTTTATGTTCATTGAAGCAGAATCACCTGTAACAAGACGGAAAACTTTGCCGTCAAATCTGAGATCAAATTTAAATAGACATTCTTTGAATTTAGAACCTCATGTTAGTGATCAAGGGGATGACCAACAAAAAGGTAATGGCAGAAGGCATCATAAACGTGCACACAGTTTATCAGTGGAAAGAGGTAATGTATATAGTCCGGACAAAAGCAAATCACTGAGTTCCACATCTCTTGCTAAGATTAAATTGAGAAGCAGCAGTCAGTCACTACATGAAGCAGTTACAACTCCAGATCAGGGCACTGTACCACAGTTTGGAGAAGGACAAGAGGTTACAGAGATGTCTCTTTCAAGTAATTGTAGACAGCCATCGAAGAGTTATGATCACTTACCTAGACGTGCTCTAAGCTATGAAGAAAAATCAGAAAATAGCAAAGAAACTCCAGATACAGACACAGACACACATTCAGAAAGGAAACTGCTAAGTGAAAGTGCCTCCCAGTTGCCTGTCACTTGCACAGAATCAGAAGTTGCTGGTGATGTTTTCACAGTGCCTCACAGTTGTGATGTAAAGTGTATAGGTTCGGACATTGCAACAGCTGAGGCAGCTGGTCTCTCACAACAGAATACTGCATTGACTCAGGAGGATGGGGAGAATGTGTGTAGGAATCCATCAGAACCTACAGATCTTCAGCAGAATGAACACACTGGTGATGTTTTAGCCGTTGCTGAAGGGCGCAGCCTGGATGAAAATGTCTCTGTTAGAACTTCTGTAGAAAGTGAAGCATTGTCAAAGGATTCATGTTTGGAAACAAACTCCAAGTCTTTGGAAACAAGCTTTGTTAAACTCTCAGACCTGGACAAAGAACCATCCAAGACATTGTCTAATGTCACTGATAGTAGTGACATACTGCCTTCATTTGCTGCAGCTAATAGGATGACTCGTAGTATTCCTGAAACTTCTTGGATTGAGAATAAACTTCTTATGACACGCTCAATAGGGGGTGGCACAAGCAGCAGGTCATTGAGTCGTTTATTTCCACACTTACACACTACAGTGACTGCCACATCATCACCATCAAACATTGGCAGAAGCAAGTCACCAAGTACACAGCCAGATGCAGATGACAATGAAACACAGATTTCTGAGACTTCTGATTTGAGCAGCATGCAGAGTAGTATGGGACCATCAGGGCTTGGTAAGTTTCTTCTTTTCTTGCATTTTGTCATTCCCATGCATTTGAACACTGTCATATTGTTTAGGGATTTATCAACTGTCAGCCTGTTATGGTCTGATCCTCCTGACTTATGAATGTATACTGGTGTTTTGTCTGCATTTACTTATAGACCATACTTTTTACTAACCTACTAATACAGCTACTGTTTTTATTGTACTTGTTGTATTTGCATTTTTGTCTAGTATATGATGTATGCAGAATACATATTCAGTAGTTGATAGTTTTCAAAAACCAGAAACACCATGATTTTTTAAGTTAGAAGCACAGAGAATGAAAGGAAAGAACATTGCACAGACATATAGAAGTGTTCTAGAAATACAAACTTAGAACAAGCTTATTATTTTAATTTCAGTATTTTAAACTTCCATTGTTATCTTGAAACACTTTCAAAATATTAGAAATTTTAAAATATTTGGAATAAGAAACTCTCACATATACTCCTCACAAGCTACCAATATCACATTTAAATACAGTTGACAGTTGCAAACAATATGTCACTGAGATCTCACAGGAAATGTGGTATATATATGTGATATTGCCATTTTTCTTCTTTTCATGTTTTTTACATATAGCCGTATGATGGTTTGGTTGGGCTGAAACATGTAGCTCAATGGTAACAATCTGTTGTTACACAGCAATTGTAGTTGTGTTGGATGGTGGTTTTTATTTATTATTAATTATTTGAAAAAACAACAGGATGTCTTCTATTAAATTAAAAAGTCAGCTACTAAAATATTTGTTTTATTTTTGGAATAGTTTATTTAATTTCAGATAATATATACTTTTTGTGATAAAATCTGTGAACCCATGATGTGTTTTAAATGTTGTAGCTGACATGCACACACATGGTTTGTTATAGAGGGCAGTACAGAGGAGACTGATGCTTCATCATCATATGCAGGTCGTAGTGGCCCAGTTTCAAGATTAGGTGAAGATTTACTTAGAATGTTTCTGGAAGAAATCAATCCTGATGTGACAGTGGAAGTTGGAGGACGGAGATTGAAAGCTCATAAGTGTATATTGTCTTCCCGCTGTCAGTACTTTGCAGCAATACTGAGTGGTGGCTGGGTTGAAAGTGCAGGAAATGTCATATCACTTCAGGGGTAAGTGCTGTATAGAGGAAACCATCTCATTCTCACAAACATCTGAACAAAAAGACATCAGATAACATTGCATGGTTCTGGTAACATTAAATACAGTAAAATGCAATTACATAGTAGTTAAATATCCATACCTCATTCCCATGTTTATTTGCTGAAGTTTGTGCTTGAGAACAGAGTGCTGAAGAAAATGTTTGAACCAAAGAGAGAAATAGCAGTAGGATGGAGAAAATTACATAATAAGGGGCTTGATGATCTGTGTTATTATTGTGCTTGAAGTCAAGGAATATGTGGCGTGTATGAGGAAGATGGCAACTGCCTACAACATTTTAGTTGTAAAACCTGAAGTAAAGAGACCACCTGGAAGAACAAGACATAGACAGGATGATATTATTGAAGTGGATCTTAAAGCAGTATAGTGTGGTGTGTGGTATGAACTGGATTCAAGTGGCTCAGTACAGGGTTCATTAGGGGGTGCCTTGTGTGAACATGTTAAAGAACATTCAGTTACAAATGAGGCGGGGAATTTATAATCAGCTGAGGAATTGTCAGCTTTATAGTAATGAATCTCCTGCATGTGGTTAGTTAGGGATAGCAGCTATCAAAGTTTTCAGTGATTATTCTGTTCAGACTTACAGTCACAGGATCATCACTGTAAAGTACACCACGTCATTGGTGAGACGGTGATATAACAGGGATCAACCAAATGGGATAAGTTTAACCCTTTAACATCGAACAACTTCTAAAGATGTCATGCAGTGAGCCCTTTATATAGCCGGATGACTTATAAAGATTTCGCAAACAGTGTGCCAAAGTTTGGAGGAATTTTGTTCACTCCTATTCGATAAACTGTTGTGGCTTGCTAAGCAGCAGGACCCTTGAAGGTCAGGGTATCTTTATGGCACCAGAATGTACCCCCTGCACCTCCTCAATCCTTCCACAAATCCCAATTTATGAGTCAACACAAGGTAAATGTGCATTTTGTCCCAGCTGACTAATATGGTTTAGCCACTGATATCTTTGTTTTTAGCTTGCACTGGGCTCACTGTGGGTTGAAATATCAACACTGTCCTATGAAGCGAACTGTAGTTGTTGTCCAGAAAGTGTGTCAGAGGTGTGCTGTACCCATATAGTTCAGACAAAACTAATGCACAAAAATTGGGGATATCCACAAAAATCAATGCTTACAGCTACAGGAGGGCCCACAGACATACCTGTTATAGTGCTGTCATAATCTGTAGGGGTTGTGGGGTAGTAACATGGAACATACAGTCGTCAATCTAGTAACAACATCTTGGGCACCCTCGAAGAGCTGGAATTTTGTACAGTAGTCACATTGTAGCTTCAGAACTGTTTTTCTATTACTGTAGAAGACGTTCATATCTGACTGGCATTACATTTCTGCAACTGTGCCCAGTCATACATAGTAGTCTAAACAAGGCAGACAATTGTAGGTATCAAGCATTGGCCAGAAAAAAAAATAAATAAAACCTGAGGAGGAAACCATCAGTGACATTCTGGTTGCTGACACCAACTTGGAATCAGGTGCTGAGGCTAGTGATGTTGAAGACTATTTTGAGGAAGAAGAATTAGAAGAATAAGAAGAGGAACAACAACAGCAGCAGCAGCAAGGCTCAGCAAAAGTCGCCATAACAGACACTGGCCAGCAAAATCATCATCCCAACTGCACTGCCACCTGTTTTCTTCTCGTGACCAAAGAAATGGCACAGTGTATAAGTGCGCCAGATGTGATGTGGGCCTGTGTGTGGTGCCTTGTTTCGTGGAAAATCACACAGACGTAAATTTGTAATATATCACCCTCTTTGTGAATGCTGTGTGTCATGATAAAACAGTGATCCAAGGTGTCACAGACCGTATGCAGCAGCCAGAATTATGTGAGTAATGAATTATTTACACCACATTCCATATAATGCATGCGATTCACAGGCATAAATTTATTTTAAAAAATAGATAAACATTTTTTCCTGGTTAACCAATTCATAAGCAGAGTGCAAAATTTTATTTCATTAAATTTGAAGGAAAAGTTTATGAGATATGCCTTTTTTTTCTAAGAGTAAGCAATAAAATTTAAAATCCCTATTAAAAAATCTTGGCAGGCAGCATTGCTCAGAGGGATTTAATTATGGCCTTAAAGGGTTAAATGTCAGTTTGAGAGTTGAAAATAGATGTCCTTTAAACCTTTACATGTGCCATTTAAAACGTAAATTGTGCTATGACCCAAGTTCTTTGCAGGTGTTGAAAAAGTTGTGGAAGATTTTAATACATTGGAAGAGGTTGGTGTTGTCTTGATTGTATTACAATCTGTCGTGTTTGGAGCAACAAAAGACTGAACCACTGTGCATGTTATAACTGAACGCATGGTTCCAAGCTTATAGTACATTGATAAAGTATGAATTTAATTGGGAAGTCTTGTCCCAGATCACTGTTGAATGTACTGTGTGACAGCATTAAGGTCTTTAGTAATTGGGACTGTATACACTTTCTGTTCATTGTTTAACCTTAAATGGAATACAAAATATGTCATTACAGTTGCTAATACAGTATGTTCTTTCAAGCACAGCTGCAAGTTGACTGATCCATTTAGATGAAGGGATCCCTTAGTAGTTATCACTTTATGGACATGTTCATGATAAATTCAAAAAAGATCTTGGTTTCCTAATTTTAAGTATTACAATACATCGATTTCAGTAAAATCTAATAACAATTATTTAACCCAATAATATCTTTCATATTTTTAAACATAATAATTTACTGTTCATAGGTAAGCCAATATAACTCATACAGTATAATGTAGTAATTACTTATTGAACTTGTATTATATTCTATACTACATTACCATTTTTACATGTAATTTTGTATGACTGATGCTTTCCTCCACAAAGCATCATTGTTTTATTTATGTGTTTTATTATTGTTGTATAAGCTTATGACTAATTCTGTATACCATAGGTTGTTTTACCTAGCAGGATCAATGGAATTGTAAATGAACAGTAAATAATTTAATTACAGATTAAGCTGACTGATGTTTAAGATATGTGTATTTTATATAATTTATAGCTTTTATGGCAACTAAATTCAATAGAATATTCTGAGGCTAGCAGCCATGTCAAGTGGTTGAATAGTGAATAAACCAATGTTTCAAGGACCATATGGGTCCTCTGTACTCCCTGATGACAAGGACAGACAGAGATGGTCCTTGAAAGATTGGTTGACTTGCCATTTGGCCACCTTGACATAGCTGCTAGCCAGAGAATATTTTATTGAATGTGTGTATTTGTGTGATACTAATAGTTTCTAGACCATGACTGTCAAATTAATTGGATTTTGATCTGTGTTTATACGTCAGAACAATCGCGTACTGATTAAAATAGAGATGAACGTTGTAATTGATTAATATTACAATCAGTAAAATTTTGATTTAGTTACCACTGCTAGTGATAAGTGAATATTAGAATCATTTACACATGTGGATTGACTGATAAGGTGAAATATTTGACATCTACGAGGTATAAGTGCTTCATACTTTTTCCAGCTTTTCTTACAATGCAGTCCATTTTGCATTGTGCCATATCTACAGTGGAACAAGCAACATTCCAGACACCATTAGTATTGTTGAATTGGCAACACTGGCTGATATGCTGGGCCTCGAAGGACTTAAAGAAGTCATCATGTACACACTTAAAGTAAAATACTGCCATTTTTTCCACAAGGTAAGTGATCAGTTCAGGAGATGGCGACTGTCTTTTGAAGGCTGTGGGACTGTTTTTTTGAGTGTGTGCATTGTTTCAGCCATGTGCTATGTGTGCTGCTGGGGTGCTCGAGTGCCTTCCACTTGCTGCAGCTTACGGTCTTGATGACATATACCGGAAGAGCTTACGTTGGATTACTAAGTACTTTGTGAGGATTTGGCCAACTAAAGGATTTGCTTCACTTCCTAGAGAACTTATTGATAAATGCTACCAGCAGCATGTTGTACACATGGTAAGAGAAATGTTTTGATTATCACATCTTCACAGAAAGTGGTGGTTAGAATTATCCAATCCAAATGAAAACTGAAATCACATACCTTCTTCTTCTTCTTC
>Ga0123355_10013282_pt1 | contig 12805 bp, 7 predicted proteins | sample TergutEmb28metaG_3_FD_89872 | JGI IMG/M metagenome (GOLD analysis project Ga0123355, IMG submission 89872) | Embiratermes neotenicus P1 segment gut microbial communities from Petit-Saut dam, French Guiana - Emb289 P1 | ecosystem: Host-associated > Arthropoda: Insects > Digestive system > Gut ...
ATCGGGGCTCTTTTTTTATAAACAAAAGGAAAATAAAAAAATATTGGGATCAAAGGGGGGAAAAAAAAAGCCGGACCCCCCCCCCCCCCCCCCGGGACCCTGTTTGTATACTAGAAGTTTTGATAAGGATTTAAAGGACGGGATACGTTAATTTCATCTACAAGGCGATAGGAATTGTAAATGTGTAATTTGACAGTTTTTGAGTCCATTGACACGTACGTTTTCCTAGGAGTCCATTGCTTACCAGTTCTGCACGCAGTCTTCCCTAACCGGTATGTGTTTCAGACTACCTGGTCATTATGTCATCTGTACCATGACTGATTCCTTCGATATCCTTCTCAGGTCATTATTTACTAGTGAGGGCCTAATTACAGTGTCATTAAACGGAACAAAATAGGTGCAGCTTAATGTGGACGACCGAGAAATCGTGGTTCAATTCCCGGCACGTCAAGTTTAGGATTCAGGTCCTGGGGGTGACGCGGTGTCGAGTGGTTCTGGACGTGTCGGACGATTCTTTGTGCCTTCATATTCAAGGGCGTTGTTTGGACTACTTGCCAGTCGCTCCCTGAAGCGGAGACTTCGCTGAGAAACTAATATATGCTGACCCAGTGAAAAAGTTCCCAATATTTTCTGGAACCCAAACGTTCGTAGCCGTGTCCACAAAACCTCAAGTTCCTGCCTTGAGCCAGCAATTCCCCCCCTTTTTTTTTTTCTTTTTTTTTTTTTGAAGATGCATTTGAGTGTTATCCAATCTGCGCGTGGGTCTTCGAAGTGGTCTCTGTCCCTCAGGTTTGCCCACCAAAACACCGCATGCATTTCCCTTTTCTTCCATATGTGTCTTGTGCCCCGCTTATTTCATAGGCCTTGATATTGTTACCGGAAAATGTTTGGTGAGGCGTACAACTCATGAAACTCCTTATTTTGCAGTTTTCTTCAACCTACTGTCACTTCCAGTTTCTTAGACCCACGTATTTTCCTCAGCAACCTCTCCTCGAACATCCTCAGTCTCTGTCCTTCCTTTAGTATGAGAGTTGGAATTGGGCAGAATTGCAGTTCTGTGTATTTTAATATTTATGTTTTTATGTAGGAAACTAAAAGACGAAAGATTTTGGACCGAATGGTGGCAAGCATTCCCCAAATTGAATCTGCTGTTAATTTTGCGTGTAGGGAATTTTGATTTGTTAGTGTCGTTTATAAACACGAATGTTTGAACTTCGTCATATGTTCAAAGTATTTAGTAGCTATTTTTAGGCCCGTTGGCAAAGTTGCGAAAAGCGACGATAGCTTCCTCCTGTCTGGCCGTCCGTCCGCCCGCCAGGCCGCCCGCCCGCAAGCGTAGAAAAACTTACCTTCCACTGGGCGGATTTTCTTGGAATTTTATATTGATTTTGTTGAAATCTATCGAAAAAATTCAAATTTTCTGAAAATCGGACAAATAACTTTGCTTGAAGACATAAGTACGTTTACGAGAATATTCGTCGCATTATTTCTGGAATGAGAAAATTTCCATATAAAAGTTGTGGAGAAAGTTATAGCACACGTCGCGTTTCAGATACATTTTTCTTCCAACAGTTTTGCCATTTGTGTAATAATTACGAAACTGTGGAACATCCAGACAGGCCATATATGATCTGACAGTAATCTGGCGCAAACAGATGCTATTTGCATGCCGGGTATTTCCGGAAAAAACACAGACATTGAATCTTAACAATTCATGCCTATTGCTGTCAGCTGGTTGAAACTTTGAGGCTAAGATACATTTTGCATGACGGATAATTACGACAAAATACATCATTATAACATTTAATACGTACTTCTTTATAGCTGATTATAGTTGCATATTAATATGGCGCTACATATAGTAGATTGAAATTAATTATGGTGTTCTTAATAATCACTGGCGTAAACTTAGTGTTGCGACGTCACTTTTCTATGCAGTTGTCGATTTTTCTTCTTCTTCTTCTTCTTCTTCTTCTTCTTCTTCTTCTTCTTCTTCTTCTTCTTCTTCTTCTTCTTCTTCTTCTTCTTCTTCTTCTTTATGTGATGCATATTTAAGGGAAGTAAAAACATGCATTCATAATAGTTAATACCTGTTGCTTTTATATTTGTATGTATGACTATCACTATACCAATATACTGTATTGTGTAGTAAATATTTGTGAGTTAAAACTTACAGAATATTTCGTTGGGCTGAAATTTTGGTGTTATGTGTGACCGATGAATAACATACCCTAATAATTGTAACGGTATTCTGTTATATGTTTACAATTTTCAACAGCAACAAAAAGTGTAGCTCCAGTGGATTAAATGGTATGACTGCGTGGGAAGAGTCCAGGTTGGAAAGATCCGAACGCGCCTCATTGTTACGTCATACGTACATTTCCTGTCTCAATGTTGTGACCCTGCGTTACCTAGGCATACATGGAAGTCTGATGTAAGGATGGATCGGAAATTTCATTCCGATCTATCTGGCACAGGAGAGGTACCAGTGGTGGGCTGTTGTTGTTATGGTAATGAACCTTCGGGTTCTCTAAAGAGCGGGGGAAACGTCTTGATTAGCTGAGCGACTGTAAGTTTCCGAAGAAATCCGGTACAGTAGTAGTGTAGTTCCCAGCAGCATGACATTTATACAGTATTTCATGTAAAACCCGTCTGTTCGCTCGGAAGTGACGGGACACGCATACAAAGCACCAGGGCCGCGGTGCGGTCGATACCGCCAGGAAGTTCCCACGTCTGTGGAGTTCAGCGACCTCCACCCTCGTCGTACAGTAGGGTGCGGTATTGGTGACAAGTCCAGAGTTGCTCCTTTGACAAGCACTGTGCCACCTTGAGACGCGTGAGGGATGTGGAAGGAAATCTCCACGATTAACGTATTTTAAGATGTGGCGTTCTTACAACGAGGACTAAAGATTTTTGTCTTTTGGCATATGACGCCAGTCTGAAAACGACCCGCTGCTTCCATCTCCGGTCTGTAGTAGGTGTAAGTCCCTCGTCTACCCCCACCTGGAGGCAACAGTTTCCTTTTATGAAACTACGTCACACCCCAGAAGACCGCATTTCGGCCCCTCACGTCGTGTTGTGCCGCCTGCCCTAATTCCCTTACCGTCCTGAGTTCCTTCGGTCCCATTGAACAGGTTTTCTTTCAGAATAGGCCACGACTGAACGTCGTGTGAAAGTGGGTAGCACTTGTGCTGTATATTCGGGGACTTTTCAGGGTACAGGTCACAGCCTCAAGACCGGTTTGTCAGGCTGAAGTTCTCTGATCTTTCTGTCTCTGCAGGCATATTCCTGGTGCCTCAGATATGCCGCTGCCGCTTCCTTATACATTCTGTCGTGTTTTAATATTCACTGATCGTCCTACCATTGAACGCGCAGTCCGAGGTACTAGGGGGTGTCCGTAAGTAAACCATAAATAACTAGGCCACTGCCCCTTGTTCGAAACACGATTACGTGTGAGGAAGGCTGACATTTTGTGTTGAGCACATTCACCGTGCAAATTTTATGACAGCCTATCCTGAAACGTCGATAAACGACTACGAGCAAACGCAGAGTAACAACCCAGAAGAGCGAAGGCGTCTACACCGCAGCGGAAGCCTGAAATCTCGCAATGTCTGTGGATATGATTTAACGAATTTTGGAACATTCAGTGACACGTTGTACAATTATCTGCAACTTTTGATTCGTAGTCACTCTTTTTAGTATGACGAGCCAAGGTGCCTGCGAAGATGAAGGGATGTGATAATGTGCTGCCCCGTGTGGGCTATGGAGCGCTGCTGGAATGATTATTGGGAGGGGGAAACCGAAGGAACGCGGGAGAAAAACCGGACTCAATGTCATTTCGTCACTCACGAGTCTCATAGGAAGTAACTCTCGATTGAACCGAAGGCTTCTGGGTGAGAAGTGCATGTGTAATAGTCTAAACCGAGACCAACTGCGTCGTTTCACTAAATTTTGTAGTGCTTTGAATGCGGATTAGCTCAGTCAGTATGGTGACTACGGACTGGAGACGGGGGTCGTGGTTTTATTCCCGGCAGGAGCGGAGAGCTTTCTCTTCGCGACCGAGTGCATTCTGTTTCTGGGGACTGCGCAGCCTCCAAACATAATGAGCTCCAATGGCAAGACCGCCGGCGCGCGAAAGTAACCATCACCCACCCTCATTTAGTTCCGAGGTTAAATGCGTGGAGTACTTTGGCTTTCCTCTGCCATTACATCATTATTCCACGTTTGTGTTTATTGTATATGCCATTGACACCATGTACTGATACCTAGACCAAAGTAACCGTGTTCACGGCCTAGTTAAGCATAAGGACATCTTTAGCATTTAAGCATACTAACAAGCGTTTTTATCTTTTGTACCAAAGCAAGGAAAGATAGATACTAGAATTTTGTACACGGGTGACGTATAGACAGTGCTGTCGCGTTTATGTAGCTGTGAAACGTGGACTGACAGAATAATAACGGTTAAAAATCACGACAAAATGGAAAATGACAGTTGGAGTTTAAATACAGGCCAGTGGGGCATGAGAGAGAGGTAGAATATTGGAAAGGACGTGAAGCCGAACAGGCAAGACCACAAGCCGTGAGAAGGAGAATGTGGCTGAAAATATGCTGCTGAAAATTGTCAACATTAACGTCGTCTTGCGGATCTCCGTCGATCTATTTTCTTGTGAGGGTCGCTTGAAAGATAAAACCACACACTAGATGCCTGCCGGTCTGTTTTGACGTGACGGTCGCGTAGTGTTTGCAGTTGATACAGCCCGCACTTATTTATGGCTTCTGTTCAGCGCGTGTCTTTTATTGTCTGTACCGTGCCAAACTGACATAGCCTCTTACACGTGGGCCGGCCGTCGTACAGGATTACAGTAGCTGCCATGAATCCGGTGACTCGCGTGTTCATTAAAATAGATCGGTGCAGTTTACTTACGTATCCCTCCCGGCAGTGTGTATCTCTACATTATAGCTCACTGTATTTTTACGTGGTACATCACTCACGAGAGAGGCGATGTCCTTATTGTATTCAGTGACATTTATTAGTTGACGGAGAAGATACCTGTGTGCCTCATTAACCGTTTATTATACGCAGTGGTCTGTTTACCCGTTAGAAATGACGGGGTCGGAAATAAGGGCAATGAAAGATTTTTATTTTGAAACAGATAAAAACACGAATCATAGACTAATGAACACAGACGTATAACGTAACATTTGATATGATATATATGATATGATATGATATATATTTGTTAACTGCAGTTGGGTAGCCACCCGATGGCAGTAGTACAGCACACATTTACACACAAACAATACACAGAACGACACAAAACAAGCAATACGTAGAACAACACGAAAATTTGGAAGAGTGCGGGCCGTACCCCATCTTTGCGGCTTTTACCTTGGCAGTTGCCTTACAAATGAGGAAAAGCGCGGAAAACCCTCAGTCAGGGTAGCCGAAGAGTGCGAGCTTGCACGATGAAGATGCATAAACATACAATAAGAATACATAGACATAACAATAAAAATACATAAATTACAGTGTTAAACAGGAATACATCATCATCTTATCATTTTACTCCTTGTGGAGCACAGGGCATCCACGAAGAGCTTCCAGGCATTGCGGTCTTCAGCTATCCCCTTGACCTCGTTCCATGATCTTCTTGTGCTTCTTAGCTCATTCCCAATTGTCCTTCGCCAGGTTCTCTTTGGCCTGCCTCTCCTTCTGTCTCCCTGAGGATTCCAATCTAATGCAGTTTTCTCTATTGCTCCTGTTTCTTTACGTAATGTGTGTCCAATCCAATTCCATTTTCTTCTTTTTGTCTGATATTCTATTGACTACTGATGGGTGATTCTCCATAGTTCTTCGTTCGTAATCTTATAGGTCCATTTGATATTCATTATTTGTCTCAAGCATTTATTTACAAATATCTGTAGTCTTTTTGTTATCTGGTTGGTAGTTTCCCAAGTTCCACAAGCATATAATAATACTGATTTTACATTTGTATTGAATATTCGTACTTTAACTTCTTTTGATATGTTGAGATATCTCCACACAGGATACAGCTGAACAAATACACCATTTGCCTTCTTGATTCTACTTGCCACATCTTCCTCTGTTCCTCCGCTTTCTGACACCACACTTCCTAGGTATACAAAAGATCCAACTTTTTCAATTTCCATTTCCTCTAACCTAAATTTTTGCATATTAGATGTATTAACTCTCGTTCCCTTCGTCTTGTTTATGTTAATATGCAAACCAACTAATTCTGCTTCCTCTTTTAGTCTCGTTAGCTTTTCTTCCATATCGCAGAATCTCCGGGCTAACAGACAAATATCATCCGCATAGTCCAGATCTTCCAATCTTTCCATCATACTCCACTGTATTCCCCTTTACCTTAAACCTTTCACTCTTTTCATTACTCAGTCTAATATTAGCAGAAAAAGGGTTGGGGAAAGAATACATCCTTGCTTTACACCATTTCGGACCTCTATAAAGTCTGAAAATTTCCTTCGTGGGAAATTTCGCACTTAAATCCATCATACAATATTTTAATTATTTGGATAATCTTCCTTGATATACCATACTCCTGTAGCGTGAGCCACGTTATTTCTCTCTTCACGGAGTCAAATGCCGTTTCATAATCGATAAAGGTCACGTATAGAATGGCCTGCCATTCTATTCTTTGTTCCAGAATTAGCCTTAAAGTGTTTATTAAAACAATGCAACCTCGGTGTTTGCGGAATCCAGCTTGTTCTTTCGGAGGTGCTGTTCCACTGTATTTTGTATTCTGTTTAGAATGATTCCAGTCACAATTTTGCTTGGGATACTCAGAAGGGTAATTCCTCTCCAGTCATTACAATTTGATAAGTCTCCTTTCTTCGGTATCTTGATAATTAATCCTTCTTCCCAATCCTCACGGATCTTCTCCTCCTCCCATATTTTTCCCAGTAGAGGATACAGCATTTGTGCCGTTAATTCAGGGTCAACTTTTAGTACTTCCGGATATATATTATCCAAACCTGCTGCTTTTCCATTCTTTAACTGTGACAAGGCTAACTGTATTTCAGTTTTTGTAGGAGGGTCCAGGTTTACTTCATTTTCATTTTCACTGTCTTCTTCTTCTTCTACGTTTCTCATTTCTTACTTACTTCCTATGCTGTTATCATCTTTGTTAAATATTTCGGAAAAATGTTCTTCCCACCTCGTCAATTGTTCTTCTTGTGTTGTTAAGAGCATTCCTGATTTAGTTTTCACTGGTCTATTCATCCTAAATTTTCTTTGAGACAGCTTTTTCGTAATATTATAAAGCTCCCTTATGTCTCCTTTCTTTTCCGCTTCTTCTGCAAGTTTTGCTTGTTCGTTTATCCAGTTTCTCTTGTCTTTCCTAATGCTTCTCTTTACTCTCTTGTTAATTTCTGAATAATGTGTTTGTTTACTAATTTTGTGTTGTCACGTTTTGCTCCTGTTTACATTTTCTTTTGCCAGTTTTCTTCTTTCTCTTTCTTTCCATGTCTCCTCAGAGATCCATTCCTTTTGTCGAGTTTCTCTAAAACCCAGTATTTTCGAACTTGTTTCTATATATACATTTTTTATTGCCTTCCAGCTTTCTTCAATGTCTGTATCTTCATTCTGGGTGGACAGTACTGAGAATCGATTTTTCAGTTCCAGTTTAAATTCTTCCCTTACACTTGGCATTTGAAGTTTTTGTACATTATATTTATTTATACTTGTTTCATTCTTCTTTCTTGCGCTTAATATTTTAAACCTACGGTTTGCAATCATGAGATGGTGGTCACTGCCTATATCAGCTCCTCTTTTGTTTCTCACATCCAATAGAGACTTAAATCTTTTACTAATTGCTAAATGGTCAATTTGATATTCCGTTATATTATTAGGGGAGACCCTGACACTTTATGACATGTTTTGTGAGGAAATACTGTTCCTTCTATAATCAAGTCACAGCTAACACGTAGCTCACTAAATAGTTCACAATTTTCATTCATGTTTCCAATTCCATGTCTACCCATTACATGTTCCAAACCTTCATTGTTTGATCCAATTTTGGCATTCATATCCCCCATCACTATGATTACATCCCTTTTTTGAACTGCGGTTTTTGTTTCATGCAGATGCTGGTGGAATTTTTCTTTCATATCCTTGCCCGTCGTTTCTGTTGGGGCATAACATTGGATAATTGTTAAATTGCGGATTTTAGTTTTAAAGCGTACTAATATTATCCTTTCCGAAATTGGTGACCTTTCCATTAAGCTTCTTCGGGCTTCTTTGTTCATTAGGATGCCCACTCCACTTCTATGCTCAATATCTTCACCAACACCTGGGAATATCAGGAAGTTTCCATTTTGTATTTTTATCTCACCATTCTCCCATCGTGTTCCACTCAGACCCATAATATCCAACTTCTCTACTTGCTTTAATGTGCCATATTCTTTCAGTGTCCTTACATTCCAAAACCGTATTCTCGTTTTCCATTTCATGCCAAAGAGGTCACCTCTTATATCAGGCCGTTTACTCTTCATTTCAGTTTCTTTAATAATAGTGTTTAAGGTGTGCAGGTTATTAGCCTGCAGCACCCGATCTCAATGATGGGGCTGCCATCTAAGCCTCTGAGCAGGCTGATTTTCTGTCGGGGTTTCTTCCGCTAGCCTTTGAAGATCCCCCCTTCTCAAACAGGAATACAACCACACACAAATTGATAAAAAATAGAACCTAAGGAATATATAATCAGCAACTCCGTATCGTCTGTGTGTCTTCTAATAATGTTGGACACCTTATTACTAAGACCATCACTACACTGCAGCACTTCGCTACACTTCACCACACTTCACGCAACTGCACTTCACTACACTTTTCGACACTTCACTTCCTCTCATTTACACTTCACTACTCACTCATTTGGCGTAACCCATTCACATTTCCTGTCGTTCTTATTTCACCTCACATCACTAAACTAGAAACAGTACAGTTCTGATCTCCGAACTTATTTCCAAAATAATGAACCCCTTAACTGCCCTAAAGAACCTCTCACCATTTCACTTCACTTTTTATTTTTTATTATTTTTTTCACTTATCCTATCAACCCTTCACTTCACTTTATTCTTCTGTTCATATCTACAACTCACTTCCCTTCACTTCACTTTCTTTCACTTTTTTACTTTTATCACTTTCACTTCACCTCACTGGGTTTCACTTTCCCAACTCTCGTTTTGAAAATATGCGTTTTACCATGGGAAGTCCCTATCGCCCCTTCATGTAGCTTGTTCCAGTCAGTAATGGACCTATTCACAAAGTAGTATTTCCCGATGTCTGTTCTTTGTTTTCTGGCTCTGATTTTCCAATAATGATCGACCCTACTCAAGTAGCTTGGCGCATGTAACCTAACCCCTATCGCTTTCCATGCCCCGTCACCGGTGTACGCTTTGTAGAGCGCACACATGCGTGCTATCTTCCTGCACTGCGCCAAAGATTCCCATTCTGAGCCTCCCGAATGACGCGCAAATTTAGCAGCTTTATTTTGTGCACGGTCTAAAGCACTTATCTGACATTCCCTGCATGGATCCCAGCACGCCGCCCCATATTCGAGAATGGGACGTACTAATGACGTATAGGCTAAACTTTTCGCATTTTTATTTCCCTTTTTTACAATACGCATTACGAAATGTAGTACCATCCAGGCTTTTTGAGCGGTGTAATTTACCTGATCAGCCCTGCCTAAATCACTTCGTATGATGATTCCCAAATATTTGCAACAGCTAGCTTCAGGAATCTTTTGGTCCCCAAGGGAATAATTTAACGGATCCTTCACCCGGGCTCTCGTGAAGCTTAGTGCCTTACTTTTATTCGGATTTATATTCATTTTATTTCCTTCCGCCTCATCCCCCAGTCTATCCAGATCTCTCTAATTTTTCTACGCCATTGATATAGAATATTTTCCTATAAATTATACAATCATCTGCAAAAAGTCTAATTTCTGATTCATGTTCCTCCAAATATCGTTTACGTAAGCTAGGAACAAAAGTGGGCCCAGAACGCTCCCCTGAAGCACACCTGACGTCACTCTAACTTCCTCTGAATAATACCTCCCTACTCTAACTCTCTGAGAACGATCTGTCAGAAATTCCCTAATCCATACGACCACCCTTGAATCCACGCCCGAGGCTGCGATTTTTTATAATCAGCCGGTCGTGGGGGACTAGATAAAAAGCTTTCGAAAAAATCTATTCTTGCGTCCAGCCTGGCTGCTTCATCTAGGGAGTCTAATATGTCCTGACAGACTAATTGTTTGACTCTCGCACGAGTATCCCGGTCTGAAGCCATGTTGTCCCTCGTATAACCAATCTCTGTCTTCCCACACTTGTCGTATATAACCTGCTATGACGTGTTCCATTTGTTTGCATACTACTGAGGTTAAACTGACCGGCCTACAATTTTTGACTACCGAACGATCGTCTCCTTTGTGAATAGTAACAACTGTGGCCTTATTCCAGTCCCTTGGTATAGTACCATTGCTAATCGTTGTGTCTAGCAATCGCGCCAGGTACAGAATCATGACTTCCGCACCCATTTCTTTAATTTATGGAAACACTGCAAAAGGCATCCCAGCAGAACGTAAGATGCTTGGTGTGAGACAGTTTAGGATGCACTATGGCCAGCAGTTATGTCTGGGAGTGACCACTCTTGTAATGAAAGGCGCGTTCGCGTAACCACTGTTGGCGTGGATAAGGTCTTACACCATACTAATTGTCATTCGCGCCGAAGGCTTGCAGTTTGTTACTGTCACTATTAAAGACGTAATTCATTTACGCATATAGCATAATGAAAAAAAAATTGGCAACATTCGAATGAAATGTTTGTTACATCTGCGACTAATGTCGACCAGCCTCGCTGGTAACCATGGGAGTCGATGGCTATGACGGCACTGCCTCATACCAGTACCGAGTCAGAACACGACTGTGACGTCACTAAGAAACGAAGTTGCGTCATAACTAGAAGGGGGTGGTTGTGACGTTACCGGGGTGTTAGTTTCTCACAAATGGAATGTTATAGATGGTAGATTACCGTCTTTAAAATGTATTTTGCCAACACTATGTATTCATGGTTTTCGTACAATGCGCACAAGAATTCGTAATTGTTTTCCGAAGCGGTGTTAACCTATTTGTCTTCCTGATGGAGATGCAGTTTGTTTGCTGCGACGTCAGAACCGAATCGCTGTATGTTGCTGGATGAACTCCTGGCTTTAAAGGGTTCGGCACCATGCCATGAATACGTGGGTCAATGAAGCTGCACGCATTCTTAGCCTCGGCGCTAGGAGAGGATCGGTGATTAGTTTCACTGCCCTGCCACCTTGCTGTGCTGTGAAGTAGCCCACTGTATCAACTGGCAAGGCGTGTGGGTGCTCTGCGGAGCCGGTCACCATATTCATTTAAAGAGAAAATTTCATGCACCTGCTGGGATTCCAACACCGATCGTCCGCTCACTGTACTGTTTGAACTATCCCGATTCCGACACGTTTCATGTGTAGTGTAGTAAAGAGATTCGATAAGCTTAAGCTAATTAATTCGCATGTATATGACGCCGTGTCGCTTGGTAAGTATTTCCCGATGTTTAGGAGGAGCTTGCCGCCGCCATCTTCATGTTCTGCCGCCGTCATCGACTGATTAGCCTATGTAGAGCGATGCAACGAGCTGTTCCGAAACCTAGTATCTGTGTAGCAGTCTAGACGGTAGTGTGTCTCATAAGACTGGAATCATCACCACTACGAGAATCTCAAATCTCGGAGCGTCAGACTACATTTAATTTGCGGCGTTGCTGACAGAGTAGTTGAGTCCACACGGTCCTTTCATTCTGTCTTTTATGTTGTCAGTCTAACTTCACGGCGCCGTATCATGCGTGTTCATACAGTATAGCCGTCAGTAGACGCCATGATCTTCAAAGCGCATAATTCCAATCGTACGGCTCAGTATCTTTAAGCGAGATATCACGTGCCAGGCGTGGACAACATTAAACCAATTAACTTGTGAAACAGCAAATTTTCGTACATTAATTTTGCTCGCAAAATTTTTATCGAATACCGTAATGCCGTATGTACAGTACAGTACGTGACGTTTCCACGTTAGCGTTGCTTGCATTTTATTAAGGACAGTAAGTTCCCTTGTACGGCTTGAACATAACGCTGCGTAGTTTGGTCCATGGGTTCGTCTTAGATTTTGGGAGAAACCTGCTGTCTCCTGCGTCTTTGAAAATGGAGAAACGAGTTTCTTTGAACGTTCATGCTTAAGGCGAATTCACACGTACAGGACTGGACTGCGATTGTTCTTTGTCGGGCCGTGGCCTTCATGTAAATCCGCGCGGTAGCCGGAAAAATCCGCACTGCTAATTCACACCAGCTGAAGTTTCATTTCACACTCCAAGCAGTCTGTACACCTTTGTGGATGTCCGCTTGGGAGCCGCAAAAAGCCGAACATTCTGAGCAGGCTTTGGCCGTTTGCTGACTAGATGATCTGTGGTCCATAGACCATCATTATACGTCTGTATTTCGGTACACACATACAGGACTTGACTGCTACTGTACCGTTCTGTGGCCTTCACAGATTACTTTCAAAGCGATCCTTGGCGAAGTGGTCTGGGTACATTCGCTGCCTGTCTTGTAGGGTTACTGTGTGTGTGTGTGTCGCTGCCTGTCTTGTAGGGTTACAGTGTGTGTGTGTGTGTGTGTGTGTGTGTGTCGCGCTGTGTCTCTTAGGGTGACTGTGTGTGTGTGTGTGTGTGTGTGTGTGTGTGTGTCGCTGCCTGTCA
>Ga0123355_10013284_pt1 | contig 12804 bp, 18 predicted proteins | sample TergutEmb28metaG_3_FD_89872 | JGI IMG/M metagenome (GOLD analysis project Ga0123355, IMG submission 89872) | Embiratermes neotenicus P1 segment gut microbial communities from Petit-Saut dam, French Guiana - Emb289 P1 | ecosystem: Host-associated > Arthropoda: Insects > Digestive system > Gut ...
CTCGATGTCTCCATGTGCGGTAAATACAATCTCCACCCCCGTATCACGTTTTTGTTTCAGCACCCTCACCAACATATTCATCCGTTCGGTGGCGCCGGGATAGTTCTGCATCGCGCGGATCTTGTCAAGATCCCCGTGCCGTTTAGCCATGTCTTTCGAAAAGAACAACCGCGCTAGCTCCCCTGCGCTGTCAATCGCTACCGTCCCATATTTGGTCATGTTAGAGCACACTCCTATGTGGTATGTGCGTGTACGGACCGACCGGATCATCTAACCCACATTCTTGAAAGGCATTCCACCGTATAATGCAACTGTCGCACTCACCACAAGGTGAATTACCTCCGGCATAACATGACCAGGTAAGCGAGAGAGGAGCTCCGAGTTCAACCCCCTTGCGAACGATTGAATGTTTTGCAAGATTAATGATCGGGGCTCGTAAGGTAATGGGACTGTTGTAATACCCCCGTCGGGTGCTGTAATGCGCAAGGTGATTCCAGGCCTCAACGAAGATGGGTCGGCAATCTGGATATCCACTGAAATCAACCGCGTTGAATCCGGTATAGATCTCGTCTGCATCTAACGCCTCACAGATCGACTGTGCGATCGACAATAAAATTGTATTGCGTCCCGGTACGTAGCTCCGCGGAACGCGTGCGGTCATTTCGGACATACGTCGGTTTTTGGGAAGTTGTTCGTCCGGATCAATCAACGCGGTCGCGTGGAGAACGGATAGTGTGTCGCCCAACGAGCATAGGTTGATGAGTGTGTAGTTAACGTGGTAATGTTCGCAAACGTCGAGCGCGGATTGTAACTCACGCACGTGTTTCTGTCCGTAGTCAACGTTGATACACATAACGGGTTCGCTATCTTCATACGCGCTGGCGAGCGCGACTGTACTATCTAACCCTCCCGACAACAACACTACGCATTTGGGTTTCAAGGTTGGACTTCGACCTCCTGTTTTAGAATTTGTACGTAGTGTTGTTCCACATAATCGGGAGTCCGGACCTTGAACTCACCCTCGAAATCCTGATCGTGGCGCTTACACCGATCCCAGTAATAACATTGGCGGTTCCATTCGAAGCAGTTGTCGGGGTTTTTGACGATCAGTTCTGGATGGCTGAACAAGTGCTCGTATTGGTTCGCCAACAGGATGAGTTCCCGTTCAAAGTCGAGCACGTCCTGTTTACCAACTAAAATTTGTTCCCGTTCAAATCCAACGTTGTTCGGATCGATTTCGTACGTCCTTTCCCCGGCGAATGTTTTTTGCTTACTGTGCTTTATAATCGCGTTCACCAGCACGCCATCCACAAGTACGTCGGTTGCCCTCCAAACACCGTAGACGTATCCCCGGATTTGGTTGTCCAGAATAAATTTCGTCCAGAAATTGTTCCGGTTGGTACTGGACGTCGTTTTCTGTTCCAGTAAAAAGATGTGTTTGTACATTTCGATCACACCATCGGTCCGGAACGCGAAGTAGTGGGGCATCCAACATTTAACGGGTGGTACAACTAAATGATCCATGCGCGAAGCGTCATGTGCTGGACATTGATCGTACAGAACGTCGGGGTATAAATACCTGTGCGCGAACCAGCAATGATGTTCTGTTTTAGGGAGCGGAACGCACCCACTGACTTCCGGCCACAACACGCGAAAATCCGCGCGATCGTAATGTTCCGCCCAAGCCCTGACCGCGTTTTTGGCCCACAGAATGTTCCGCTCAATTAACGGTTCTTCCTCCTTCAGGATTGTCTGGCCGGCGTAACGTTCGCGCATTCGTTGTTCTGTAGCGTTGACAGCCTGCTCGATGCTGGCAGTTTTTGTGATAACTTCCGACCCCAAATGGTACCCCTCTCCCATGACGAGCGGGTCGGCTTCTCTATGCGGGTATAACCGTAACTCGTCCCAGTTATACGCGTAGCGTTGGCATTTCTGGAGAGCCTTTGTACGACTGACGTTGATGATCACATTGTCCTTTCAATGAGCAGTACACTAGAAAACTACAGGAGGCGTGTGGAGATAACGAGAGGCACGCCTCCTGTTCCGTTTTACGCGGAAACTTCAGTCTCTTCGGTTTCGACAGGCTGCTCGTCGGCCATCTCTTTCTCCGCCTGCTGTTCGGCCTGCTCGTTGATCTTGTCCCACAGCCCGAGCCGTTGCGCTTCAGCCTTCAACAGCTTCATACGCTCGCGTTGGCGTAATTGATAAGCTTTCTGGGCCCCCGAGCCTTGCTGCTTTTTCTGTTGCTTTTTCTGCCGGACGCGGAACTTGAGCAGTTCGGCTTGCCGTTCTTCGGCGCTCATTTTACCGATCTCTTCCTGGATCGCTGCGAAGTCGACTTCGGGCGTAGTTTGAGTGGTGTTGGCCATGTTGCCTCCTAAATTTGTGTGAAATACCTGATCATTATACACGAGATTTGATTTGAAATCAAGCCCCCAGTGTGAGGTGTCCTGGGGGCTGTTACGTCCGTTATTTTAAGTCCTCCTTTAACCGTTCGATCGCCTCCCACTTAACGTTAAGGTCTGTTTTGAGTCGGATAATCCGGTTTAGTTCTTTGCGGAGCGCGATCTCTCGTTGGTCGCGCGAACGCATTTTCATGTAGACGCGTTGACGGATTTGTTGACGTGCGAACTTGCGAAGCGAGACGTCGTTTTTTGGATTGAATGCGACGTCCCAGTAGTCTTCAAACGTGAGCGGTTTGACGTATTGATGTTTTGCTGTCTCAGAGGACGTTTTCGGTCCGAGCACTCCTCCGTACGGTACGCCGTACAGGTCAGCAATGTATTCGGCATATTTCTGGTTTGATGTACCGTAGATTGTTTTGGGGTAACAATACTGCGCGCGGTAGCCTTCGGTGCACTCGATTATTTTCCCCCAGTAGTAAACCTCCGCGGTGAAGTCTTGACACCCATACCCTTCACTAACAAGTTTTTCGTACGTCTTGAAGCTGTAAAAACCACAGGTGCATTTTTCCTCCGGCGGGAAGTGTGAGTCGTTGTCGTTGCGGTTGCAAAACGCTTCGTTCTTTTCACGAGGCTGTAACACCATCCCCGAGCATGACAAATAGTGCGGACGGAGGAGCGCGTAGCCCCTCCATCCTACCAACCCCGACATGCTCGGTACGACCTCGAGCACGTTAGTCATGTGCTGGCACCTCCGTCGGCTCTTCGATCTTGCTGGGTTCGCTGTCCGGTACCGAAGGAGCTGGTACAGGTTCTTGGAGCGGAACTACTTCGATTGTCCGTTGCGGTTCTCCGATGTTAGCCATTCGTTTTCTCCTTCAACAGACCGTTGAGATGTTCGACGATTTCGTTAGCGTGTTCTCTTGTTCGTTACGCATAGTTAACGGCTTGTTAATACCAACACTCGTGTTTGATCTCGTTGTTCGGCGCCTTGCCAAGCGGCTGCGTTATTTTTTGTCTTTATCATCCACGCTTGCATTTTGTTCTTCCTCCCTAACATGACGCTGCTCGATTTGTTGTGATTTGCGGTCGGTATAGTCCTTCATACGCTGGATTGTTTCGAGTTGTTGTTCGTACGGCACGTGGTCGAGCTCATTGCCCCACGACCACATGCACTGGTCGAGGTATGAGTCGGGGCGTTCAATCCCGACGAGCGTTAGCTCCGCGTGGTTTAACGGGGTACTGACGAGCTGGTCCGCCCATCCCGCAACCTTGCGCGGAGCGAACACATACCCGGTTAGGTTGTACGTGCTGGCCCACTGCCTCAGATCGGTTAGGATCTGAGGCAGGTCGGTTTGGGCCACGTACAGTTTGGGTGTTTCGTTGTGGGTTGCTACGATGAAGTGGGACGGCATTACCACCCCCTGGCTTTGTGGTATTCGGTCATTAACGGGCAAAGAATTTCGATCAACTGATATGCGAGTTCTCGGTCCTGTTCTTTCCAATACTCCTCAAGCCACTCCCGCACGACAAGGTCGTTAAGAGCTGCTCGCTCGTCGTAGTCGGGCCAGTCTTGATCAGTCCAACTCTCCTGTTTTGCTGCGAGCTCCGCGAACCGTTTTTCGAGCTCAACGAGCCGTTCGAGGCGTTGAAGTCTGTTCATCTTAACGTGCCGTTCGCACATTTCGTCGAGGGTGGTCATTTACTTGAGCCTCACAATCTGGGTTGTTTCACGCGTCAGTCTAAACCCATACCCTAACTGTTTATAGTGCAACACCGCGTTGATGAGTTTGTCCCTCGCGTGCTCGTTATGTGGTTCGTCGAACATCGCTTTCTTGAGCGATTGGACCGTATCGACCGCATCGCGCATCACGACTTGTTCATGGTTCATTCGTTATCTCCATCGGTAACGTCGGTCATGATAAATTCATCCTCCGCAGACTTACTCGCTTCGTCGTCAAGCCCATGCTCCTGTAAAATCCTGAGCATGTGTTTTGTTTTGAGGTTGCGCTTTTTATGGTAGTCACGTCGGTTTTCGAGCATGTTGCTAGTCCATTCGAGCGCGTCGTAAAGATCCGCGTACAGTTCAATCATGCTTTTGTCGGTGGGCTTTAACTTGTCCTGTTCCTTCATCGCCCAGCTCGCGAGCGTTTTTAACCGTGTAACCTGCGGGCATTTCGGTCCGTTTCCGTTTCCGTTCTTGTGCATGTGTTATCTCCTTAACACCACAGTGGGTTGTGCGTTGCGTTTCAATGTGTGAGGCATACCTCACGTTCGCTAATTAGATTATACTACAGTAAAATTCAAAAATCAAGAGCCCAGTGTGAAGGTAACCTGGGCTCTCAATCTGGTCGTACCGTTCATCGGATGGTGGTTTACCGCACGCTCGTAATGACATCAAGAGCATGAGGATGAAGAAAGCGATTTCGAGCCAGACTTTTTTTTCGCTCAAAAAGCCGTCCCCCTTATGTCGTCCCGTCTATCGTTCAGTACCTTACACCACGCCCAGACCGCGGCGAAAAAATACTCGTACGAGGTAAAATGCGTGTGCTCGAACTGGTCTCGTATGTCGTTATCGTCGGTGCACTCAACTAGGTAGTCCCACCCATCTTGTTCGTAGTGACGTAACGCGTAGTTCCGTACCTTTTCAATCCACTCGTCGTTGATCATTTACCGTTCTCCTGTTCTTTTAACTGGGCGAGGCGTTGTTCGAGTTTGATAATTTCCGAGCGGAGGTCTAAGTTGTCCGGTTGTAGGGTAAGTTCTCCGGCGAGCCGTTCGAGCTTACGGAGCGCCTCATCACTCGCGTGCAGTTGTTCGGGGGTTACTTTCTGTGCAGCGGACTGGATCATTTCCTCCTTTAACTTGATCCTGCGGACGAGCTGATCGTATTGGGGTGATTCGGGGTTGGTACGTTCGAGCTCCTCACGTAGGTTTTTGAGCGTATAGCGTTCGTTGTAGTATTGTTGGCGGTTAGTGAATTGCGGTGTTACGATGCTGTAGACCCCCTGACTTTCAAACTGGGCTGGAGTTAGGTCAACATTGCCGACCCTGATCACGACCTTCATACCCGCGTCCTCAAGGTGTCGGATCATCGCATACTGTTCCGGGTTGAGTTGACGGCTGTTCCGGCGTTGGACAACGCAGACGTAGCTGCGTTGTCCGGTTTCGTTTTCGTGTACTTCGAGGTAGTCAGGCCAGCGGCTGAGCGTCTCGATCGGTTTGCTCATTTGTCCTCACTTTTTGAACGACTTCGTTACGAGCTCGTGCACGTGGTGGGCGTATTGTACCTGCATCAGGCGAAGTTTGAGCCCTTTCGCGATGTCGTGGGCTGTGTCGAGGTCGTGAGTTAAACAAACAACGTGTTCGACCTCAGTGTCGTTTTTACCGACGATCAACAACGCGTGGTCGTCCGTTTCTTGCACGTCGAACCGCGTGATGTTGAGTTTGATCATCCAGTTTGGTTGGTACATGTTATCTCCTTAGCTTTAGTCTACTTAATTTTAATCTACTTTAATCCTTAAAGCACTATCCAAGTGTGATAGTATGGTTTGGCCTAGTTCTGTAGTCTTGCTTTGGCTGTTACCGTAAATCAATATAAAAGATTACCTCCTTACTAAGTACTGTAAACATCTCTATATATATATGTGTGTGTGTGTGTAGTGTGTAATAATGGTTACAGAACTAATAAATACTTAAATTGATTGTTAGTAGGGAGGTAGGCCACTGTGCGTACATACCTACCTCCCACGCGCTCGGCAGTTACTCCAAGTTGTTCTTGACCTCCAATACCGCGGCTACGATCTGTTCGCGGGTTGCTTTACTGTACGGTTGACTCGGGAACAACTTACGAAACGCCTCCTTGATTGGTTTCTCCGCCTCGTTGCGCTGTTTAACGTATTTCGCGTGAGCCGAGCGCTGATACTCGAGCTGGTAAAGAGCTCGGTTGACCAGTTCGGTAATCTCTGCCTCGGTAAAGTCGTGCTTTACCTGTTCGAGGCTAACGTACGTGACGTCTCCGTTGTCGTTCCGCGGAGCCTCGGCGAGTTTGGTTTTGAGGTTTTCGATGCGCATGTGGTTGTTATCTCCTTTGTTGATCTAATTTAATTATACTACAAACTTAGCTCGAAGTTTTGCACCAACGAAAATAAAGTGGCGGAAATCTCATTAATCATAAATCATAAGTTTGCGCGCGTAGTGTTGCGGGTTTTACAGCCAACCCTGTACGTGATTTGTTTCATGCGTGTTCTCCTTGTCGTTGTCGGGTGTCAGAGCCGTGCTGAATGATGGTATAGGGTTTGCAGGCACGTTGCCCGGGCTTGCCCTTTGCGTTGCAGTGGGACTGTGGTCTCCTTTCATTTGGGGAAGGTTGGTGCGCCTGTAGTGGCGTCACCGTTTTGTTGACGATATTCTCGCCCGTCTCGCGAATCTGGACCTAAGCCAGTCCTTCGGCTCCGGAGGGCCTTTTGGCTTCGGGGCGTTGTACTTGCGCGGATTGTGCTTTGTTTATTTGGCATCACCTCCTTTCTCACTCAATTGCGAGGCGTTAGCTGCGCTTCAGATCACGGATGACCGCCTTCATCGCCTTGGTCTCGGCCCAGCGGCGAGCGTTATACTTCTTGTGGTACTCCTTCCGTTCCGGCCTCTGGTTGTACTCGCGGCGGTACTCGATGTCGGCCCAGAGCTTCTCGATCCGTTGTACCGTGTATCCCGCGTCGAGGAGCTTGCGGAACTGTTCATCGGTAAACCCAGTCGTGTTGAAGGTGGTAGTCATATTGTTGTTATCTCCTGTAGTTTGGTGGTGAACGTTGAAGTTGTGGCTCCGCCAGTCTCGTGGTTGGTGGTCGCCAGTCTCACGCATCTTGTAACAGCGCAACAAAAATGGGGACCCTCTTTCGAGGATCCCCTTTCTTTACTTCTTCAGCTCACGCAGCACGTTCTTCATCGCCTTCGTCTCCTGCCACTTGCGGGCGTTGTACTCCTTGTGGTAGGCCTTCCGCTCGGGGCGTTGGTTATACTCCTTGCGGTAGACGAGGTCAGCCCACAGCTTCTCGATTCGCTCGACGGTGTAGCCCTTGTCGATGAGAGCGTTGAACTGCTCGTCGGAGAAACCAGTCGTGTTGAAGTTGTTAGCCATAATTGTGTTATCTCCTTAGTTTTGTTGTAGTTAGCCCCGCCCGTCCCCCCCAAACGAAGGTTGGGCAGCGCTGAGGTTTAAGCCCAAAACTAAATCGGACGGAAGGTGGAAGGTCCTTTGAAAAAAGAGTGCACTCCTTCCAAAGTCCCGCTTACCATTAAAGCACGACTGGGAGACACACCAATTATGGGTATTACAGGCATGTCAGTTCCGCCCGCGTTCCCCACCGCAATCCCGTTACCGATCAATGCTAACACGCGCAGTTTTTTAATTAATTCGTTCAGGATCGAGCCGGGCTCGCCCACGTTCATCACGTTGTTCGTCAACAACAACGTCAAAGTTGACGATATTGTTCTGTACGCGGGGCTTAACACGTTGACGAACCTGAACGCTCAACAGACGATCGTTGAACGGGAACCTGACTCGGTTAACTTATCCACGTTCAACCCAACCGCGAACAGCGTGCAAATCGCGACGTACGGCACCCTACCTTCCGGGCTCATCCCCGGGCAGATTTACACCGAAACCGGCATCATGACGTTGTTGACCCGTGCTAGCGTTCAAAAACCGTTGTTTTTCACCGACCCAGCCCCTTACGACCCGCCCACGGACGGCTCGGGTCCGTTGATCGTAACCCAGCCGGTAATGTCCGTACAAAATCCCGGCCGCGCGATTCCCGACCTAATCATCGGCAGTATGACCCGCGTGAAGCGCGTCACGGTCACGTCCGCGCAGCTCCTCGACTTAGCCCACACCCCGTTACAATTACTGCCCGAACCACACTACGTTGTGAGCGGCCCGCAGGGGGAACCCGGACCCGGCCTTATGTACAGCATAAAAAACATCATGTTCAAGTTAAACGGTGATGGCGCGGACGCCTACACAGGTGGGATTGATACTATCCAAATCACGCTCGGCCCGTTATACAACATACTGGCCGATCCGACCCAGCTCGAAGATCTACTCGGCACCGCGGGAGGGTTTGGCAGTATAATCCCCTCCGCGACGCTCAACACGGAAAGCGTTGAGAACGCCAGCGCGGTCGAAAACCGGCATTTGGAGCTGTCCGCGGGCACAGCCCTCGCAGACGGGGACAGTTCTTTGACGATCGTGATCGAATACACAGTTTTGCAAACATAATGACCAGCGTAAACCAAACACCGAGCCGCCAAGCATTGGCATATATCGGGGCACCTATCTGCGGGGCGCCCGAACGCAGAGTTATGCCAGCCGAGCATTCGCGCGGATCCGGTTACGCAGGCAACTCGGTGTTTGGTTTAGGTTGGTCAGACCCGTGCTAAAATTGCCGCGGAAACGGTGCCAGTGTTCTTCCGGAACGCAACTGGTCAGCTGGGAGTAAACCATGCATGAAGCACCAAAACTCGTCAAGTCCGAGGAGCTGTTGAACCTTCTCCTACTCCACATCCCGTTGAAAGAATGCGCGGAACGGATCCACATCTCGTACAACACCGTCCGGAAATACGCGTCCGAACCGGAGTTTTTAGACAGTCTCCGCGCGTTATCGCAGAGTGTATACGCGGAAGTGATCGAGACGTTGAAGTGTGAAAAGAAAAGTATTCAACAACGCATGCTCGAAGCGTCGGACAAAGCTCTCGAACGGCTCGAAAACCTAGTCCAAAGCCAGCAGGAGGGGATCGCGCTTAAAGCCTGCGACAGCATCCTCGACCGCGTAGCTGAAACTGCTCGTAACAACAAGCTCCAGCAGGACGTGCATGGACGCTTCACAATCGACCCATTAACATTAATGCACGCAGCGTTAACCGCGCGTGAGCTCGAGCCGGAAAGACTTTTGGACGGAGAGAAGGAGCCGAGCACGGAAGCAAAAAACGAAGTCGATGAAACGGTGCAATGATCAACAATCTCGATAACTCCGACATCATGATCCTGGCGCAAGCCGGCAAGGCCGAAGACCTGCTCGAAACGTTGCGCGTAAAATGCATGCAGGAGAACGGAGGGTTGTACTACTTCAGTAAGGTCGTGCTTGGTTATAAAGATCTTGTCCCGCACTACCACCTCCCATTCGCGAACAAAGTCCAATCCGACATGAAGTTCCGCCGGCGGGGGTATCTACGCCCGCGCTTACACTTCAAGAGCACGTTAATCGCGAAATCCTACCCGTTGTGGAGAGTTTGTGGAGGAGGGTTAAAACCCGGCGATCCGGACCCCCGTAATTTACGCATTTTGATTGCAGGTGAAAGCGACACCGTCGCGTGCAAGAACATTAAAGACCCGGCTTGGCATATCCAAAACAACCAACTACTGCGCGCGTTATTCCCCGAAATCATCCCTACCGACTTCAACAAAGTGGTCTGGCGAGACGACCAAATCGAGTTGAACCGTCCAAGCTCGTTCGACGAAAGTACGCTGACCGCGGTGGGTGTTGGAGCTAAGCATACAGGCTTTCACTACGACATTATCATATTTGATGATCCAATCGGGGATAAAGCCGCTGCCAGTGAAGCCGTAATGAACCAAGCTAAAGAGTGGTGGGCTTGGGCAGCAGGTTATGCCAACAACCCGGCCACCGTAGAAGAGCTTTACGTCGGCACGCGGTGGAAACATGGTACGGCCGACCTACCAGGTTACATCATGGAAGAAATGGTCCATAATCAAGAGCAAGGGGACCGCGCGAGTGGTTATAAATGGGATACGCAGGGATGTTTCGACGATAGTGGAGAGGCGTTGTTCTGGCCGCGGTTTACGAAAGAAATACTAGCCGACATCCGCCGACGGGAGAAAGAGTACAAATTTTCGTGCAACTTCCTAAACGATCCGAGCGCGCCTGAGGGTTCAAAATTCACGAGCGACATGATCAAGACGTTCCACATCGAGATCGATCCGCGCGATAATAAACGAGATTTACTGGTACCGAACGACGGTTCACCTTCCGTTAAACTCCGTAACCTAGCCCGGATTAGTTTCGACGATCCAAGCTCAGGCGGTAAAGGAGCGAAGTGCGAGCACGCGATCTGTTGTTTGGGTACGGACAGTTCTGGACGTAAATTCGTGTTCAAAGTCTGGAGCGCTAACGCGGGCTTTCGTGCAGCCGCCGAAGAGTGGTTTAAGTTGAACGATCAGTTCCTGACCTGGCCGAATTACTACGAAGCGGTCGGGGCGCATAAAGAACTGGGGACCGTAATTAGCCTGCGGCAGAACGAGACCGAATGCGCAGTCTGTAAAAAGAAACACCGCAGGTTAAACCCCGTCGCGGTACAGCCCCCCGGCGGAAGCATTAACAAAGAAGACCGTATCCTAACCTTCTGCCAGGCGGATTTTGAGGAGGGCCGAATTTACCTTCACGAGAACGACATCAAGACGAAAAACCAAATCCTGCAATTCCCATACGGGGACATGATCGATCGTTTTGATGCGCTTGCATACGCAGTCCACTTATCGCGTCGACCTCACACAATCGAGGAGATCGAGGAGCAGGAGCACGAAAAAGATGCGCGGACCTTCGCAACCCAACGAACGTCTCAAACCTACGAAGTTGGAGGATACATATGAAGTACCTGCTTGCGCTGCTTTTACTGACCGGAATGTGCTTTGCCAACAGTATCGACTACGATACCGGTAACTTTAGCTCCGGTACGATGAGTGGTGCGTTCAAACAAGGTTCGATGTTGAGTGTTAGTATTACCGGTTCACTACACACGATCAACCTTACCACAGGTCCGTTGGTCTTGGCAATGAATGGTTGCCCGACGGGTAGTACCTGTTTCGACTTTAGTTCGGGTTCGACGACTGTGAGCCAGAACGGTTCGACGGTCTTTACAGACCAGCTTGTGGGCGGGATCACAATCAAATCGAACGGTACTGCGAGCATCAACGCGAGCTTAATGAGCGAACCAGGAGTGGCTGCGGGGAGCGCGACCGTCTCGTTCGATTTTAACGGGATGAAGATTACCGCCGGCAGTGAAAACGTCGCCTTCAACAGCAGTATAACCCCCGAACCTGCAGCGCTGTTTTTGTTCGGGACGGGGTTACTAGGTACGGTTTATTTGTGGAGGAAAAAGCCGCGTGCTTAACATGGTGCCGGTGACCGGTGTCAGTGATGAAAACCTGCAGAAACTACAAAACTTCTGCGTGGACAAATTCTGGCATACGGTCACCGCCCGTAACAACCAAGTTCAAGGAATGTATCAACGGTGGCTGGACAACTACGCCGGCAAACCCCTACAGACGGTCCGTACCACCCCTTTCTACAAAGCGTCGAATTTCGTACCCCAACTGATACGGATGCACACAGACATTTTATCGGCACGTATTTTAGGTTTTATCTTCGGTACCAAACCGTTGTGGCGCCCTCGCACATTATTAACCGGTTCGTTGACCAACGACAATTTACTGGCGCTGGGCGAGTGGATGGAAGGCATCTGCATGAACGGGATCGAGTTCTACGAACCGATCGACACTACAATCTTCCTCACATGTAAATGCGGTACCCAAGTCATTAAATCGGTCTGGGCTAACGACAGTGTCTGGGCTGGCGGACCTGGGCGTGGACCGGTTGAGATCCGAGAAGAGGGGCTTGAATTTGACGTGGTTCCTTTTGACGACTTCTTTCCCTACCCTATTACGGCCCGTACCTCGAAACAAACACTCGCGAACTTTCATCGTCTACGATTCAGTAAAGAGGAGGTGGAGTATCGTAAATCGCTCAAAATCTGGGATGAGAGAGCGTGTGAACTCCTACTGCGGCTTGCAGGCCGGACATCCGAAGGCAACCCACGTGATAGCGCGGCGACCCAAGCCGGGATCTCGTTAACGATCGACGTGATTCGTCCCTACACAGTCATTGAAGGGTGGATAAAGTACGAGTTAAGTCCGGGTAAAATGTCAAGTCTTGTTGTAACGTTCAACCCCTACAGTAAAACTCGCGACGGGCTTTTACGCGTTGTCTACGACTGGACCCCGAAAGCACAGGGGGTGTTTACCGACTTTCGTTTCATGCCGCGCGAAAACCTATACTGGGGGTATAGTATACCCGAAATACTTGAACAGTCGCAGGAGGAGCAAGCTCAAATCCACAACGGACGACGTGACGCAAACCTGATCGCGAACGTGCCGGGGTGGAAGAAAAAGCGCTTGGCTGACGTAGGCAACCCCGGCACCGAATGGTATCCCGGGAAGGTGTTTGAAGTTGACGACATGGCGGATCTTGACGTTCTCCAATTCCCTGGTAACTACAACAGTCTAGTGGACGAGGAGAACGCGTTGCTTCAACTCGCGGAGCGATACACC
>Ga0123355_10013285_pt1 | contig 12803 bp, 14 predicted proteins | sample TergutEmb28metaG_3_FD_89872 | JGI IMG/M metagenome (GOLD analysis project Ga0123355, IMG submission 89872) | Embiratermes neotenicus P1 segment gut microbial communities from Petit-Saut dam, French Guiana - Emb289 P1 | ecosystem: Host-associated > Arthropoda: Insects > Digestive system > Gut ...
AATTCCTAATTACAACTATAGCATATATGCGTGTCTTATGCATCCAAAAATAAACAGTACGCTGGATATGTGGATATCGTGTATTTGTATCAAGGTCATTGTCCAAACCCCCCTTTTTTTCGTCAAGTTTACAAATCAGTAAAATTTTTTCAAAAGTATCTTGCATTATATTATACCGTGTGATATCATATACCAACAAAACAACAGTACTATCTTTTAGAAAGGGGAATCAATATGAGCATTCAGCTTAAAAAAGGCGCGTTGGAATTATGTGTATTAAGCCTGTTGTCCAAGGCTGATATGTATGGGTTCGAGCTGGTTGGGGCTATTTCTGCCCACGTAAAAATTTCCGAAGGGACAATTTACCCACTGCTAAAACGCATTAAAGATGAAGGTTACGTGACTACCTACTTGCAAGAATCCCAGGAAGGGCCGCCCCGGAAATACTATAAAATTTCCGAATTTGGGCGCACAACACTTAAAACATTACTCACGGAATGGCACAGCCTGATATCAGGTATAAATAAATTATTGGAGGAATAAATTATGACAAAGCAAATGTTTATCCACGAACTAAAAGTTGCACTGGCACAAGTAGATACAAACGTGCGTGATGAAATTGTAGCCGATATCAGCGAGCATTTTACAGAGGGTGCTGCACAAGGGCTCAGCGAAGAAGATATCTGCCGTGCTTTGGGGCAGCCGGGCACTATTGCAGAACAAGTTTTAGCGGAGTTGGGGGCGCAAACGCCGCCGCCTTCGCCCCAACAGGAGCACCAAAACCAGCATGACTATAGGAGCAGGCAAGGACAGGATCTTGACGAATCGTTCACCGGTGTAAGCCATATCACCGCCAAGCTGGAAATAAGTAACCTTCACTTACTGCCATCGCCAAACGGGGAATTTCGCGTGGTTGTACGAGGGCTTTCTAATAATGAGAGCTGCGCGGCAGAAAATAAAAACGGTAATCTTATGATAACGGTCAAACGTATCAAAAGATGGTTTTTTGGGTTTTCGTTTGGCAAGTCGAACATTGAAACTACCGTATATGTACCCGCACAGTTTGCAGGGGAAATTAAAGCAGCTTCCAGCGCAGGAAATATAACCGCTACCAACACAAGCGGGGAATTAAACTTGGATACATCCGCCGGCAATGTTACAATAGACGGGCACAGTGGCAACAGAGTTCATGTAGACACCGCCGCCGGTAATGTAAAAGTGCGGCTCGCAAATAGCTACATTGAACATGTAAATATTGATACTTCTGCCGGCAATGTAGACTTTGAGGCACAGGAAACCGGATACTTAAATATTGACACATCTGCCGGGGGCATTGACGCCAGAGTCACCAAAATTAGCGGCGAAACAAAGCTAGACACTTCTGCCGGAAGTGTAAAACTAACCGCCCAAGAAGTTGCGGGCAACATCAAATTGGATACTTCCGCAGGCAGCATCAAAGTATTCTTGCCGGCAGACGCAAATTGCCGCATAGACGCAAGAAAACCTTCTGTAGGCAGCTTGCATAACGAAATTACCGGCAATCCGCACTCGCCATATGTACTGCGTGCCGATAGCAGCGTGGGGTCTATTCATTTGAAAGCATTATAAGAACGGAGGGACTATATTGTTAGTGCGTTGGATTATCAGTGTTGTTTTCTTGTACGTATTATCATTTATATTTAGCGGCGTAGTTATTGACACCCTGTTTGCGGCTATTGTTGCCGCGGCAGTGCTGGGCATAATAAGCGTGACCATAAAACCACTATTGCAAATTATTTCGTTACCCATAACATTTTTAACGCTGGGTTTATTTTACTTTGTTGTAAATGGGCTGATGCTCTTGCTTGTGTCCGCAATTGTGCCAGGCTTTAGCATTGGCGGGTTTTGGACGGCGTTTTTTGCGGCCATTGTACTCAGTTTGCTTAATTCAGTGTTTGCCGCGGATAAAAATTAAACATGGAGCCAGCTGCTTCCCCGCTATTTTTCTCATATGCTTTTGTCTTTTACGCGTTTCGGTATAAAGTATGACTTAATCTGCGGTAAATGTTGAATAATGTGGACGATAACAAGCGCTAAACCAATTCGGGCGGTAACTCCGTGCAGCCTGCCCCAAACAAAAACCTCTCCCGCTTCACCTAAAAACGGAATGATAGCCATAAAGCCCGTAACAATGGCAACACTCCAAAACGCGAATAGGAGCATATTAATTACGTATTTCCATTTTAGCGATTTGTTTAACTTCCCTGCAAAGCAAGACCTTGTCACCGCTTTAATCCATTTTCTATGTATGAAAATGTGCATGGCAAAAAACAGCGCACAGCCGCTTCCCACAACGGCATGAAAGGCAAAATTGCTGGCTTCCCATCGTACAAAAGATAATGTTAGAAAAATCACCATAAATACGTCAACAATTATTTTGGCTCTTCTGCTATGCATAGTAGACCCTCCGTAAAATAAATTTAATTACTAAATTTTTTGAAACGCCAACCGTTCATCGCCGTTTTCCATCCAGATAATGCCACAATATTCAAATCCCAAGTTTTCCAACAGCTTTAACATTGGCGCATTGTCTTTATGGGTATCTATCCGCACATTTGGGATTTGTTCAAAACACCAATTCAAACAGAAGGCCCCTGCACCTTTCGCATCGGCGGCGCGGGCTATGCGATGGACTACGCCGTAAGCCCCTTCGCGTTTCCATGCACCATCAATTTTTGTATAGGTAGGGTCGGGTGTTGTGTCAAAATAGAACACAGCGGCGACCCTATCGTTGTTTGTACATACGTAACTGTGCCCCGCTTCAATGTCTTTTTCGATTAGGCTTTGCACAGGATGTCCGTTTGTCCATTGGTTTGGGTTGCCATTTTTCGCCATCATTTGGCGGGCTTGTTTGTATATTTGCATCACCGCCGGTAAATCTGCTACGGTTGTTTTTCGTATGCAGTATAATTGTTTTGCGTGTTTTTGTTCGATTTGCATTGCTCTATCTCCTTATTCGAATTATACTATGACTATGTCATATTTTCTGGAGTGAGTCAATTGCACAGTTTGAAAGATTTGAAGCAGCTGAAAACAAAAAAAGGGCGGGACGAATCCGGCCTGTTTATCATAGAAGGCGAAAAATTTGTACAAGAAATCCCCGGAAACTGGCACGTTGTGCAATATGTCATTGCAAGCCGTTTTGCAGCCAATTGCGATATTTCCCACTACGAAACCCGTGCAAAATGCGCTATCGTCCGGGATTCACTGTTCGACAGCCTTGCGGATACAGTCTCCCCGCAGGGCATCCTTGCCGTGTGCGCGCAAAAAAACCACGATATATCCGACTTATTAAATAGGCGTCATACGATTCCGCATTTTGTCCTGCTTGGCGAAAACCTGAACGACCCCGGCAATATTGGCGCGCTTATACGCACCGCAGCCGCAGCCGGGGCAGACGGCGTAATACTCACCACTGGTAGCGGCGATATCTACAACCCGAAGGTTCTGCGCGCCGCCGCAGGGGCAGTGCTTCGCTTGCCGGTGTTAACAAATGCAGACTTGGCGCAGGCAATATCTGTGTTAAACAGTAAAAATATCCCTACCTACGCCGCGCACCCACGTGGAGAAAAATCGCCATACGCGCTGGATTTGCGCAGCCATTTTTGCCTGCTTGTAGGCAACGAATCCCATGGCATTTCCAAAACTGCCGCAAGCTTGGCGCAAGCATTGGTAACGCTACCTATGGCAAACAATACAGAATCCCTAAACGCGTCCATCGCCGGGAGCATACTTATGTACGAAGCCGTTAGACAACGGCAAACAGGGAGGGCAAATTAAATGTCAGACGGTACTCCCTTAGGCCAGCTTGAAGGCACAGTGGAAAGCGTAGTCTACCACAGCGAAGAAAACGGCTTTACTGTATTCACCATACGCGCCGAAAATACCGACGACTTTGACGAAATAACCACCTGCACAGGCTATCTTTCTAACCCGGTGGAGGGCGAAATATTAAAGCTTGCAGGCAATTTCGTGCAAAACCCACGCTACGGGCTGCAGCTTTCCGTAACACGTGTAGAGCGTACCCGCCCAAACTCTTTGGCGGGCATAGAAAAGTACCTGTCTTCCGGCGTGATAAAAGGCATTGGCGCACGGACGGCAAAAATGATTGTGGCAAAATTTGGCGAAGACACCTTTGATATCATCGAAAACGAACCGGAAAAACTCACGCAACTCAAAGGCATCAGCCTAAAAAAAGCTCTCGCATTTGCAGAAAGCTTCCACGCGCAGTCCGACCAGCGGCGCGTGATGTTATTTTTACAGGAATACGGCATCAGCTCTACTTTTGCCATGAAAATATACAAGCGCTACAAGGAAGAGACCATTGAGCTGATAAAAACCAACCCCTACCGCCTGGCGGACGATATCGATGGCATAGGTTTCAAAACAGCAGACGCCATCGCCCATAAGCTTGGCATAAGCCGCGATGCGCGGGAAAGAATCTCTGCCGGGGTACGCTACTGTTTGTGGGAAGCCGCAAGTGAAGGGCATACGTGCATTCCCGCCGCGCAGCTCACCCGCCACGCAGCAGAAATACTGTACACCAATGCCGAACTTATCGACAGCGAACTTATCCGTATGCAAATGGACCGCTTAATCATTCGCGAAAATTTTGACAACGACCAGCTTGTTTTCCTATCTACCCTGTATTATGCGGAAAAGGCTGTTGCGGCAAAGCTTTCCGAACTGTCTGCGCTGAATATCGCCAATACTCAAGCCGAAGAGAGTGCCATCTTCGCACTGGAAAAAGAAACCGGCATAACCCTGTCCGAAGGACAACGGAAAGCCGTTGCCGCTGCCCTTTCTCACGGTGTTTTAATCATAACCGGCGGCCCGGGTACCGGTAAAACGACCACCATTAACACAATAATCGGGCTTTTGGAATCGAAGGGGCTAAAAATAACCCTTGCCGCCCCAACAGGCCGCGCCGCAAAACGCATGACAGAAGCCACCGGCCGCGAGGCAAAAACCCTGCACCGCCTGCTGGAGGTTTCGTTTATATCAGAAGACGCACGCCGTCAGGTGTTCCAACGGAACGAGGAAAATCCGCTGGAAACGGATGTGCTTATCGTAGACGAAGCATCCATGATGGATATTGTCCTCACCCAAAGCCTGCTTAAAGCCGTTGCCACAGGCACGCGGCTCATTTTGGTGGGCGACGTAGACCAGTTGCCGTCTGTGGGGCCGGGCAATGTACTCAAAGACGTCATAGACTCCGGCGCGCTGGCAACCGCCCGCCTTTCGGAAGTGTTCCGTCAGGCGGCAGAAAGCGCAATCATAACCAACGCCCACCGCATTAATAAGGGCGAATATCCAGCCCTCAACGACAAAGAAAAAGACTTCTTCTTCGTACGCCGTCAAAGCCCGGAAGATGTATTACAAACCATTTTAGACCTTGTGCACGAGCGTTTGCCCGCGTTCAAAAACTTTGATCCGCGCCATGATATACAGGTGCTATCCCCCATGCGCAAATCCCCGCTGGGCGTAATGCACCTTAACAATGTGCTGCAGGCCAAGCTAAACCCGCCCGCAAAAAATAAAAAAGAGCGCGAATACCGCACAGTAATTTTCCGCGAAGGCGACAAGGTAATGCAAATACGCAATAACTACGACGCAACATGGGAAATGGTCAACGACAAAGGCCACGCCATAGACCAAGGCGAAGGCGTTTTTAACGGCGACATGGGAACCATTTACGAGATAGACGATGAATTTGGCGTTACCGTAAGCTTCGACGATGGGCGGCGCATTGTGTACGATTTTTCGCAGCTGGACGAGCTGGAATTAGCCTATGCCGTAACGGTGCATAAGGCACAGGGCAGCGAGTATAAAGTGGTGGTGGTGCCCGTATACAACGGCCCGCCAATGCTGCTTACCCGCAACTTGCTTTACACCGCCGTTACCCGCGCCAAGGAATTAGCAGTACTTGTTGGCACGCCGGAAACGATGCACCGCATGATTGATAATAACCGTATAACACGCAGGTATACGGCACTTGCGCGGCGGCTACGGGATATGTATGAGGCGTTATTGCCATAGGAGGAGATCAGAATGCCACTAAAAAACCTACTGGACTGGCTATACCCGCCAACATGCATAGCCTGCCGCAAATTAATCCCGCTAAACCACAAGCAGCCACGCGATATGCTGCTTTGTGAAATGTGTCAAACACTATTCGAGCCCATAACCCCTCCAATATGTAATACCTGCGGCATTTCTACAGAAAAGGAAGTAGAGCGGTGCGTATCGTGTTATGGGAAGAGTTTTCATTTCACCACCAACCGCGGTACTTTCCTTTACGACGAGCTCATGCGCGACTTGCTGCTAGAGCTAAAATTTAAGCAAAACAAGCAAATTGCCCACAGCCTTGGCAAGCTATGGGCAATGCATATCTCGGAAACCTTTGATTGCCAGGAAAACACCTTCCTAGTCCCCCTCCCCATGCACCAAAAAAAGCAACGTGAAAGAGGCTTTAACCAAGCAGAAATTTTGACGCAGCATTTGTCAAGCCGCTTAAATATTCCAACAGAACACGCCCTACTCCGCACTGTTGATACCCCGCCACAGTCCGGGCTGCACCCGCGCCAGCGCATAGAAAATGTGCAAGGCGCGTTTGGCATTGCAAAAGGTGTAAACCCGCAGGGGAAGCACTACATAATTATAGATGATATTTATACCACAGGGGCAAGTTTGAATGAGTGTGCGAAGGTGCTGAAGGAAGCGGGGGCGGCTGGTGTTTCTTGTATGACGCTTTCTGTAGTAGAGAAGAGTGAGCGGAAGTAGCTCCCCACTACCCCTTCCTCACCACATCAATCATCGCAAAATAGTTCTCATGCGGCACATACTCCGGCACGCTATTGCCCGTACCCAATGCATACCCGCCATCTTTCGCCGCCCGCTCAATCATGGCTTTCGACCTTGCGGCAATTTCCTGCGGCGTGGCGGTACACACAAAGCCCACATCTATACCACCAAGCAGCGCAATGCGCCCCTTGTACTTCTCATACGCTTCTTCTATAGGCATAATGTTATCTTCGAAGGAATGTTTGGCGTCAAACTTCATATCTTCGATAATATCTTCCATAATTTCTTCCGCCTGCCCACAAGAGTGCAGGATTACAGGCTTATTGTGGGCGTGACCCGTTGCCACAATTTTCTTATGCCACGGGAATACATATTTGCGCATATCCGCAGGGCTTAACATGGGTTGCGTCTTAAAACCCCAGTCATCGTTGGATATGAGTGCGCACACACAATCATGCGTAACCGCTTGCTGGTAATATTTCACAAGACGGCTGCCTACATCGTCAAAAATTTGCTTGGCAAGCATAGGGTCGTCGTAAAGCATCACACATAGGTTGTCGTAGCCTACCAGGCTAATTGTGTTTTCCAGCACGCCGCATGGCCCCATTACCATTGCTTTCATGCCCTCGGGCAGTTCGGCGGCAACTTTGTCTAGGCGCGAAAGGTCAAAATCTTCCGGCTCTAGCCATTGATACTTTTCGTAAGATTTCCAATCTGTAATGGTGCTGGCTTCATTTAATGATATGGTGGACTTATGCGCCTTGCTATTCACGGGAAAATGAAACCCTGTGCTTTCAGACGTCACATAGTCATAACCGGCATTTTTGAAAGCGTGGATTGTCCGGCGCGTCCAGTCAAATCCGTCCCCTTTGTCGATAACTTCATCTTTAGTTAGCACTTCATTTAATGGCCCATTTAAGAAAAATTCAAATAAAGTTGGGCGGTCTGGCACTTGTTTATTCAACACTTTCAAAATTTGATTATAATCTGGCTGGCGCATAAAATCTCCCCTTAAAATATTGTTTTCGCAAGTATACTGTATTGCCAAGCCTGTTGCAATGCCAATTCAGGTAAATTTCGGGTATAACCATCTTTTATCTTGCCTCTGCCATGCCATTTTGGTAAGCTTGTATACTGGAAAGGGGAGCTACAAACATGGATGTTACGCTATTATCCACCTTAAATTTGGATAAACTTGTTGCATTTGAAAAAAACGCGAGAGCATCAGAAGCCGAAATTTTTCTTGATGGTTTTGATGAAGTACAGTTTAGGAATGAAACGCTAAATGCCCTAGAAAACCCTAATTTCACTTCCGCAAGATGCCTCATGTGTATAGATGAAAATGGAAATAGTATAGGCAGGCTTGATTTTTCGATAGTGTCAAGTTTTGCTTTTGGAGGAGATTTACGCGCGTATGTAGACTGGGTATATGTACTAAAAGAGCATAGACACAGGGGTATTGCACAGTTTTTGTTCAAAGAAATGGAGACATATTTAACCGCTCAAGGAATAAAGGAATATTTTTTGATAGCGGCAGAAAATAATGAAGCGCAAAGTTTTTACCGCAGCTTGGAAAATGCAAGCATAGAGAAACAGGATATACTTACAAAAAATTTTAATTAAGGAGATGATGAACTGATGAAAAAACTCATACGGGAAGCGAACGACCTATTCAAAAATTGTGGTTTTTAGAGGGCTTGTTCTCATGCATCGGTTAATAACAGAGGGAAACGCGTTGTTCAAAAACGGCGGCTTCCCATACTATATTTGCGGCGGTTTTGCCCTTGAGTTGTTTACAGGCAAAACCATGCGCGCACATAGCGATTTAGATATATCTGTATTTTACGAAAACAAAAGGAATGTGGTTGCGCTTTTACAAAACAGCAGTTGAAGGCGTGCACAAATGCGTTCATAAAATGAAAGGTTGTTGAAAATGGACCAAAATATAAAATGTGAACCGCAGCAAATCTCCCAGTGCAGCGAATTAATTAGCAAAATTGACTGTGGCAGACAAAAAATCTTTTTATCAACAGTCAATACAGAAAATCAAATAGATGTGCACGTATTTGAAAACGGAGCAGGCGTCTTTTTTAGCGGCTACTACGAAGGCAGGGTTCGAATTCACATTTGCTTCCAGCAAAACACCGATAAATTTAATGACGACATCATTAAATTGGTGCAATCTACGTTAAGCACAGCCGGTGAAGCCGATGTGATGGTCTTCATCTACAAACACAACACAAAAATCATAGAGCATATCATCGGCTACTACAAAATTCCACCCAAATATGACGGTTTTCATTATAGTGCCATAGAATTTATTATGCGCCGTAAAAATTTCAACAAGGTTTATCTCAACACAAACCTTGATATACGCCCATATGAAGAAATTCATATCGACGCATATTTGGAAATGCTGGACGAATCCATGGATTTTGGCGGGGGAACGCCAAATTACAGGAAAGCAAAAAAATATCTGATGGAAGATTTTGCGGAGTATGCAAAAACAAACAGCTTTGAAGCACTTTGGCTGAACGATGAACTGGCGGGGCTTTATTGGCGCAACGGTGCGGAAATTGACATGATGGCTGTATCTACCAAGCACCAAGGCAAAGGATATGGCAGCGACCTTTTAACAAGAGCCCTGGAAATGAGCTTTGCCGCCACCAATGCCGATTTTGCATTTTTGTACGCAGTGGACTGGAATACAAAAGGTCAAGCGTTTTACAAAAAATACGGCATGGAGGGTTTGGGGCAGCCGTGTATTCTTATGCTGCCTAAACAAAGTGAGACGGTTATACAATAATTACCACACCGCAACAAAAAATAAAAAGGGGGCCGGATCGTGCGTGAAAAAATTATAGATTTTCTACTAAGCAACGCAGACCCTTCTGTTGTATTGCGGGCAAGGCGAGAACTATTAAACGGCATATCTAAAACCAAGGAAGACGAATTGTTGCAAAAAATACGCATTCAAAAAAACATCCAATCCATTCTCCAAGCACAAAAGCCCGACGGCTGGATTGGCAATTACTTTCACGGCCAAAGCAAAAAATTTGGCGCGGGAATGTACGACAACATGGAAGTTGGGCTGCGATACCTTGCAGAAAAAGGCTTCCCGGCGGATAATGAATATATCACAAAGGCGGTTCATTCATTTTTAGTGGATGGTGCCAATTGCAGTGAATTTAGACTACATGCCCCGCCCGACGATTATGCGCATACGGCATTTGGAGTATATCTTTTAAGAAGCTCGGTTATTCTAAGAGCCGGGCACGAGTACCTATTGCCCACAAACGATTATATCGACTTACATCATGATGTAGTTTTTTCGTTTCGAACCTTTCTAAATGTACTTAATTTTGCTGACGCAGACGGCGCCGTTGACACAAGCAAAAGGCAGCTTTGCTTTAAGCCTGGCGTACTGTGGCCGTGCAGCTACGACCTTCGCATACTCGCCCATAGCCAGGGCTGGCGCAGCCATAGAAACATATCACTGCTGGCGGACAGCATGAACCGCCTGTTCTCATTCCGCCACGTTCGCGAAAAAATGATATACACCTACATCAAGGGGCAATTTCGGGCGCCATGCCTTGCGTTTATTCACAGTGGAATGTACAACCTTGGCATGTTGGACGACGCTTATGTAAATTTCGACTTGCTGGAGTTATTCGCCCGATGTGGAGTGGTTAAGCAAGTTCCTTTCTTGCAAAACAAGTATGAATACGTGCTTTCCTTGGTGGACGATGACTTGGACGTAGACTACAAAATTGCTTCCGGCGAACGCAATTGGGGGCCATACGGTGGCTTTGCGTTGGAGGAAGACTGGAAGTCAAAAACACGAAAGCAATGCGATGCACTGTTTAGAATTTTGATGATAATGCATTATGTAAATTTGCCATAAATATTGCACGTGGCGACTGTCAGTAACCACTTCAACGCAACTACCCCCTGATAGCACTTTTGTAATGTACTATCAGGGGGCAACCACAATTTCCCCTATTTCCGCAATTCCTCCGCCACATACACCAGCGACGAAGCGATACCGCGCGCATCCATATTTTCCTCGTCTTGGATACGCGTTTTTACATATTCATTCATGCTCTCCAGATATTCTGCAGAAGCCTCGCTCCAACAGGTAATGAGCATACCTGCTATAGAGCCGGGCAGGTTTTTTTGTTTTGCGGATTTTTCATATTTTTTTGCCTCGCTTAGCAAAAAGTGTGTTTGCTTCAAATTGCGCCAGCCTGCGGGCAGTACGGTAAATCCTTTTTCCATTAAAACTTCAAAGCCCGGGAAGCCTTTTTCGTTCATGTCGTAGTGCCAGTCTGCAAGAATGATATCTGTGGGTATCATGTCTGCGGCGCGCCACATGCCCAGTTCGTCGCCTTCCCAAGCGTGATAACCAAGCTCCTTTGCGTTGTTAAGCCGGTCGGACCACATCATCATTTGCCAGCCTTTTTCTTTTACAATATGGTCGTGCAGTATGTTTATAGTGCGCGCAAACAATGCCGCCCTACCCTTGCCTACACAGCGCGGGCAGCAGTCTTCTGCAATAGAAAACACCTCATCCATGCCAACGTGCAGGCAATCCGCGCCAAAATCTTCCATGATTTCGTCCATCATAGGGAACACGTACTTGTACACATCGTCGTTGGAGGCGCACCAGCTATGGCAGTAGAATATGCCATCCGGTGTATTGAGTATGACCTTACCCGCTATTGTATCCGGTTCTTTTATGCCCTCTTTCACATCGGGAGTTTCGTCAAACTCCGGGTATAGTGTTAGTAGTGGGTTTTTCTCGTACCGCCAGCCCTGGTGCCCCAGGCACATAAACAGCGGCACAACGCGTATGCCTGCCTCTTTAGCGGCGGCGGCTACTTTTTTGGCATCTTCCCTGCCAAATGTGCCGCTTGCAAGCTCCGGAAAGCATTGAAAATTGTAACCGGGGTTAAATTCAAGAACCAAAAGATTTACGCCCAAAGGCCCCAGGCTCTCTTTGATGTAACGCACCAAAGCATCTGCAGACTCTGTTTCTTTAATGCGCAAGTGCGCCCCTACAACCGGTGTTTTCATAGAATCATCCCTTCGGTATGAAAAATTTTCCTACATTATAGATTGACACACCAGACTTTACAACATTTTAATTTTAAGAAAGCCGTGGAGGCCAAGCCGTGGAGGCCTTGCATTTTTTTCTGGACGTGCCTACATACTTGTGTTAGTATTAAGTTTAAGAAAATGTCACAGGGATGTGGTTAAAATGATAACAACCAACGCGCAAGCATTGCATTGTATGCGGACAATTATTAGCAATGTAGAAAAAATTATAGTTGGTAAGCAATATGCAATTTCGCTGGTTATGGCAACGTTGGCGTGCCGAGGCCATGTACTTATAGAAGATGTCCCCGGTGTGGGTAAAACAAGCCTTGTGGCGGCGCTTGCCCGCTCTGTAAATGGCAGCTTTAAGCGGATACAGTTTACCCCGGATATTATGCCAAGTGATATCACCGGATATTCTGCATTTTCACCAAAAACGGGCGAGTTTGAATATCGCCCCGGTGCGGTAATGAGCCAGTTTGTTTTGGCGGATGAAATCAACCGCACTTCTCCCAAAACTCAGTCTAGCTTGCTGGAAGTTATGGAAGAAAACCAAGTAACGGTAGACGGTGTAACCCACCCTGTACCCAGCCCGTTTATGGTGCTTGCAACCCAAAACCCTGTAGACTACTTGGGTACGTTTGCCCTGCCAGAAGCCCAGCTAGACCGCTTTTTTATGAAAATTTCGCTTGGCTACCCAGACGAAAAAGCAGAAGGCAAAATGCTAGAGCGCTTTAAGGGCAAAAACCCAATGGATAGCCTTACTCCCGTTGCAGAAGGCGCAGACATTACCGAACTGCAAAACCTTACGGAAAAAATATATGTAGACCCAGAGATTAATAAATTTATCGTAACCGTAACAC